>Ga0075425_100002520_pt1 | contig 18380 bp, 19 predicted proteins | sample SoiMethybrSBSTD4_FD_75300 | JGI IMG/M metagenome (GOLD analysis project Ga0075425, IMG submission 75300) | Bulk soil microbial communities from a Populus tree surrounding site in Tennessee, USA - Soil MetaG P. TD hybrid SBSTD4 | ecosystem: Environmental > Terrestrial > Soil > Tree plantation... | reverse complement strand
CGCCCGGTGGCGCCGGCGCAGGTCGGCATACCGCTCCAGCTCGGCTTCCACCTCTTCCAGCCGTCCGGGCTCCGCCTCGAGCGAGGCAAGGAATCGCCTCAGGTCGCTCGCCGTCTCGCGCAGCTGCAACTCGGCCTGGCGCAGTGCGTCGCCCGCCGCCGCGAGCTCCGGCGCGAGCCGCTCGAGCGGCGCGACTGCGCGCTCGGCCGCAGCGGTGAGATCGCTCGCACCTTCTCCGTCCTCCGGGGCGAGCGCCGTGGCCGCAGCTGCCGCGCCTTGGACCAGCTCGGTGACATGGCGCAGGCGCTCGCGTTCGGCGCGGAGCTCGTCCTCGCGTCCTGGCTCGAGCCCCGCCGTGTCCTCCGCGAGCCGCCGGAGCTCGTCGAGGCGCGCCTCCGCGGCCGCGGCATCGCGCGTGAGCTCGTCGTGGGCGCGCCGGGCCGCCAGCAGCTCACGCCACGCCGCCCGGGCGCCGCGCACGTCGACCCCGGCGTACGCGTCGAGCACCGCGAGCTGGTGCGGGGGCCGCGCGAGCCGGCGCTGCTCGAACTGGCCGCTCATCGCGACGAGCGCCTCCGCGGCCGCCGCGACGTCCTCGCGTGCGGCGCTCCGGCCCCATGCATAGGCGCGTGTCCGGCCGTCGGCGAAGATCCTTCGCGCGAGCACGATGCCGTCTTCTCCGTCGGGCCGCAGGTCGGAGAGCAGCCCGAGCGCCTCGTCGTCGGCGGCGTCGAACTCGGCCTCGACGTAGGCCTCGTCACCCGACGCCCCGATGAGGCCCGCCTCGCCGCGAGCTCCGAGCAGGAGCCCGAGCGCGTTGGTCAGGATCGTCTTCCCCGCACCCGTCTCGCCGGTGATCGCGTTCAGGCCGGCCGCGAAGTCGAGCTCGGCCTCGTGGATGAGCACGAGGTTCTCGATGCGGAGGGACCGGAGCACCTCATCATCGTAGGGAGGGCACCTGAAGGCGTCATCGTCCGGCAAGGACGGCGTCGAGGAGACCGGGGAAGGCCTCGTCGAGCTCGCGGCGCCGGAGCCTGTTCAGCCGGCGGGGACCGACGGACTCCGTCTCGATCAGGCCCGCGCCCCGCAGCACCTTGAAGTGGTGCGAGAGCGTCGAGGGCGACAGGCCGAGGTACCCGAAGGTGCCGCACGTCCGCGGCTCGTCGTCCAGGAGACCGCGCACGATCTCGAGCCGGGCGGGGTCGCCCAGGGCCTGGAGGATGTCGGTGATCGGCGTTTCGATCATTGTCGAAATAAACGAGCGGCGCCCCTCGTTCATTTCGATTGTCGTCGAAATTGCCGCCGGAAGGAAGCCATGACGTCGAGACCTGCCGTCCTCGGAGCCCTCTTCGCCACGACCACCGCCATCGCCTGGGGCGGGCAGTTCGTCGTCGGCAAGTCGGCGCTCACGACGGTGAACGCGTTCCCGCTCTCCACGGTGCGGTACTTCGTCGCGTCCCTGCTCTGGCTCGTCGTGCTCGCCGCCGTCGAGGGCAAACGGTCGCTGCTGCCGGGCGGGAAGGGGCTGCGCCTCTTTTGGCTCGGTACGGTTGGCTTCGCCGGCTTCAACCTGCTCGCCTACACCGGGCTCGCGCATGCACGGCCCGAGAGCGCCTCGCTGATCGTGGCGCTCGCGCCGCTTCTGACGGTGATCGTGCTCTGGCGGCGCACCGGCGTCCGGCCGACCACTCCGACCTTCGCGTTCATGGCACTGGCGCTCGCCGGCGTCGCGCTCGTGATCAGCTCCGGCCACCCGACGCGGATCCTCACCGGCGCGATCGGCTGGGGCGACCTGCTCGTGCTCGGCGGCGTCTTCAGCTTCGTCCTCTACGGGCTCGGCGCGGCTTCCCTACCCGGCTTCTCGCCGCTCCGCTACACGGCGCTCACCGCAGCGCTCGGCTGGTTCACGCTTGCCGGGGCCACGCTCGTCGCGGCGGCGACGGGGCTCGTCCCGCTTCCGTCGACGAGCCAGCTGCTCGACGTGGGCCCGCAGCTCGCCTACCTCGCGCTGCCCGGCGCCTTCATGGCCGTGCTGGCCTGGAACGCCTCGATCCGCCTGCTGGGCGCGGCGAACACGGCGCTCTTCGGGAACCTCATCCCCGTCACGACGTTCGCGATCGAGATCGTGCGCGGCTACCGCCCGGGGCCGGTCGAGGTCGCCGGCGCCGGCCTCACCGTCGCGGCGCTCGCCGCAAACAACCTGTACGGCCGCCGTGTACCGGTGCCCGGACGTGTGCGCGTCCCGCGTGAAGAAGGTCCCCTCCGCCAGCAGGTGCTGGTCGCCGACGCGGACTGACAGCGTTCGTGTAAGACCCTCCGTGTGGCGACGATGCGCGACCTCGACGAGCTCGCCCTCGCGATGCCCATGGCGACGAAGGAGCTGTCCGATGACGGGCGGCCCACGTACGCGGTGAACGGGAAGTACTTCTGCTTCCACCGGTCGAAACGGAGGGACGCAATCGATCCGGATACAGGGGAGCGGCTCGGCGACGTGCTCGTGTTCCGCGTCGACGGGCAGGAGTCGAAGGAGCTCGTGCTCGCCGACCCCCGCGGGATCTTCTTCACGACTCCGCACTGGAACGGCTATCCGGGCGTGCTGATCCGCATCGGCGACCTCGCGCAGCTCGAGCGCGACGAGCTGCGCGACCTGATCGTCGACGCCTGGCTGTGCCGCGTCCCGAAGCGCGTCGCGAAGGCGTGGCTCGCCGAGAACGACTAGAGGCTACTGGAGGCTACGGCGGCTCGCGACCGAACGTCGCGGCGTACCTGGTGAAGAACGTCACCTCCGGGAGGGTCGCGAGAACGCAGTGCTGGTCGCTGACACGCACGGTCGTCTGCTCCCCGTAGGCGAGCTTTCCGACTGGCACGCCGTCCACGAGCACCGCGGTGCCGACGTCCGGCGTGAGGTTGGTGATCGTGACGTCGGGTCCGCGCGGGACGACGAGCGGGCGGATGACCAGAGCGTGCGGCGCGATGAACGTGATCGCCACCGCCTCGAGCCCCCACACGAGCACGGGGCCGCCGTTCGACAGGTTGTACGCCGTCGAGCCGGTCGGCGTCGCGCAGATCAGCCCGTCGCACGGTTGGTGACCGAGCTCCTCGCCGCCGATCGAGTAGCCGAGCTCGATGATCCTTCCGGGCGTGCCGCCGGCGACGACGACGTCGTTGACCGCGAAATGCCTCTCTCCGTCGAGCTGCGCCTCGAGCGTGGCGAGCTGGATCGTCATGTACTCGCCGTGGAACACGCGGCGCACGCCCTCCTCGAGCTCGTCCGAGCCGATCGCCGTGAGAAACCCCACGCGGCCGTAGTTCACGCCGATCACCGGTACGCCGGTGCCGAGAAAGCGGGCCAGCGCACGCAGCATCGTCCCGTCGCCGCCGAGGACGACCGCGATGTCCGCGTCGTCACCCTCGACGATCTCGACGCCGCAGTCCTCTGCGACGGCGCGCACGCGCGCGAGAGCTTGCTCGACGCCGCCGCGGTCGATCGTGATGACGGCCGCGCGCCTAACCGACGGCATCGTCGATCCACCGGTCGAGGTCGGCCGGCCGCTCGGGGTGGTCGCGGTGGACGAGGTGGAGGACGAACTCACGGTTTCCCTTCGGGCCGGGGAGACCGGAGTCTACGATCCCGCGCGGCTCGGCTCCGGCGGGGAGCAGCGCGTCGGCGACGTCCGCGATCACGCGCCGCTGCACGGCCGGATCGCGGACGACGCCCTTCGGCGTCTCGGCGCGCCCCGCCTCGAACTGCGGCTTCACGAGGACGAGCGCCTGCCACCCGGGCGCGGCGAGCGCCAGCGCAGGCGGGAGCGCGAGCTTCACCGAGATGAACGACACGTCGCACGTCACGAGGCTCGGCGCGAAGGGCAGCTCGGTCAGAGAGCGCGCGTTCACGCGCTCGAGGACGACGACGCGAGGGTCGTTTCGGATCTTCGAGTGCAGCTGGCCGTAGCCGACATCGAGCGCGATCACGCGTCTCGCCCCGCGCTGCAGCAGGACGTCCGTGAACCCGCCGGTGGACGCGCCGACGTCGAGCGCGTCGGCGCCGGCAACGTCGATGCCGAACGCGTCGAGCGCGTTCGCGAGCTTGTGCCCGCCCCGCGACACGTACGGCGGCGGCGACTCGACCTCCAGCTCGGCGTCGTCGGCCACTTGCTCGCCGGGCTTCGAGTGGCCGCGCACGAGCCCGGCCATGACGAGCGCCTGCGCCTGCGCGCGCGACTCCGCGAGCCCGCGCTCGACGAGCAGGACGTCAAGCCGCTTGCGCGGCATGGTCCCGGATCGGGCCGACGGCGACGACGAAGTTCAGGTTGGCGAGCGAGCCCAGCACCATCCACCGCTTCGGCCCCACGAGCTCGACGAGCGACGCGGACGGGATGCCGAACAGCGCGATCGGCGCGAGCTCCGCCGCGAAGACGAGCCCCATCTTCGATGCGGAGCCGGTCTTGACTAGCACGAACCACGGCAGCGCGAGCGAGGTGAACTGCGAGCCGAGTCGGGGGACGAACTCGCCCGCGAGGAGAGCGAGCAGTGAGCGGTCGCGGATCATGTCGCGGGGACCGGCTCGGTGCGCGACCTGTCCGCGATCGCCCACACGCTCGGTTGCGCGACCACGATCGCGATGCACACCAGGCTGATCGTGCCCGACGCGATCAGCGTCGCATGGATCCCGATCAGCGACGCGACGGGCCCGGCGAGCGCGGCGCCGAGCGGGATGAGGACGAACGAGCCGAGCGCGTCGTAGGAGCTGACACGCGACCGCGCCTCCGCCGGCACCTCGCGCTGGAAGACGGTGAACCAGAGCGCGAGGTGAACCGACAGCGTCGCGCCTGCCAGCACGGCGACGGCGATCAGGACGCCGAGCGGGACGCCGAGCCCGAACGCGAGCGTCTGGAACCCATACGGCACCGCGAAGACCACCGACGCGAGCAGCGGTCGCTTCGGGCGGTACCGCAGCGCCACGACGCCGCCGAGGATCGCGCCCACGCCGACCGCGCTGACCCATGCCGCCCACGCCCCCGCGCCGCCGTAGTCGCGCTTGGCGAGCACCGGCCCGAGCACGCTCAACGACGCCGCAGCCATGTTCCCGATGCCGAAGAACACGATCGTCGTCCAGATCCACGTCTGACGCCGGAACTCGTGCCACCCCGCACGCAGCTCGGCGAAGAACGGCTTCGCGACGACGACGGTGTCGGCGCGCGGCGCGATCGCCACGCGCGCAAGCAGCGTCGCGGCGACGAAGAACGTCGCGGCGTCGACGAGCAGCGCCGTGCCGGGGCTGCCGAGCGCGACGAGCACGCCGCCGAATGCCGGGCCGGCGAACCCGACGATCGATCTGCTGAGGCCGAGCAGCGCGTTCGCCTGCTGCAGCCGCACAACGCTGACGATCAGCGGGATCAGCCCCTGCTCCGCCGGCAGCACGAAGCCGTCCGCGAGGCCGTAGACGATCGCGAGCCCGGCGAGGAGCCCGATGGTCGCGTGGCCCGTGAGCACGAGCACGCCGGAAGCCGTCTGCACGAGCCCCTGCACCACGGCGGCGGCGAGGAGCACGAGATGGCGCGGCAGCCGGTCGGCGAGGACGCCCGCCGCGAGCGTGATGGCCGCGTTCGCCACCTGCCGCGCCGCGATCACGAGCCCGAGCTTCGTCGGCGAGTCGGTGATCTGCAGGACGGCAAAGGCCAGAGCGATCGTCGAGACGCCGTCGCCGAGCGCCGAGATCGTGGTGCTCGAGAAGAAGAGGCGGAAGTTTCGCTCGGCGAGCGCCCCGAGCCTGCCGCCGAAGCGCCTCACGCGGTGCGCACAGCGAGATCGTCAACGATCGACGCGAGCACGTCGGTGTCCGCATCGAGGTCGGCGAGCTCCGCATGGGCGCGCTGCGCGGCCTCGTTGGCGAGGCGGCGGGCGCCGTCCTCACCGACCTCGAACACGTACCCGTCGCCGTCGAGCAGGTCGTCGACGATCTGGAAGAGGAGGCCCACCTCGCCGGCGAACGCCCGCCAGGGCTCGTGCTCGGGCGCCGGCACGTCCGCCGCCCAGAGGGCGCACATGACCGCCGCTGAGAAGAGCGCGCCCGTCTTCAGGGAGTGCAAGTGATCGAGCTGCGCGCCTCCCTCGAGGTCGAGCTGCTGGCCGCCGATCATCGCGAGTGTGGCATCGACGAGCTCCCGGGCCACGGCTCCGGTCGGGTAGGTGAGCGCGAGCCGCATCGCCTCGACGAGCAGCGCGTCGCCGGCGAGGATCGCGGTCGCCTCGCCGTAGCGGGCCCACACCGACGGCTCGCCGCGCCGCTCGTCGTCGTCGTCGAGCGCCGGCAGGTCGTCGTGGACGAGCGAGAACGAATGCACCAGCTCGATTGCGGCGGCCGCAGGGAGGAGGTTCTCGACGGGCACGCCGAGCGCGTCGCCGGTCGCCAGGCACAACACCGGCCGGACGCGCTTGCCGCCGAGCGCGTGCCGCATCGGCTGCTCGAGCGAGCCGAGCGTTGGCGCCAGCTCGAGCTCGCCGAGATACGCCTCGATCTGCGCGCGGAGCGCCTCAGTCCGCCGCGGCATCCGGGTGCGCGCGCGCCGTCGCGGCCTCGGTCTCCGCCGCGCGCTTCGCGCGCTGGAGCTCCGCTTCGACCTGCTTCGCCACCTCCGCGAGCTCCTGCAGGATCTCTATCGCCTCGTCGGCGTCATCGGTCTGGTCCAGCCGCGCCCGCGCCGCCTCGAGCCGCGCGAGCAGGTTTTCTGCGTTGTTGAGGGACTCTTCAGCGCTCATGCAGCCTCCCGTTGGATTCGGCCCAAAATGCCGTTGACCAGCCTTGCAGCGTCCTCCGATGCATACCGCTTGGCGAACGCGACCGCCTCGTTGATCGCAACCTCGGGCGGGACCTCGCCCAGCTCGAGCTCGTGGACGGCGACGCGAAGCGCGCTGCGCTCGACGGTGCCGAGCCGGTCGGCCGTCCAGCCCTCCGCGGCGCCCGTGATGCGCGCATCGAGGTCGCCCGCCCGGCCGGCGACCGTCTCGGCGACGTCGCGCGCCCACGGGTCGATCTCGCCCGCGTACTGCGAGCCGATCGCCTGGCCGGAGAGGTCCCACTGGTAGAGCAGGAACAGTGCCTGCCGGCGCGCCTGTCGCCTCGAGATCGTCATGCAGTCACCCTCAGGGTCTCCAGGGTCGATGTCGAGTAGTCCCCGCTCCGGAACGGCTCGCTGGCGAGCACCTCCAGCGCGAGGTCGCGCGTCGTCGGGACACCCTCGACGATCGTCTCGCGCAGCGCACGCTCGGCGCGTGCGATCGCGGCGCCACGGTCCGCGTCCCACACGACGAGCTTCGCGATCAGCGAGTCGTAGAACGGCGGGATGACGGTTCCCGACTCGACGTACGTGTCGACCCGCACGCCCGGCCCCTGGGCGGTCGCGAACCGCGAGACGAGCCCAGGCGAGGGGCGGAAGTCGTGCTCGGGATCCTCGGCGTTCACGCGGATCTCGATCGCGTGCCCGAGCCGCGGCGCGCGGCCGGTCACGGTCAGCTCCTCGTCGGCCGCGACCCGCAGCTGCTCGCGGACCAGGTCGATGCCGGTGCAGAGCTCCGTCACCGGATGCTCGACCTGGAGCCGGGCGTTCAGCTCGATGAAGTAGAAGCTGCCGTCCGGCCCGAGCAGGAACTCGAACGTCCCGGCATTGCGGTAGCCGACCGCTCGGCACGCGCGCTCGGCGGCGGCCTCCATCGCCTCGCGCGCCTCGGGGTCGAGCGCCGCCGACGGTGACTCCTCGACGAGCTTCTGGTGGCGCCGCTGGATCGAGCACTCGCGCTCGCCGAGCGTGAGCACGTTGCCGTGGTGGTCGCACAGCACCTGGATCTCGACGTGACGCGCCGGCACGAGCTCCTTCTCGACGTACATCGTCGGGTTGCCGAAGGCGGCGTCCGCCTCGCTCGCCGCCGTGCTGAACGCGTCCTCGAGGTCGTCCGCCGCGCGCACGACGCGCATGCCCTTCCCTCCCCCGCCCGCGCTCGCCTTGAGCAGCACCGGAAAGCCGATCTCCTCGGCGGCCGCACGCGCGGCCTCGGCTGTCGTCGCGCCTTCTGTGCCGGGCACCGTCGGCACGTCGGCGGCGCGCATCGCGCGCTTGGCCGCGATCTTGTCGCCCATCGCCGCCATCACGTCTGCCGGCGGCCCGACGAAGACGAGGTCGTTGTCGACGCACGCCTCGACGAAGGCAGGGTTCTCTGCGAGGAAGCCGTAGCCGGGATGGATCGCCTGGCAGCCGGTCGTCGTCGCCGCCGCGATCACGCTCGGGATGCGCAGGTAGCTCGCCGCCGCGGGCGGCGGCCCGATGTGCACCGCGCGGTCGGCCATCCGCACGTGCAGAGCGTCGCGGTCGGCGGTCGAGTAGACGGCCACCGCCTCGACGCCGAGCTCGTGCAGCGCGCGGATCACGCGCACGGCGATCTCGCCACGGTTCGCGACGAGGACGCGCTCGAACATCAGAGCATCGGCGGGCCGCTGACCGGCTCGAGCTCGAACAGCAGCTGGCCGTACTCGACAGGCTCGCCGTTGCCGACGTTGATCGAGCGCACGATCGCCTCGATCTCCGCCTTCACCTCGTTCATGAGCTTCATGGCCTCGAGGATGCAGAGGGTCTGCCCGGCCGCGACCGGGTCGCCCTCCTCCACGAACGGCGCAGCGCCGGGCGCGGATGCGCGGTAGAAGGTGCCGACCATGGGGCTCTCGACGCGCACGAGGCTGTCGTCGCGCGGCGGCAGTGCGGACGGAGCCAGGTCGGTCTCGGCCGGCAGGACGGCCGCCGGCGGCGGCGGCGCGTAGCTCGGCTCCGGCGTCCGCCGCACGCTCACGCGCGTGCCGTCCTCCTCGATCGTGATCTCGCCAACCCCTGTCTCCTGGACGATGCGCACGACCTCGCGGATGCGCTCGGCGCGCGCGCGGTCGACGCCGCCCGCGGCGAGCGACCTCTCGTCGCCGGCGGCGCGCTCGCGGATCGACTTCAGGAGCGGCTCCGCCTCCTCGCCGAACAGCGCGAGCAGCAGCAACTCCTCCTCCGAGGAGGCAAGCCCCCGCGCGTCCCGCCTGAGCTCGTCGAGGTCGACGGGCTCGGGCTCGTCGTCGCCGTTCTCGAACAGCTCGACCGCGCGCGCGAGCGCCGGGTCGACCGCGGCGGGCGTGCGGCCGAAACGGCCCCTGACGAGGTCGCGGAGCTCGTCGACCATCGTCGAGTATCGGTTGGCCGTGAGCACGTTGAGGAGCGCCTGCGACGCGACGATCTGGCCGATCGGCGCCGCCAGCGGGGGCGAGCCGACCTCGCCGCGTACCTTGTCCAGCTCGTCGAGGACCTCGTCGAGGCGGTCGTCGGCGGCCTGCGCGCGCAGCTGGACGTCGAGCGCGGCGACGAGGCCTACCGGCAGCTTCCGTTGCGCGGCGCGCACGGCGATCCGCGGCGCGACGGGCGCCACGGGCTCGTCGCCGATGTGCTCGTCGACGAGGTCGGCCGCCTGCCAGAGGAGGTCCATGTCGACGCCCGTCATGAGACCGAGCCCGCCGAGCGCCTGGCAGGCCGCCTCCGCGGAGACGCGGTGCATGGTGAGCGCCACCGGGTAGACCGCGACCGCGATCACGTCCGCGCCGGCACGCGCCGCCTCCAAGGCCGCGGCGAGCGCGTTCCCGCCCGCGCCCTGCGCGTAGAGGCCGACCGGCAGGCCCGAGACGTCGCGCAGCTCGGCTACGAGCTCGCTCGCGCGGTGGGGTTGGAGGAGCGCCGCCGGGTCGTTCAGCAGGATGCGGGCCGCGCCGAGCTCGGGCAGCCGCCTCGCCGCGTCGACGAGCGCCTCGTGCCGGCCGCTCCCGTAGAGCAGCCCGGCCTCGAACTCCGCGCCCGAGCCGACGATCGCCTCCGCCGCCTCGCGCAGGTTGTCGACGTCGTTCAGCGGGTCGTGCAGGCGGAAGATGTCGATGCCGCTCTGAGCCGCGCTCGCGACGAATCGCCGCGCGAAGTCGCCGCCGACGGGCCGAGAGCCGACGAGAAAGCGGCCGCGGACTGCGAGCGCGAGCGGCGTCTTCGTGCGCGCCTTGAGTGCGCGGATGCGCTCCCACGGGCTCTCGACGCCGCGACGCACCGCCGAGTCGAAGACGCCGCCGCCGGAGACCTCGAGGTAGGCGAAGCCGGCTCCGTCGAGGAGCTCCGCGAGGCGCAGCAGGTCCGCCGTGGGCATGAACCCGGCGAGCGGCTCCTGGCCGAGCACGCGGATCGTCGTGTCGACGAGGCGCGGCATGGGTCGGGACCTTACCGGCGACGACTGGGAGTTACGCGCGCTGGATGTAGCGCTTCTCGCGTGGGTCGACCTTCAGCTTGTCACCCACGTTCACGAAGAGCGGCACCTGGATGACGGCGCCGGTCTCGAGCGTCGCCGGCTTCGTCACGTTGCTCACCGTGTCGCCCTTCACGCCCGGCTCCGTGTCGGTCACCTCGAGCACCACGGACGCCGGCAGCTCGACGCCCGACGGGTTGCCGCCGACGAACATCACCTGCACGCTGGACGACGGCTGCATGAACGGCAGCTCGTCCTCGATCAGGCCATGCGGCAGCGAGAGCTGCTCGTACGTCGACTCGTCCATGAAGACGACCTCGTCGCCGGAGTCGTACAGGTACTGCATGTTCTTCTGCTCGGTGCGCACGCGCGGGAACTTCTCCCCCGCCCGGAACGTCCGGTCGACGACGGAGCCGCTCGACAGCGACTTGAGCTTCGTGCGCACGAACGCGCCGCCCTTGCCGGGCTTGACGTGCTGGAACTCGACGATGCGCCACGTCTGGCCGTCGAGCTCGATGTGCATCCCGTTCCGGAACTGGTTGGTGGAGACGACCTCTGCCATCGGCGCAGGAGGGTACCGAACGGCGCCAAGTGCCTCAGCGGACTGGTGTCTGACACCCGCTGCGTCCCTCGTCGCCGCCGCGAGCTTCGCAAAAGGTGTCAGACACCTTTGCGGGCTGCCGCCTCGGCCCGAACGCGCGGCGACGGTGTCTCACACCCGGTTCCGTTGCCTCGCAGCCGCCGCGCGCTTCGCAAAAGGTGTCAGACACCTGTGCGGGCTGCCGCCTCGGCCCGCACGCGCGGCGACGGTGTCTGACACCACCCGCTACCGAACCTCGATGAGCTCCTTCGGGAACGAGGTCAACAGCTCGACGCGGTCCTCGCGGACGACGGCGAGGTCTTCGATGCGGCAGCCGCCGACGCCCTGCAGGTAGATGCCCGGCTCGATGGTGACGACGTGGCCGGGCTCCAGCGTGTCCGTCGACTCCGTCGAGAGCCGCGGCGCCTCGTGCACCATCAGGCCGACGCCGTGCCCGAGCCCGTGGCCGAAATCCGCGCCGAAGCCGGCGTCGGTGATCGGATCGCGCGCGACCGCATCGGCGTCGACACCCGTCATCCCCGCCCTGATGCTCGCGCATGCGCGCTTCTGCGCCTCGAGGCACACGTCGTAGGCCTCGCGCAGCCGCCCCGGAAGCCCGCCGGTGGAGACCGTCCGCGTGCAGTCGCTGCAGTAGCCGTCGACACGTGCGCCCCAATCGACGGTGACGAGCGTGCCGCGGTCGACGATGCGGTCTGTCGGACGCGCGTGCGGCATCGCGCCGTTCGGCCCCGAGGCGACGATCGACTCGAACGACAGCTCCTCCGCGCCGTGCGCGTGCAGCAGCTCGTGCAGGCGCCACGCGATCTCTTTCTCGCTTCGCCCGACGAACGTCTCCGCAGTCAGCGCCTCGAACGCGCGGTCGGCGATACGCGCCGCCTTGCGCAGCTTGGCGATCTCGTCGTCGTCCTTGACCGCGCGCGCGGCGGCGACGATGCCGTGCGTCGGCACGAGCTTCGCCGAGCCCTCCGAGAGGCGCTCCCACTGGAGGTACGGGAGCACGTCCGCCTCGAACTGCACCGTGCCCTTCAGCCGTCCACCGACGTCGGACATGATGCTCCGCTTCGTCATCTCGACCTCGACGCCGGGCACCCCCTCTGCGGCCTCGGCGTACCGGAAGTCGGTGTAGAGCGTCGCCGTGCCGCGCGGCGGTACGAGCAGCGCGGCGTTCGAGCTGTCGAACCCCGTGAGGTAGAGGATGTTCGTCAGGTCGGTGACGAGCAGCGCCGCATCGAGCCGCTCCGCGAGTGCCTCGAGCCGCGTGCTCATGTCTCGCCCGTCCCGGCGAGGAACTCGAGCGCCTCGCGGTAGCCGTCCGGGCCCTTGCCCAGCACGCGGCGGGCGGCGAGCTCCGCGACGACGCTGTGGCGCCGCCACTCCTCGCGGTTCTCGATGTCGGAGAGGTGCACCTCGACGAACGGCACCTCGAGCAACTCGAGCGCGTCGCGGATGGCGTAGCTGTAGTGGCTCCACGCGCCCGGGTTGACGATCAGCCCGTCGGCAGTGTCGTAGGCGTCGTGGATCCACTCGATGAACTCGCCCTCGTTGTTCGACTGGCGACAGCGCGCGCTGATGTCGAGCGCGTGCGCCCACTGGTAGATGCGGCTCTCGAGCTCGTTCAGGCTGAGACCGCCGTAGACCGTGGGGTCGCGACGGGCGAGCTCGTCGAGGTTGGCGCCGTTGAGGACGAGGACCTGCATCAGGGGACGGTGAGCCTATCCAGCGCGGCACGCACTTCGTCAGCCGGTCGCGCCTCGACGTAGGGGCCGTCGTCGCCGAGCAGCACGAGGTTGATCGCGTCGCCGGTGCGTTTCTTGTCCCGCTGCAGCGCCGCCCAGGCGCGCTCCCGGTCGACGCGGACGGGCCGCGGGTCGAGCGCGTCGACGACGGGCTTCGGGTCGCGCCCGCTGACGCGCAAGGCCGCGAGCAGCCCGAGGGCGACCGCCTCGCCGTGAGGGAGGTCGAAGTCGGCCGCCGCCTCGAGCGCGTGCGCGAACGTGTGCCCGAGGTTCAGCCATTGGCGCACGCCCCGGTCGTGCGGGTCGCGCAGGCAGAGCGCCGCCTTGTACGCCGCCGCGGCGCGGACGTCGAGCGGGCGGCCGGCGAGCAGCTCGGTCTTGATCCGTTCGGCCTCGCCCTGGCGCCGCTCGCGTTCCGGCAGGGTGCCGAGCAGCGTCTCGTCGATCACGACCCGCGCCGGCCAGTGGAACGCGCCGACGAGGTTCTTGCCCTGCGGGATGTCGATCGCCGTCTTGCCGCCGATGGCGGCGTCGACCTGCCCGACGAGCGTCGTCGGGACCGCGACCCACGGAATGCCGCGGAGGTAGATCGCAGCGGTGAAACCGGCGAGGTCGGTGAGCGCGCCGCCGCCGAGCGCGACGATCGTCCCTGCGCGGTCGAGTCGCAGGCCGTTGCAGAGCTGCAGCGTCCAGTACGGCGTCTTCGCCTGCTCGCCGGGGGCGACCTCGAACCGCGCGACGAGCCGGTCCCCGAGCGCCTCCTGGGCCCGCGGGCCGTGGATGCCCATCACCTTGGAGTCGGCGACGAGCGCCACGGGTCCGTCGCCGGGCACGAGGTCGCCGAGCAGCTCGAGCGACCCGAGCTCGTGGTGGATCCCCGCCGCCGCGAGGATGACCCCGTCGGCGTCGTCCGCGACCGCGTCGGCGACCTCGCGGTAGAGCGGTTGGCGCTCGCAGTAGAGCCGGCGGAAGAGGTCCTCGTCCTGCGCGAGCGGCCGATCGGTCTCGCGCGAGCGTTCCCACGCCGTGTCGACGTCGACGTCGACGAGCACCGTGAGCGCCCGCTCGCGCAGCGTGGACCGCACCTCCTGCGTCTTCACCGCGCCGCCGCCGAGCGCGACGACCGCGGGCGGCGACTGGCGGAAGGTCTCGCGCGCGAGCGCCGCCTCGGCGACCCGGAACTCCATCTCGCCGCGCTGCGCGAAGAACGTCCCGATCGAGATCTGCGCACGCCCCTCGAGCAGCCGGTCGGCGTCGACCGCGCGACGCCCGATCCGCGCCGCCACCTCCTCGGCGAGCGTCGTCTTCCCGGCGCCCATGAAGCCGATGAGCGCGAGGTGGCGGTCGAGGGCGTTCAGCACCTTGTGTCGACTCAACACAACCCTCGGGATCGCTCGCGCGTCACTGCCAGCCGATCCGCTCGAGGTAGGCGGCGTGCGCGGCGACGAAGTCGCCGAGCGCGTCCCCGCCGAACTTCTCCTTGGCGGCGACGGCGAGCTCCCAGGCCACCGCCGTCTCCGCCACGACGGCGAGCGCCTCGACGGCGGCGACGTCGGAGCGCTCGACGAGCGCGGTCGCAGCCTCCCCCGTCTGCAGATCGACCGACGCGAGCGGCTTCATCAGCGTCGGGAGCGGCTTCATCGCGGCACGAGCGACGATCTCCTCGCCGTTCGAGACGCCGGCCTCGATCCCGCCCGCCCGGTTCGTGTCGCGCCGGCGGTCGGTGCGGATCTCGTCATGCGCCTGCGAGCCGCGTAGCCCGGCGAGCGCGAAGCCGTTTCCGATCTCGACGCCCTTCACCGCCTGGATGCCCATCAGCGCGAACGCGAGGCGCGCGTCGAGACGGTCCTCCTTGGTCGCGTAGGACCCGAGACCCGGCGGCACGCCCCTCGCGCGCACCTCGACGATCCCGCCGACGGTGTCCCGGTCGGCCCGCGCCGCGTCGATGCTCGCACGGAGCGCTTCTTCGTCGACGACGGAGCCGTCGACCGAGATCCCGATCGCCGCGAGCAGCGCCTTGGCCACCGCGCCGGCCGCGACGTGCACGGCCGTGTGGCGCGCAGAGGCCCGCTCGAGGGCGTTCCGGACGTCGTCGTGGCCGTACTTGAGGACGCCTGCGAGATCGGCGTGGCCCGGCCGCGGCAGCGTCACCGGCTTCGTGCCCTTCCCGCTCGGCTCTCCCTCGGGCGGCCACGGCGACATCCCCCAGGTCCAGTTCTTGTGGTCGACGTTCCGGACGACGAGCGCGAGCGGCGTGCCGAGGGTGCGGCCCTGCCGCAGTCCCGCGAGCACCTCGACCCGGTCCGTCTCGATCTTCTGGCGGGGCGAGCGGCCGTAGCCCTCCTGCCGTCGCCGCAGGTCGGCGTCGATCGCGTCGCGGTCGAGGACGAGCCCAGCGGGGAGGCCGCTGACGATCGCGACGAGCGCCGGGCCGTGCGACTCGCCGGCTGAAGCGAGGCGGAGCGTCATGCGGCGAAGCCTAGAGTGCCGTGTGGCAATTGCCCTGCAGATCCTCGCGACGGGGTTCGCGGCGGGTGCTGTGTACGGGCTCGTCGGCGTGGGTCACTCGCTGCTCTTCCGGCTGACGGGAGTCGTGCACTTTGCTTTCGGGGAGTTGATCGCGCTCGCGGTCTTTGTCACGCTGCTGGTAGCGGTAGGCATGGGCCCGGTGTCCCAGACGAGTGTCGGCGGCGTCCGGTTTCTCATTGCCCTCGCCGCCGGCCTCGTCGTGACCGCGGCCGCGAGCGCCGGAGCCTACTTCCTGGCGATCGAGCCGTACCGCGCGCGCGGGTCGGTGATCGGCTGGGTCGCGGCGTCGCTCGCCGTCGCGTATGCGATCCGCACGCTGCTCGTCGTCTTCTTCGACCGGCCGGCGTACGTGTTCCCGGACCCGTTGCCGTTCCGGCACGTCGGCCACGACGGCTTCTGGCGCATCGGCGGTGCGACGATCCAGGCTCGCTCGCTCTTCGTCGCTGCCGCCGCACTCGGGCTCGCGGCGCTCGGCGCGGCGCTGTTGCAGCGGACGCGCTTCGGGCGCGCGCTGGAGGCGATCGCGCAGGACTTCGACGCGGCGGTGCTCGTCGGGCTGCCGGTGGCGCGCCTCGTCGGCCTCGCCTTCGCCCTCGCGGGCGTGTGGGCCGGCCTCGCGGCGATCCTGGCCGCACCGTCGACGGCGTTCGACGTCGATGCCGCCGCGCGCTACGGCCTCTACGGCCTCGTCGCTGCCGCGGTCGTCTGGTTCGACGCGCGGCAGGCACTCGTGGCCGGGATCGCGATCGGGCTCGTCCAGGCCGCCGTCACGTCGGCGCATGTCGGCCGGCTCGAGCTCGGCGCGGCGTACCGCGACGTCGTGCCGCTCGCGCTCGGCTTGCTCCTCTTCGCGTGGCGCGCGCAGGCGATGAGAGAGGTGGTCGAGTGACGGCGTTCACCGATGCGTTCCAGGAGCTGCGTGCCGGCTGGCGCCCGCGGGCGACGCTGTCGGTTGCCGCGTTCGCCCTCGCCGCGCTCGCGCCGCTCGTCGTCGGCGACGCGCGGCTCGCGGACCTCGCGGGCGGGCTGTACCTCGCCTGCGCCGCCGTCGGGCTCGCATTCGTCGTCGGCATCGCGGGGCTGCCCTCCCTCGCCCAGGGAGCGTTCGTCGCGGTCGGCGCGGTCGTCGCGGCGCACTTGCTCGCGGCGGGCACGCCGACGGCCGTGGCCGCGATCCTGGGCGGCGTCGGCGGCGGCGCCGCCGGTGCGCTCGTCGGCTACGCGTTCGCGCGGCTCCCGCCCGCCGGGTTCGCCGCCGCGACGTGGATCGTCTCGTGGCTCGTCGCGTTCGCGCTGCTCTCGATCACGTGGTTCCTCGGCGGGTCGCAGGGCCTCGTCGTCAGCGGCGGGCCGACGACTGCGCAGCACTACGAGCTCGCGCTCGCGCTGACCGGCCTCGCCGCGCTCGGCTACACGGCGCTGGTGCGCGCGCCGTTCGGGCTCCGTCTGGCGGCGGCACGCGACCGCGAGGCGGCCGCCCGCGCACTCCGGGTGCCGGTGCTGCACGTCAGGGTGCTCGCGGTTGCCGCCTCGGGCGCCGTCGCAGGCATCGCCGGCGCCCTCGGGGTGCAGCTCGCCGGCGTCGCCGACCCGACGCAGTACGGGCCCTTTCTCTCGTTCCGGCTGATCGTCGTCGTGCTGATCGGCGGTGCGCTGGCCCCGCTCGGCGCGCCTGCCGGCGTGATCGTCCTCGGCATCCTCTCGATCGCGGCTGATCTCATCGGCCGGCTCGAGAACGTCGCAGCGTCGCGAGGCCACACGCTGCTGACGGCGATCTTGCTGCTCGGCATCGTGTCCCTCGGCTGGGAGGGCATCGTGCGCGCGCCGCGGCGCGCGCGCCGCGGGTCGTCCGGCTCCGGCCCCGCCGGCTCGGCGCCCGCGGCCCTCGAGGCGCGCGGCCTCGGCAAGTCATACGGCAGCATCGTCGCGGCGGAGGACGTCGCACTCGGTATCGAGCCCGGCCGCATCACCGCGCTCGTCGGTCCGAACGGATCCGGCAAGACGACGGTGCTCCGGATGATCGCGGGAGCCGTCGCGCCAGACGCGGGCAGCATCGACGCGCCGCGCGGCGCCGTTGTCCGCACGCTGCAGGCCACCGCTGTCTTCTCGACGCTGACGCCGCTGGAGCACGTGCTCGTGGCCTCGGCCGGCCGGCGCTCGCGCGCCGGTTTCGTCCGCTCGCTGTTCGCGACGCCCGAGGCGCGGGCCGAGGACGCAGCGTTCGTCGCGTACGCGCGGACGCTCCTCGACCGCTTCGGCATCCCTCACGACGTGCCGGCCGGCGAGCTACCGGTGAGCGATCAGCGCGCTCTCATGCTCGCGGCAGCGAAGGCGACGGGTGCGTCGGTGCTGCTCGTCGACGAGCCGACCGCCGGCGCGTCGGCCGCGGAAGCCTCGCGGATCGTGCACCTCCTTGGCTCCTTGCGCGACGAGGGCCTCGCGCTGCTCGTCGTCGAGCACAACCTCGGCGTCGTCCGCCGGCTCGCAGACCGCGTGCTCGTCCTCGATGCGGGACGCGTGATCGCCGACGGGCCCCCCGACGCTGTCGCCGCGGACGAGCGCGTGCGCGCGGCTTACCTCGGCGCGCGCCGTCTCTAGACTGGCCGCCCGTGCGCCGCATCGGCCTCGCGCTCGCGCTGCTTGCCCTTGCCGGTTGCGGCGGCTCGTCGAGCGACTCGCAGCGGACGCCGCTCACGGTCGTCGTGAACGCGCCGTTCTCGCGCACGCCCTATCTCGGCCGCACGATCGAGAACGGCGTCCGCCTCGCGGAGCGCGAGCTGAACGCGAACGGCATCCGGCTCGGCGACAAGACGTACGACCTGCGCGTCCAGACGATGGACACGGCACTCTCGCCGGCCCGTGCTGTGGCGAACATGCGGCGCGCCGTCGGCCGGCGCGCGGTCGCGGTCGTCGACGAGGGGACGGGGGTGGACGCGTCGTGGCGCACCGCGGCGGCGGCGGGCATCCCGGTCGGCATCGTCTTCCAGGGCGGCAGCGGGCTCGTCGACCCGGCGTCGCGCCCGAATGTCTTCCGCATCGCGCCGACCGATCACGGGCTCGCCTTCAGGCTTGCGGAGTACCTCGTCCCCAAGGGGCGGAAGGTCGGCCTCCTGCACGACGACTCGGACTACGGGACGGCCGGCGGGCGCGCGCTCGCGACGGCGTTCTCGCGCAACCGCTCCGCGGTCGCGATCGACGAGACGCTGCCC
>Ga0075425_100002517_pt1 | contig 18393 bp, 31 predicted proteins | sample SoiMethybrSBSTD4_FD_75300 | JGI IMG/M metagenome (GOLD analysis project Ga0075425, IMG submission 75300) | Bulk soil microbial communities from a Populus tree surrounding site in Tennessee, USA - Soil MetaG P. TD hybrid SBSTD4 | ecosystem: Environmental > Terrestrial > Soil > Tree plantation... | reverse complement strand
ATCCGCCCGGAACACGCACCGGCGTGCCGGCGGGGAAGCAATGATGCTGGGGTCCGCGCAGTCGGGCCGGCTTTTCGGCGCTGTACAGCTTCACCCTCGAGCGGGTGGCGCGCACCATCAGTTCACCCAGGCTGCGGTTCCACACATACTCGCGGCCTTCGCGCCAACCCCACCGGTCGAAGATGGAAATCAGCCCGGACTCACCCTCGATGCACGTGTCGCGGGCGTCGGCATAGGTGGGGGCCAGCACGGCGATGCGCCAGCGGCGGTGCATGACCAGCGCTTCCGCTACAACCTCGGCGGCGCTGCGGGTCTTGCCGGCGCCGCGCCCGGCGAGGTACAGCCAGGTGTCCCAGTCGCCGGCTGGGATGCGCTGCTCGGGGCGGCAGGTGGCGCACGATCGGCACAGCGTGCCGGGGCCCTCCCAGTTGGGTGCGATCTCCTGGCTGGGATGGCGCTGCGGGTCAAGGCATGATGAATCCCGCCAGTCCCGAATCTTCTTCAGATATGGCGGGCTGGCCTTCTCCGCGAGCGCATCGGCCGCGCGCTCCAGAACACTCGTCAACCCACCACCCGGAGCGTGCGGGCCACTTCAGCCTTGGCCTCTAGCTGCTGCTCCACCGACAGGCCCAGAGTGTCCAGGGCGGCCTCTACCGCATCCACGATCTGGTTGACCTTCGATTCCTCGATCGCCACCAGCCGGTCATCGATCTTCAGGCGGGCGATCAGGCCCAACACCATGGCGCACCGGTCAAGGGCGCGCTCGAACAGCAGCACCTCGCCCCGAATCTGCTCGGCGTGTTCACCCTCGTACCGGTACTGCTTCTCGAGCGCATCCACCAGCCCGCGCAGCAGGTCCTTCCAAGCCACCACCTCGCCGCCGAGCCGCTGTAGCTCGGTCAGCGGGTCCTGTACCGGCTCGAATCCCAGCTTGTCCAGGGCTTTGCGGGCGCCGATCTCCACCTCGGCCACCAGGCGGTCGCGCTCAACGCGACGCTTGGCCTGCGGGCTGGCTGAGCCGTGCATCCGGCACACCAGATGGCCTGGTGTGGCTGGCCGGCGGCAACGCTGTTTGCTGATCTTGCTGTTGGCTTTGCACTGGATTCCCCCGCGTGTCCAGGTGCCCTGTTCGTCGTCACTCATGTTGATCTCCAGGGGGGCTGGGACGGTAGCCGATCTTCAGCCTACCCCGTGCGGCGGGGGGTGGAAAGCTCCGCCAGGATCGCCGCCCAATCCCTTGGCCTCCATAGTCGGCCGAACGGTCCGAGCTGTGCCAACCAGGCACGTTGCTGCGGGGTCGGGTAAGCGTCGTTCCGTTTCAGCTCGGCCACGATGAGTACTCCGTCGCGGGCCAGGACGAGATCAGGGAAGCCGGCGTCACCCTCGACCGGGGTGCGCCAGCCCCTCGCCGTGCGCGCCGGTCGGCCGTGGTGGCACTGCCAGCCGTGCACCTTGGCGGCATCCAGGATGCGGCGCTTCAAGTCGTCCTCGGACAGCGCAACGGGCCCGGCGTCGGGTATCCGGGCCCGTTGCGCTCCAGTGGCCACGCGGGCCTATCCGAACTCGATGCTGTACCCGATCGGCAACTGCGGGTCACCGGACACCCGGTAGTGGATGTTGACCAGCGCGGTGCCGGTCGGGATGTAGAAGAAACCGGGGCGGTCCGACTCGGCCTTGAACACGTACGGGATCACCTGGTCGGCGTTGGTGTAGTTGCCCTCCAGGCTCACGCAGAACACCTCGTAGTCGGCGTGCTGGCCCCACCCGCAGCCCAGCCACATCTTTCCGCCCTTGTACTTCGTGTAGTCGGTGTTGCCCAGCGGGGCGAAGGGGATCGACACCCAGCCCTCGGACTGCAACGGGAACTGACCAACGATCATCTCGTCCTCCTCGATCACGGGCTCGGCGGCCACGATGGGCGGACCGGCGGCTAGGGCGTTGATAGTGGGGATCTGCTGGTAGGCCAATACGCCGGGGCAGGCGGTGGACTTCAGGTCACGGTGCCCGCCAGTGATCTGGTTGTACTTGATCCAGTTGTGGGCCTTGGCCTGCTGGAGCAGCCACGCGGAGCCGTTGACCTGGCCAACGGTGGGGTGGGACACGTCGTAGTTGCCGACGTAGCAGATTGCCGAGCCCACCGTGTTGTGATTCTGGGTGTGTGTGCCGATCCGGTCCGGCGAATGGCCTTCGAAGATCAGCCCGGCCGGGGTGATCAGCCAGGTGTAGGAGATGCCGGAGCCGAATCGGTCTTCACCGATCTGTTCCAGAGTCCGGATGGCGTCGTAGTCGTCGTCGAACGGCGGAATCAGGTCGGGCGCGACGGTGACTGAGTGGTGCAGCCAGACCTCGGTGGCCGGCAGCTTGCGGTACCCGCTGCCGTTGTCGTGCCGGGCGCCCCACTCCGAGCGCGGGATGATTCGATACTCCATGGTCAACATCCCTTCAGCTCAGTGCGGGATCTCCTCGGGCGTAGCCGGGCCCAGCTCCTGCCAGCCCTGCGGGCCGTAGGCGAACCGGAAGTAGTCGCCGTGCGCACACTGCACCACCGCCAGACGGGGCGCGCCCGTGGGTTGCTGGACCAGTACTCGATCGCGCCTCTCGTGCTCGGCCACTTCACGGTTGATGCGCACAAACTCCATCACCACCCGCAACGTGAACAGGACCACGATGGTCGCCCACAGCCAATCGAACTCGGAGACCACCAGCAGCCATCCCATGACGGCCAGCAGAGCGAACTCCAGCACCAGGATGGTCCTGTCGGCCCGGCCGGCGCGGCGCCACACGGCCGGGACGCGGTTCAGATTCCACAGCACCAGGGCGACGAACCAGCCGACCGCCTCGGTGAAGGTTTCCCAGCGGCTCAGCGGCTGGGTGCGGGGCTGATCGGTCATCGGGTCCTCTCGGTTTTCAGAAGGGAAGCTGGCGAAGCGAACCGCCCGCGATCTGGATGAGCTGGGCTCCGCCAAACAGGCGCTCCACGGTGCGCCGGTCATAGCGGGCCTTGATCTGCTCCCCGGTCAGGTTGCTGGTCACGATGGTGGGCCGGGCCTCCCGGTAGCGCATGTCAGCCAGCCGGTAGAGCTGCTCGGCCGCCCACTCGGTCAGCTTCTCCACCCCGAAGTCGTCCAGCACCAGCACGGGGGCCAGGGCGAACTGGACCATGTCCACCTCGAGACCGTCTCCGCCGGGTCGCATCGCGGCCAGCATGTCGGCGGTGGTGATCACGGTGGTGGGGATCACGTCAGTGATCAGTAGCTCGCGGGCGATCGCGCACGCGGTCCAGGTCTTGCCGGCGCCCGGGTCGCCCAGGATCACCAGGCGGCGGCCCGGCTCACCCTTGCTGCGCGCCGCCCGGAACTCCTCCAGCCAGCGGCGGGCATCGCGTCCAAAGTCGGTGGCGGGGAAGTCGGCCTCACGGAAGCGGGGCGGAAGGGATGCCAGGTGGATGGCGACCTGGCGCCGAATGCGCTCCTCGCGCAGCGCGGCGTCCTTCTCGGCGATCAGCTTGTCGCCGAGCTGCGGGTCGTTCATCCGCTCCAGGTCCACGCCCTGGCGGGCGGCGATCTGGTTGATGACCTGGCCGATGGGCGCACGCGACGGAGCCCGGCGGGCCCGTCGCTCCACCTCGGCCTGGAGCCGAGCGCTGTCGTCCATATTCCAACCATACCCACCACTGGCGGGGGGTGCAACAGGCTGTGAGCTGGTCATGCCGCGCCCAACCGGGCGAACACGGGTGCCAGCGTGGGGTCCTCGGCGATCAGCTTGGCCACCTGCGCCGGGTCGCGCGCCACCCACGCGGCGGCGTCCGGATCGGTGCGCACCTCCTCCAGGAACCGGGCGTGGCGCTCGGCGGCGGCCTGGTCGAACGAGCCGGCGGGGGCGATCGGGGCCACGCCCTTGCTCGGCCCGCCCCGCTGGCTCAGCATCGAGACCTGAACCGGAAGGTTCGAGTACGGGGTGGCGCCCATGGCGGTGGCGGCCTCGAGCAGGACTTCGTGCTTGGTGCCGGTGGCCAGAAGCTGCGCGGCGTCGCGGGCCACACGGCCCTTGCTGCTCTTGGCCGGATCGGTGCTGTCGTGGTGGCGACGGAAGGCATCGACGTAGGCAGCCACGACAGCCTGTGCCCCCGTCATCGCAGCGGCCTTGCCAGCTTGACGCCCCCGCAGACTCATCGCCTCCTGGCCGTCTGTGAACTCGAGGGGCAGAGCATCGGACGGGTTCGGGGTTCGGGTCATGTCGGAATCCTTCGACGGATCGGTCTCCCGCAGGGAGCCCCCGGAGGGGATCTTTTGTTCTGAGAAGGACGGGTTAGAAAGGGTGGGTAACGTGACAGCAGTGTCACCCCGTTCGTCGTACTTGTCACCCCGTGGCGCGCGGTTGTCACCCCGTGGTGGCAGTAACGGAGTGACAAGTTGACACCCCGTTGGTGGACTCATCTTGACCAGGCGATAGCGGTTCGGCCGGCGGTCCTCGCGGTAGGCTGGCCCGCCGTGCTGGATGACTTCCAGTTCGCCGAGCTGCTCCAGTTCGGCGACGGCCCGGATCACGGTGCGCACGGAGATCCGGCACATGGCCGCCAGGGTCGGCTGTGAGGGCCAGGCGTTGGCGCCGTGGTGGTCGGCGGCGTCAGCGATGGCCAGCAGGACCATGCGCGCGGTACCGGACGATTCGGAGTGTTCCCACACCCAGGTGATGGCCTTGACGCTCAAGGCATCCCCCTTCCAGCTAGGGGGATGCAGGGGTGAGCGGTTGCACGCACCCAGGGGGGTACGGCTATGCTCGATCCTGCATCCCTACTTCGTAGACCCCCGGTGGCTGGCAGGCCATAAGCCGGGGGTCATTTACTTGATCGGACCCTACACCCCGGACCGGGTCGAGCGGGAGTCGGCGGCGCGCTCGGCGAGCACTCGCCGCAGGTGGCCGGCGCCGATCCAGATCATGCCGACGTTCCACAGCAGGAAGCCCACCTGGCCGGTCAAGGCCATGTAGCCGAGCAGCACCAGCTGGCCGGCGATGAGTAGGGCCCACGGGGTAGGCGTGTTGCCTTGCCCGCGCGGACCGGCAACGGCCTGCACCCAGCGCGGTGCTGGTCGGCGGCCGACCGGCCCGGCCTGGTAGACGCTGCGCAGCAGCATCAAACCGCCGGCCAGCTGCACGGCGAGGAACTGCGGATGGGCTAGGAAGTAGGCCAGGTTCATATCGGGTCTCCGGTTCACGAGTCAGCCGCCGGGCGGCGGCAGCGGTACGGGCGGGTTGTGGTACTGGCCGTCCTTGCCCAGCAGTACCCAGCGCCGGCCGTGCAACCAGACCGGCCGCATGCCGGGGTGGTTGTCGTGCTTGGGCACCAGGTAGCCACGCTCCTGCGCCCACGGTCGCCGGCTATGCACAGACTGTGGACAGCCGTTGTGGATAACGGGTGAGAGGGCCAGGAGGTTATCCAGGTCGTCCACATCCGGCCGGCTGGTTCCGCCCATGCCCTTGTTCCTGCGATGGTGCATGTCGAAGCTGTCGAAGCTGATCGGCTGGCCGGACGCCTCGCACCGCCCGCCGCAGCGCTCCCACAGTGGCCCGCGTTGATCACTCAGACGTGACATCACCTGCCCCCTTCCGTTGACCCCCCTGATAGTGTGGGTTACTATAGATCAACCCTACACGGAAAGGGGGGTAAGTGACCCAGAGTGACGTGGATGTCCACAACGTTGACGTGGATATTCAGGAACCGATCCTCGAGGCAGCACGAGCGCGCCTCGAGCTGATCAACAAGGCCGAGCGGGAGACCTACGGTGTCGTGCGGACCAGGCTGGCCGACATCGGCCGGACCATCCTCGCCGAATGGGAGCCACCCAAGCGCGGCGCACCCAACCGGGTGAAGCCCTCCGGGGATCTCGAGACCCGAACCGGTATCCCGCTCAACGCCCGCAACCGCCGGCAGTTCGGCGGCCGGCAGCCCACCAAGCCGCTGCGCTTCACCATGGCCGCAGCCACCTACCGCAAGGCCCTCGCCCGGCTCGAGGCCAACGGGATGAACGTCACCCGGGCTCTGGATGAGGGCCTCGAACACTTCGCCCGCACCGGAAAGCCCTAGGAGGAGAGCGCTCGATGACCGAATCGCCCGATGAAGCCCAGGCCGCCACAGCCGCGCCGGACAAGCCAGCCGGCCAGACGGCACGGCAGGTGGCCGACCACGCCCTCCGGATAGCCCAAGCTGTCCGTGATGCCCTGGAGGGTGTCACTGAACAGCTCGTGACCATCCAGGCCAGGATCAGCAAGTCCCTGCCAACCACCCCGGCGTTGCAGACCAGGCTGGATGAGGGCATGGCCGCGATGCGCGAGGAGATCGACGGCTTCCAGAAGGGAGTCCTGCGCCGGCTGGAGAAGGCCGAGCCGAGCGGCGCGGCGATCATGCTGGAGGAGGACGCGCTCAGCGACCAGGTGACCGCGCTGGTGGACACCGCCATGCGGCCGATCATCGAGAGCGCCAACACCAACATGGCCGCCCTGGTGGATCGGGTGCAGGCGCTCGAGGTGATCGACGGGCAGCGCGCGGACGCGGTCGCCCAGGTGACCGCCGGGCTGGCCAAGCGGCTGGACGAGTTGACCGAGAGCGTGGAGCTGGCCGACCGGCTTCTCCAGGGTGAGAACAACCTTCAGGAACGGGTCAACGACCTGGAGGAACTCAGCACGGCCGGCAAGCAGTTCGAGGTTGCGGTTGACATGTCAGCCCGCCTGGACGCCCTTGAGAAGGGCCTCGCCGAGCGCGTGGCCGCCGAGATCGAGAGGCGCTCCGACTCGCCGGGCTGGCTAGCCATGGCGGAGGGGGATGTGGAGCTACGCCTTCAGGAGATGATCAAGCACGAGCTGGACAACCGACCCGCCCCGAAGGCCAGTCCGTACGAGGGCCGGTATCCGGAGCCGGCAGTGGGCGGCGTCCACGCCAAGGTGCTGGAGCTGATGCGCGCGGTGACCGCGATCGGCAAGGACAAGGAGGCCAACGCGGGCGAGGGTGGGCGGTTCAAGTTCCGGGGCATCGATGCGGCCATGGATGCGGTCGGCCACGCCATGCGCGCGGTCGGACTGACCCTGGAAACCGAGGTGCTCGACACCGAGCACGACGAGAAGCCGGTGACCAAGACCAACAGCCGGGGCGAGACACGCACGGTGGTGTGGTCCACCACGCGCCTGGTGGTGCGGTACACGTTCGTTGATCCCACGGACGGCAGCCGGCACAGCTTCCAGGGCGCCGGGGAGGGTCGCGATGCCAGCGACAAGGCGACCAGCAAGGCTATGTCCATGGCGCTGAAGTACGGCCTGTTTCAGGCGTTGATGATCCCCGTGGAGGGCCTGGACGAGTCGGACGGGGAGGCGCCCACGGTGAGCACCGAACACCCGTCCCAGACATCCCAGCAGACATCCCAGCAGACATCCCAGCAATCATCCCGGCCGTCCCAGGCGCCGCCGAGCGCACCGCCCGCGCAGCCGCCGGCCAACCGCCCGGCGAGCCAGGATGAGCTGGCCCGTGGCGCCCTGGTCGCCCTGCGCACGATCGACCGCAAGCCGCCGGCCGAGCGGCCCGCCGAGCTGGCCCGCATTCTGGACAAGATCACCAAGACCGGACTGGCCACCGTCGTGGTGGAGGACGCCACGCTGGCCGCGCACGCGGTCGCGATCTCGCGCACCTTGGCCGCGCCGGAGCAGGCCGCGATGCTCACCGGGGGGCGCAATCCCTGGACGGACGCGCCCATGCCGGCCGAACCGTGGGCATCCGTTCCGCCACCCGATGACTACCCGCCGAGCATGTGATGACCGAACTGGACAACTACCAGGCCCTGCGCGCCTGGTGCGCGAAGATCCTCGAGCACGACGGACACACCTGTCCGCATGTCGAACAGGCCCGCTACCTTCCGGAGCAGGCCACCGTGATGTGTGGCTGCGGCTACGCGGCGATCCGCCCGGAGCCAGCCGGCGAGCTGGAATATACGGCCCGCGATCCGATCCAGTCCGCGCTGGGACTGATCGACGCCACGAAGATCTACACACCCGACGAGGTGGAGCGCCACATCCTGGACGTGCTGGCCCGACTGGAGACCGGCGCCCTGTTCGAGCGGGAGTGCATCCTGCGGGAGGAACGCGCCCTGGACGCCTGGAACCGCACCTACTGGCGTGCCATCGCCGAAACCTCGGCCTCCTCGGAGATCAAGCGCAAGGCGGCCGGCATGATGGCGTGTGTCGAGGACGACACCGCCCGGGAGAAGCACGAATCGGTGATGCTGCGCAAGGCGGTGCAGGCCACCATGCACAACCTGCGCGCGGTGCTGTCGGGCTACCAGTCGGTGGCCAAGAGCGTGGCGGTGGCCTACCAGGGCGGCGGTGCGCCGGGCCAGCACGACCGGGGGGGTCGGGCGTGGTAGCTCACCGAAAGTTGTCCGACCAGCAGGTGCTGGACCTGCGGGAGCTGCGCAAGGCGGGCGCGAACCAGCTCGACCTGGCCGCCGATTTCGGGATCTCCCAGAGCCAAGTAAGCAAGATCGTTAGGGGGTTGCGCTGGCAGAAGGCGGGCGGGCCCATCCAGAGAAAGCGAAGGTACAACCGTGGCCGGTGACACAACGATCTGCGTGGTGGGCAACCTGACCGCCGATCCCGAACTGCGCTTCACGCCCTCGGGCGCGGCGGTGGCCAGCTTCACCGTGGCATCCACGCCCCGCACCTTCGACAAGGCCAGCGGGGAGTGGAAGGACGGCGAGGCATTGTTCCTGCGCTGCAACATCTGGCGGCAGGCCGCCGAGAACGTGGCAGAGTCGCTCACACGCGGCGCCCGGGTGATCGTCCAGGGCCGGCTGAGGCAACGGTCGTTCGAGACCCGCGAGGGCGACAAGCGCTCGGTGATCGAGCTGGACGTGGACGAGATCGGCCCGTCGCTGCGCTACGCCACGGCGCAGGTGAAGAAGGCGCAGCGGTCGGATGGCCAGGTTCGCTCGGACGGGTCCACTGGCAGCGCGCCGGCTGATCCGTGGGGCCAGCAGCCGGCGGGCGCCGGGGCCTGGCCGTCGAACGACCCCCCGCCGTTCCACCACTCTCCCGTGCTGGACGCATTCGCTGTTTGACCCCCGTTGGTAGGGGGTGTATGGTGGTGGTTGTCAGGGAACGACAACCACCGGAGGACCCCAACATGGACCGCAGGAAGCTCGCTCGGCTAGTGCGCGAACTCGGCGCCCAGTGCCAGCGACCCGGCGTGTGGGCGGCCAAGGGCTACACGCTGCGCCAGCACCGCAAGAGCATGCGACACAGCGAAGGCAGCACCGCCACCTACACCTGCTGGTCGATCCACAGCCTGAACCCGACGAACCCGGACGCCGCCCACGGCACACGCATCAACGCCTACCCGTCCAGCCTGCTCGAGGCGCTGGAATGGGTGGCGGCGAGCCGGAAGGCTGCCTGACATGATCCTGCTCCCCAACGCCCTGAAGCTGCCCACCAGCCTGGTGGCCACGTTCGACATGGTCCTGCACCCTCTGACCGACCCGGCTCAGGTGAAGCGATCCGGCATCGGCGAGCCGTGCGAACACTGCCAGTGCCACGGCCGGCACGTCGAAGCCAGCGCCTACGGCAAAACCCAGGACGGCCAGGAAGTGCTGGTGGAAGCCTGCATGGCCTGCGTTGAACGGGCCCTGTTCCGCGCGGGCGCCAGCTTCAGCCACCCGGTCACCCTGGAGTACGCGGCATGAGCGCCCAGGCGGATCGGATCTACTCGGCGAACTACGGCCCCGTGTTGACCGTAGTTCGGGTGCCCGATGACCAGGAGACCGGTGATCCCCGGCTGGAGATCACCGCTGATGCAGGCGATCAGGGCGTCACGATAGCCCTCGACCTGTTCGGGGTGACCAAGCTGCGTCGGTCGCTCCAGCGGCACGAGAAGGCGATGAAGGCGGGGGAGAAACCATGAGCAGCTACATCGACCAGAACCAGCAGGCTTACCAGCAGGGTGAGCGCAAGGCACACGAGGATCTCAACGTCCGATCAGCCCAGGCGAACCTCACCGCGTGGGTGCACATCGCCGAGCTGATCGCCTGCCGGATCGACTACCTCGAGCTGGCCCTCGGCTCGATCCTTCCGGCGGAGGAGAGGGGCACCCTGGACCGGGACCGACACGAGATCGCCGGCTACATCGCGGTGCTGCGCGATCATCTCGCCGAGCAGGCGACGTGACCGGCCTGGCCGCAGGACTGGCCGTGTGCATCGCGGTGATCGCCCCGTTCCCGATCGCCTGGATGCTCGGCGACCGGCGGGCCCGATGACCGACCCGGACGGCCTGACCCAGGTTCCCGGCTTCACCGCCGGCCGTAAGCCGCTGGAGGCCATGGTGGTGGCCGGCATGCTCAGCGCCGACGATGCGGACGCGGCCACGCTGCTGGTGCTGCTGGCCGCCGCCCCACACATCAAGGCCGAATGCCTGGCCGACTTGTCGGACGCTACCGCCGAGCTGGCCGCCGACAACCCGCAGCACGCCGAGTCGATCGGGCAGGTGGCCCGGCTTCTGGACGAACTCGGCGCACAGATCAGAAAGGAACTCAACGCATGACCGAACAGCCCGAACCCCAGCCGGCCGACATCGAGCCGGCACAGCAGCCGCCGGCCGCCGAGTGGATACCACGAGCCCTCTCGGCCACCCTGCGGCCACTGCACCACCTCACGGCGAACCTGCCCGATCCGAACGCGCTCAAGTGGTCCCTGCGCGAACAGCTCGAGACGGCCTACCAGGCAGCCCTGGAGCTGCGCGGTGAGGCGCAGCTACCGGAGGACACCTACGACATCCAGCGCGCCCTGGCGGCTGCCACCGACGCCCTGAAGGCGTACAGCGGCGTGTTCTACGACCTGCGCCGCTACGTCTCCCAGCTCGTGGAAGAACAGCTCATCGACGCGGTGGGCGAGCAGACCCGCATGGCCAGCCAGGCAGGTATCGACGGCGAGCCGGAATACACCGGCACCGGCACGCCGAACCAGGGGCTGCGTATCCCGGACCCGGCCGGCGACGTGGTGCTCTCGCTGGACAACGCGAACAGCTACGACTTCGACGTTGAGCAGCTCATCGCGGCGGTGGTGTCCGCCGCGATGACCGAGCACCTGACCGAAGACCTTCCAGCCGTGCTCGAGCGCACGCTGCGCACCTTCCTGGCCCTGGGGAAGTTCGATCCGCAGGTCTCCAAGGTGCGGGATTACGCTCGACAGCGGGCCCGGCAGGGCGACGACCAGGCGGCGTCGGTGATCACCAGCGCCATTCGAAAGACAGTCACCTACAAGGGCGTGAAGTACGAAAGGAAGTAACCATGACCCCCCCGATTCCGCCCGCGCGCGAACCCCAGGAGACCCCGGACAGTGCGCCGGCCGGGCTGCCACCGGCATTCCAGCCGGCGGCAGCCGTGGTGCTCGAGCGCCCACCCAGCCATCTCACCTCCGCCGAGTCGTTCGGCAACACCGTGGACGGCGCGCCGCACTTCATCCGCAACGTGGAGGGCCAGCCCGAAGTCTGCGGACAGGACGGCGAAACCTGGCCCTGCGCGGCGTGGCGCAAACTGTCCCAGCCGGACCCCGACCCCACCGGCACGGTCAGCCTCGAGCAGGCGGCGCGCGCGGCCGGCATGACCCCGGAGGAACTCCAGCGGCGCCTGACCGAGCAGCCGTGAGCGGGGTCCTGGCCGACCTGACCGAGATCGGTCACGCGCTGGCCCGCGCCCGCGCGGTGCTGGCGGTGGCCGACCGGGAGCACACCAGCCGGGAACTGTACGTGGCACTGGCCGGCGCGAAGCACGAAATCAAGACCGCCCAGGAACTGCTGGGCGGCCACCCTAGACCGGAGGATGAATCCTGTGGCTGAACCGACATATCGCTGGCTCGAGCGCTGCGACGACATGAACATCTGGCAGGCGGTGGTGGCGGATCACCCGGAGGTGAACGCCTCGTGTGCCGAGCAGTACGAAACGAACCAGGAGACCGGCGAGCGCCTGAAGGGTTACGTCGTGGACTCGTGGAACGCGCAGCCGCACCTGGCTGGCGACGAGCCGGCGACCTCGGATGACTTCGTGTGGGCCGACCCGCCGGAGGGCTACGTGCCGCCGTTCCGCAGCGTCTCAGAAGCCGAGTAAGCCAGACGCTTGACCCCAGTGCGTGGGGGGTGTACTGTTCTTCTTGTCAGGAACGACCCGCAGGGAAGGACCCCGAAAATGCTCCCCACGTACTGGTGCCAGGGCCACGGCGGCTGCGAATGCGCATGGATCCCGGAGATCGGCCCCGCCTGCGACGGACAGTGCGACCCCGGCGTCATCAGCTACTGCGACGGCACCTGCGCCAGCGCCCGCGAGCTGCTCGAGCAGGACATCCAGGCCCGCCGCGTGCCGGCGCCGGCCGAGAGCACCGACACGATCACCCTCGAGGTGTTCGGCTGCGACTACACCCCGGCCAGCTACACGGTGGCGTTCGAGGGCCCCGACGCGCAGCAGTGGGCCCTGGCCTACATCGCCGCCCGCCGCTTCACCCACGTCATCACCGAATCCCACCTGGCGCCCTTCTCCGGCGAAACCTTCCCGGAGCTGGCCAAGGTGCTCTACCCGGTGTGCCACCACGGCATGAGCCTGGACCTGTGCATGGACCCGGTCGGGGAGAACCACTACGGCACCCGCGAATGGGAGATGGCGCAGTACGGCTACTGAGCCCAGACGCCACGCAGGGCCCCCGGAACGTGATTCCGGGGGCCCTGCGCATGGAACCGAAGGCCCGATACCCTCGCGATCCAGGGTATCGCACTCAGGCAGCCGCGCGCCCGCCAGCCGGTTGGATCTGCCGGGCCGGCGGCCAGTCGTTCGGCAGGGCCGTCACGCCCACCGCCGCAGCGCACGCCATGATCACCTCGATCATCTCGGTGGGCGTCAAGCCGCCGAGCACGGCAGTGGCCAGCACCGTGAGGCCAGCCAGCAGGCCCGACGCCACAGTCTTGGCCACGGCGCCGATCCCCGCATCCAGGTTGGGCACCACCGCCACGGTGGCGGCGTTCACGCCCACGCCGATGATCAGTACCCACTCCTGCGGGGTGATCCCATCGGTGAGCACGGTGACCACAAAGGACGCGACGGTCACCGCCACCACGGCGATGGCCTTGCGGTACTTGGCGAACACGCTCGGACTACCAGAGGGTTGTGTCATCGGACTTCCTTCCTTGTCAGGCATCGGAATACAGCGGCGGCGGCGCGTCGATCTCCTCGCCCAGCTCGCGCAGCTTCTGCCACACCCGGCCGTCCCACAGCTCGTGTCTGCGGAACAACCGCTGCTGGTCGCGGCGGTAGGCCTCGAACTCGCGGCGCAACGTAGCCGTCTCGAGCCGGGCAGCGTGGGCATCCTCCTGGAGCTGGCGGGCGTACTGGGAAGCCGAACTGACCAGGATCGCCGCTCCCTCGGCCCCTTCCTTCTTGCCCTTCCAGCGGGCGATGACCAGATCGACCAGGTACTTACCTAGGCCGCCAGTGGCCACAGCGCCAACCAGCCAGGCGCCAACAGTGTCAAGCGGGGGCATCGGGCCTCTCCGGTCTCTCCCGGGCGCGGTTCACGCCCTCCAGCTTTCTGATCAACCGCCCGCGCCGATGGGCCACCACGGCACCCGGGGCGCCGAGCAGGATGCCGAACGACACCAGCATGCTGATACCGCCCGCGCCTGCCGTGAACGGCGTCCACAGGGCGAATGAGACGCCCAGGCACACCAGCAGCCGAAGTCCAGCCCGCTCCAACCGAAGCCCCCGAAGGTTGTTGCGGGCCAGGCCAATCAACGCGGTGGCGCTGCCGATCGCGAGCGCGGCCAGGAACACCCGGCCACCGATGAACGGATACAGCTTCACCGTGCGCAATGTCAGCGTGTCATACCACGTCAGGCCGACCAGCCCGTAGAGCACGCAGATCACCAGGGTGCCGACCTCGAACGGGTCGATGCTGCGCTCGGCGAGCATCCGGCCACGTCGGTCCCTGGTGATCACATGGTCCCCCGGCGCTGTCGGCTCATGGGGGCAGTCTGACACACGGACCTGGTCGCAGACTTGCTCAGCGTGCCCGTGTGTCTATGGGGTGTAACACCGCAGGGAGTACGGCGACGCCCGCGCCTCGCCGACGCCATTGGTGCGCTGGCCTTCCAGGTTTATCTGGTTGGAGAAGCCGCGCTGGTCGGGGGGCAATGTGATCGTCCCGGTGAACACATTGTTTCCGTTTACGGGCAGAGAGTGAGTGGCGCTGAAAACGTCGCCCACCTGGGTACTGACCCGTATCCGGAAGTTGGCGGCGCAGCCATTGGTGCAGGCCGCGCCGAACATGTAGGTGATCAGGTTCCCTACACCGTTGTACACGCCGAAGTAGATGGAGCCCCACGCGGGCGAGTTGTCCGTAACCCCGATCCAGTCCAGCAGGTTCGAGCCCACGGGCCCCATCGGGATCAGATCCTCCGGCCACTGCCGTCCGCCCTGCCGGTTCTCCTGGAACAACCGCCGGCCGTCCAGCCCGCCAATGTGCAGGGTCTGGTGTAGCACCCCGCCGGAGGGCGAATCGTCGTAGAGGGCGATGGCCGACGTGCCGCCCGTGGAGTCATCGCGCACCAGGCTGAACCCCCGCTGCGCTGGGCTTCCGGGCAGGCTCGGGTCGGCCGGCAGGAAAGACCCGATCCACAGCAGGTTGATCTTGTTACCACTGCCGTCCGTGTGGTTGCCGATCCAGCGCATAAGCCCGGTACTCACCACTGCGTTGACCAGGGGATTGTTCCGCAAGATCGAGTCGGCGACCCGCTGCACGTAGGCCAGTGTTTCGATGAAGTCCGGCGAATGCGGCGTGTACCGCACGGGCGTGGTCACACGTCACCCCCTGTGACCAGAAGCTTGACCTGTTCACTCTGCGAACCCTGCGGCGGGGTGATCACCCAGCCGAAGATTCGCGCGGACAGGGCGGTGAAACCGTGCTCGTCATAAAAGTCCGGCGGCCACGTGAGGTCATTTGTTTCGAAGATCAGGTCATCGCCCAGGATGTACGACCCGAAATAGGGTGGACGGTCCGCACGAATGGTTAGCCCCGTGATGTACCGCTCCCCACTGAGTGCCTCATCGATGCGCTGTGTGCCCTTCGCGTCCAGGGTTGACTGGACCTTGATGTCAGGGTCGGAGAACCGATCCTCGGTTTGCAGGAAACCGTATTGCCACTCCGGGTTGAGCACCAGACTTTTCACCTGGAGATCCTCGTAGCCGTTGCCCCGACCCCACACGATGTTGGGCACGTCGCTTCCGTCCCACGGATAGTTGACCTCCAGCACGTTGCCCGACCCCTCCCGATCGAACCGCAGCCGTGGCAGCCCGGCCAGGCTGCCCAGCCGCCGGCCGAGCTGCGGGTAGCCCAGCACGAACTGGAGCCGGAACGCGGATGCGCTCACCGCGTCGACGCCCGACAGCACCCGCACCGACGTGCGCCACTCGTAGCCGTTGACCACTTGAGAGCGGTCCTGGTGGGCGGCCAACAGGTTGGTCTCCTGGCCCTCCTGATAGGTGAAGTCCCGAACCACACCCGTGAGATCCGTGGGCGGGTCCACGGTGATCCAGCCCGGCCACGGCGCCCCACCCAGCGCCACCTGGGAGAAGACGGCAGGATTTAGCAGGTCGGCCGCCATGGTGGCCTGGTCTACGTCATCCCAGGTCACCAGCTTGGTGATCAGCCGGCGGGCCCACAGCGACTCCACCGTCTGCGCGGTGACCGTCATGCGACCGGTCTGCGGATCGCGCGGCGCACCCCACACCACGTAGTGCTGGACGGGCGTGGCGATCCAGGAATCCAGGACCGGATCGAGTACTTCCCGCACGGCGACGATGCCGGTTTTCCGGGGCACGATCTTGTCCCACGGGTTCAGCGCGCGCACCTCCGGATCAGCCAGCTGGACGGTTCCCTTGAACTCGCCCACGCCTCGGATCACCTCGGACATGCTCACCCCGGACATCGGGATGGGCGCGTTACTGATCACTGTCAGATCACCGAACTGGTAGGAGACCGGCCAGTAGGTCCAGCGAACATCCTGCTCCAGGGAGGGAATGACGGGATCACTGAACGGCGGGTAAGACATCAGGGCACCACGGACCAGATCGCGGCGTCCCCGCCCTTGTCATCCATCCAGATGGCGGAACGGGTATCCCCGTTGATCGCCAACACGTTGCCGCCGCCGATACGCTGCGCGGATAGGTAGAAGTCGGCGTCGGTGTCGTCGGCGGGGGCCTGCCACGGCAGGGCCATGGTGATGCTGTGAGTGAAGCCAGCCACCTGCCCGATCCATTCGAAACTGGATATAATGGTTCCAGAAAGCGGCGTGTCCTTCCGGATGCGAATGGCGAAACTATCGCCTGACGCACCGAACTGGGCGGCCAGTCGAACGAAGAAGATATACCACCCGTTTTGCTTTACCCGGTAGTTCTCAATGGCCAGTTTCGGGAAGTTCAATTCGGTGGTTCCGGCGGTGGTGCCCTGGACTCCCACCTGGGTGACCAGCCGGCCGCCGACCTGGCCGAACGGAATCCACGCGCTGCCCTCGTGCTGGTAGAGCCAGCGTGTGCCGGTGACGATGGACAGGTTCCCGGCCACCGGGTTGGTAATGGTGCCGTCCCGGTCCACCAGGCTGCTGGTGATCGCGGCGCCGCTCAGCAGCCGCCAGGCGGCTCCGTCGTAGCGCTCCAACCAGTCCCGGTCGATACGGTCGATGAGCTGGCCTTCGATCGTCGCCGCCAGGGCGTTGCGCTCCAGGGCGTTGGTGACCGGGATGGGCGTGCCCTCCGGCGCGGTGCGCACGATGCGGGAGGTCATGCTGGTGGGCGTGGTGGCGGTGGCGTTCACCAGCACCTCCACCACCGGAATGAAACTCAGCGGCAGCGCTGGGGCGCTGGGGGCGCCCGCGCTGTTCGCCCCCTGGATGACCGCCGGGGCCACCTGGTTGAGTCCGCTGGCGTCGTAGAAGTTGTCCTTGACCTGGAAGCCCACCACGTCGATCCGGTTCTGGGTGGGGCTGGCAGCGGCCAGCGTGACCGACGTGGAAGAAGGGTTGCTGAACCGGTACTCGCCCGCGTCGGTGGCGAACGTGTTGGCGATGATTCCGGCGCACGCCGAGATGGCGATCTGGAGACCGGCCGGGTTGCTGAACAGCGGGCTGCGGGACAGGAAGAACCCCTGACGGCCACGGTGGGCCTGGGTGTAGTCGCGCACCACGGCCAGCGTGTTCAGGTGCAGGCGGTCCATCAGGGCGGTGTAGGTGCCGGCCTGGAGGAACGCTGGCGGGGTGATCACGGTCATGGGGCTCTCTCCTCACAAGGTCTTGCTTCGCCAGTCCAGGCGCAGCAGTGCGGCCGGATAGTAGGTGCCCGACAGCGAGCGCCAGCGGATGGTGTTGTTGCCCGGCTCGAGCAGGAACGGTCGCCCCACCAACCGCACGGAAGCCGGCGTGACCACCCCGGTCTGGCCGTCGATCACCACCACATCCGTGGCCGAGAGGTTGGCGTTGATCTGGAAGGACAGTCCCGTGGTGGCGTTGGCGATGATCGGGAAGTCTACCGGCCCGGTGACAGTGAACACGGCCTCGGTGGGCAGGTCCCCGGCGTTGAACGCCACGAACTCCCCGCCGATCGAACCAGTGCCCGCACCGTAGTTGTAGCTATAGGTCTTGCTGTACGTACGACCGGTCACCAGGGCACTGTTCGGCAGGCCCTCCTGCGCCGACTCGGCCGCCCCGGACTGGTGCCGGAACGGGTTGGCGGCGGTCAGCGTGAACGACACCACGGCGGCCAGGCCACCCTCCTGAAAGCCCGGTACCACCTGAAAGCGGGCCGGGCCCACCGGCCGAGCGATGAGAGCCAGCCGACGATCGCTGCCGTAGTCGTGCTGCTCCCACACGATGGGTTGGCGGGGCCCAGGTAGGCCCTGCGGCCCCAGGATGCGGCGCACCCGGGCGACATGCTGGCGCAGCAGAGCCGCACTGGGAGCGACGATCAGCGCCTCGCACTCCAGCTCGCGCGGCGCGATCGACTGCGGGCCGGTCAGGGCTCCGTCCCGGCCGCCGGCCACATCCAGCGGGGTCACGTAGGACAGCGACTCCCAGCCCTCCGGCTCACCACACGCCGTGTAGGTGCCGTCCGCCCACTGGTAGTTCCACCAGTAGTCCACGTCCGGTGTTTCGGTGAACAGCGGGCCCATCCGGAACTGGTCGGTGATCGAGGGCACCGGGAAGCTGGTGGGGGCGCTCATCAGATGCCGCCCACGCCGAACACCGAACCCGGACCGGCCATGCCCGACTGGACCGAGCCGACGGAGACGGGCAGGCTGCTGGCTCCCACCGCGAGCCGCTGCGCACCC
>Ga0075425_100002516_pt1 | contig 18401 bp, 11 predicted proteins | sample SoiMethybrSBSTD4_FD_75300 | JGI IMG/M metagenome (GOLD analysis project Ga0075425, IMG submission 75300) | Bulk soil microbial communities from a Populus tree surrounding site in Tennessee, USA - Soil MetaG P. TD hybrid SBSTD4 | ecosystem: Environmental > Terrestrial > Soil > Tree plantation... | reverse complement strand
CGCATTCGCCGACAAAGTTTCGTTACATCCCGACGTGCTGCTCGCTCGTCGCGACGAGTAGTCCGCCTTCGGGGTTCGCGGCTACGGGCGACAAGGCCCGTCTTCGCTTCGCGCGGCAGGCCTTGGATGCAGGGCTCCTGCAGTTGGCGCTCACGCTCCATTTGCTGGAGCCCGGACGCAGACGCGCAGCGACGCTCGGAAAAATCGCTGAAAAACGAACAGAGATCCGCACTTTGCGACGGCATGGCCGTTGCTCAACCGACGCGCGTCACCACTTCCGAAGCTCAGCAGAATCAGGAGGAACAGATGGCAGATCAGATCACGATGACGCGGGGCCAGCTGCACGACCTGTTGTCGCACGCGGCCGTCGAGAATCCCAAGTATCGCGAAGCGCTGATCAAGGATCCGAAGATGGTCCTCGAGAAGCAGCTCGGTCACAGCCTCGGCAAGCTGACGGTGAAGTCGGTCGTCGAGACGCCGGATACGATGTTCGTCGTCGTCCCCTACGTCGCGAAGGAAGGCGAGCTGTCGGATTCGGATCTCGAGAACGTCGCGGGCGGGCTTCTCGACAACCTGAACGCGACCTGCAACATCTCGGGCGGCCTGAACCTGCTCTCGAGCAACGTCGCGATCGAATTGGGGTGAGCCGAGCCGCGAGTCGAGGCTCGAACGTCAGCGAGGCCGTTCGAACGTCGAACGACACAGACAGCAAGCCACCTGTTGCGTTGCAGCGGGTGGCTCGTTCTCTTTGAGCTAGAACCCGCCCGTATTCTCCGTTGCCCCTGACTCCCGGTACCCGCATCGGTTCCTACGAAATCACCGCGCCCCTCGGCGCCGGCGGCATGGGCGTGGTGTATCGCGCGCGCGATACGAAGCTCGGCCGTGAAGTGGCGGTCAAAGTCAGGGGCGCGATCGCTCGGCTAAAGCCTCGCGCTCCGGGTTGAACGCAACCTAGTACCGCACGCCGAGCCCCGCGCCGAACGCCATCCGCGGCGACAGACCGTCGCCCCCGACCGGGAACATCAGATTCGCTTTCAGTACCGTCCGATCGGTCAGCGCGACCTGCGCCGCCGCGACGCCGACAAGCAGTGTGGCATTCGTGCCCTTGGTCTGGAGCAGGGTGCCGGGCACCGTCGGATCGCCGGGCAGCAGAGCCGACGCCGTGGAGTCGTTCACCGTGAACGTCGTAAGGTTGCGCGCAAGGCGCGCGAAGAGATCGCCGGCAATCGTCAGCCGGCGATAGAAGACCATGTCGGTGCCGCCGGCCAGGTTGATTTCCGACGGCAGCTTCAGGTCGAGCGGCGTCGGCGACGCGATCACGCTGCACGTCGTCGCGCGCGTCGACGGCGCCGATGGAGAGCTCGCCACGCACGACGTCACCTGGTTGAACTGCGAGCTGCCGTTGCCGATCGCGTAGGTGTACCCGGCCGACGCGTGCGGGAGAAACCGTCCCGAGCGCCCGGTCCAGACGACCGACGCCGTCGCGCGCGTTCCGCCCGTTCCAAGCAGCTGATCCGCGTCGCCCGTCGGCAGCCGCGCGTCGACGCCCACGGCAATGGCGTTGGTCGCCGAGCTGGTCACCCGGTAGCGCACGTGTCCGACGACGTCGCCGAGGCCGCTCGCTTTACATTTGCGGGTGATGACGCGCGACGCGAGCTCCACCATGTCGAACAGCGCCACCTGATCCGGCGCGTGATTCACGCCGGTGATATCGATCTCGCTCGTGCTGCAGCCGGCGGCCGGCGCCGGCGTCGCGGGATAGACGTCGAAGAAATGCGCATCGGGCGGAATGTTCGGCGGCCGCGGCGTCAGCGTGTAGGTCGGCCCGAATACCTGCGAGCGGACCTGGCCTTCCATCTCGACGTGGACGATCGGTACGCCGACGCCAACGTCCAGCCGATCCGTGACGCCGTAGACGAGTCCGAACGACGCGACGTCCTGCTGGAGCCGCAGCGCGAGGGACTCCTGGACCGCCTCGCGGCCGTACTGCGCGCGCAGCGAGGGCGGAGGCGTCAGGACGAATCCCAGCTTGAACGAATCGAGGCCGATGCCGTCGATCGAACCCTGCGACACGTTCTGATAGTTGAACGACACGCTCGTCTTGCCGCGGCCGATCGCGCCCGCGTGCATCGTGAACGAAGGACCGAACCCGTAGTGCGCCGGCACCGCCTCGAAGCCCGGCTTCGACGTTTCGAGGCCGACGTCGAACGGCGTGGTCGCCAGCTGCAGCCCGAGGCTCTGATTGAACCGCGAGGGCACGGCGCCGAGCTGCAGCGGCAGCAGGAAGTCGCCGAGCTCCACGGCGGCCGTCGAATCGACGCGCCCGCCCGCGGCGAGGAGATCGGTGACGAATCGCGCGAGCGGCGCCGACACCGCCGGCGTCTGCGCGCCCGCTCCGCGCGAGCAGGCGAGCACTGCCGCGATCAGACACAGCATCCGACTCACGCGCATAATCCCTCCACTACATCACCCGCGCCGGTGACGCGACGCCGGCCGTGACGCGTCCTTCGAACGCCAGCACGGACGGCAGACGCGACGGCGCCGCGAGGCGCAGCAGTTGATAGCCGATGCCCGACAGACCCTGGAAGAATCCCGGATCGAACACCACGTATTCCGATCCGGCTGACACGAACTGGAAGTATCCGCGAGACACGGCCCGATCTTCAATCTTGTTCGCAAGGGCGACGGCGGCGTCGACCGTCGGCCGCCGGTCCAGGCGCCGTCCGGCCGTGAACAGGACGTCGGATCGACCGATGTTGCCGCAGCACAAGTGATCGCCCGGGTTCGCAGCAAGGCCGGCCGTCGTGGCGAGGGCGATCTCGATTTCACCCGCTACCTCGGGATCCTCGCTGATGACCGTGTCGTGTACGAGCGCGCGCGCGAGCGCGATGCCCGGCGCGCCGTGGCACCAGGCGGTCATCGTCACCGCGACGTTGCCCGGCAGATGGCCCGCGGATCGGACGAGCGGCCAGTTGCGCTGCGCCGGCGAGTACACCGCGCGCTCGTAGCGATGGCCGCGGAGCGCCGCCTCGAGATATCTGCGGTTCCCCGTGACTTCGTACAGGCGCACGAGCGCGTAGGCGATGCCGGCCGCGCCGTGCGCGAAGCCGGCGAGCATGCGTCCGTCGCTCGAGGGCCAGTTGGATCCCCAATGCGTGTGAATCTGACGCGCGATGAGATGGTCGCCGCAGGCCTGGGCGAGATCGAGGAATCGATCACCGTGCGACTCCTGCAGCGACAGGAGCGCAAGGATCGCGCCCGCGCTGCCGCCGATGATGTCGAGGTCATGATCCGCCGCGATGATCGAGGGATCCAGCGCCGCGGCCACGCGCGCGGCCGCATCGGCAAACCCGTCGTCGCCGAGCAGGGCGCCGAGCCAGCGCAGTCCGTAGACAATCGATCCGGCGCCGACGCCGATGCCGATCGGGTGGCCGGCGATGGACGACGGCCCGCGAAGGCGATCGGCGAATGCCAGCAGGGGAGCGGCCGCCCGGCGCGCGGCGGCGGCCCACGACGCGTCTCCGGTGACGTCGGACAAGGCCGCGAGAAAGAGTGCGGGACCGAGCGATCCACCATAGACCGCGTGATGTTCGATCTCGTCGACGATCTGGCCGGGCATGTGCAGCGCCCACGTCAAGGCGCCGTCGTCGGCCGTCGCGCGATCGAGGAACTCGTTGCCGATCCAGGTCGCCACCGCGAGATGACGGGCGGACGCGGATTCGGTCGTGGCCGCGGCCGGGAGCGCCGGGGCCGCGACATGGAACGTCGATGTGGCCGACTCGCCGAGCGATCGCTCGATCCAGGCCAGCTGAATCGCGAGGTCCGGCTCCGACAGCGCCTGGATCCGATCGCGCGCCATGTCCAGACCCGACCGGGTGAAGAATCGATCGCCGACCGGCCGGTCGTCGGCGTGCACGACGGTGTCCTCGGCGGCCACGCTGAAATGCGGGATGTCGAGATGCTCGAGTGCGTGCCGTTCAGCGACGGTAATCGGCCATGCCAGGGGTCGGCCGTGATCCATCGTGAAGGGGCGCGCCAGGATGTCGAGCGCCGTCGATCGGGTGACGCCGTTGGCCTGATACTTCGGCGCCGTAAGCACGTCCTGCACGACCGCGTACTGATTCGTCGGCCGAAACAGCACGCGGACGCGGCGCCGCTCGAACGCCGACAGCGCGCCACCCGGTCCCGTGATCTCCTCTTTCATCGCCGCGCAGAAGCGGTACGTCGCGGCGAACCCCTCGAGAATCTCGGCGCGGTAGTCCTCGGCGCGCTGCGCGACGCCGTTCAGGAGGACGCGGTTGCTCGACGGCGCCTGAAATTCGTGCTCATCGCGGAACGCGAGGGCATCGGTGCCGATGCCCGTCCATGCGCGGCGGGGGCGCGAGGATCCGCGCGTGCCGGTCCCGCGCAGGCCGCCCGTTTCGTACCGGTGGCCGTCGGCACCCGCTTCGGCGAACGTGATGAAGCCGGTCCCAAGACACGACGGCACCTGGCGCGTGGTCGAGCGCGGATTCGATTCGGTGACGCGCGGACGGCCCGGGTAGAGCAGCGATTCGGGGTCGACGATCACCGGCCCGCGGCGCGTCGCCACGACGTTCTCCATGTGGAGATCCGTCGCGCCGAGGAGATACGTGATCGCCGCCATCCCGCCCGCCTGCTCGAAGTACTTCCGGACGGCGGTTTCATCCTCGAAGCGTTCGTGCTCCGCGAATTCCACCCAGCCGTAGTCCTGGCGCTCGATGACGCGCAGCGCCCGCTGCGGCAGCGCGCCGTGCCCGCGCATCCACTCGAGGAACCGCGAGAAGGCCGCTTCGATGCCGACGTCCCGCGGCTTGTAGACGATCCGCAGGCCGGAATCGAACGTGAGCGCCGCAACGCGGCGGCGGCCGTTGTGCGGATCCGAGAGCGCCGGCTCCAGGCTGGTAACGAAACCGGGATCGACGCCGTGCGCGAGGTCGCGCGTGATGGCGTCGCGATCCGCCTCGAGCCGGCGCACGAGCTCGTCGGTCGTTTCCACCCAGCGCTCGATGATCTGCGCCGTCAGCCGCGCCAGTACCGGATACGCCACCCAGAACGTCGACAGCCCCTCCTCGAGCATCGAGAGGATGAAGAAGCGATAACGTTCGTCCCCGGCCGGGCGCTCGGCGGCCGCCGGTGCGTCCCCGGCCGGCGACGATCCGACGACGCGCTGAAAAAGCTCGTACAGCGTTCGCTCGGCCAGCACGGCCAGCTCCCGGGCCAGCTGACGCTCGATCGCGACCTGCGCGGCCGACGTCAACGCAGCGTAGGCATCGGGATTCCATTTGAGCAGAAACGCGCGAGCGGCGCGCACGCCGGCGAGCGCAAACTCGACGAACGGCAGCTCACCCCCACGCGCGAACGCCTCGGCCTCCGGTGCGGCGCCGGCCTCGAGGTCGCGTTTCACTTCGACGGCCGCCGCAAGGATCAGGTCGAGCCACGTCGTCCAGTCCGATTCCGGCTCGAGGTCGAGAGACATCGTCGACAGGGCGCGCGCGACGGTGGTCCAGTCGAGCCGATCCCACTCGAGGCGCCGGAGGAACGCGTCGGGGTCGCCCGGCGAAAAAACGCGGCTCCACTGCTGGAGCGCCGCGTTCGCGTCAGGATGAATGGCGGGTGGATCGTCGGAGGCCGGGGCCGGCTGCGCCGCGAACGCCGCGGCGCGCTGGTACACCGACGCGGCGCCGAACACGATGGCGCGGCGCTCGTCGACAGACAGCGAAGGCATGTGAGCTCAGGTCAGCCGCGCGATCATCCTTTGATGACGACGTTGCTGTTGAGCATCCGCTGCGGCTCGGAGCCGGTGACGTTGCAGGTCGGGGAGAGCTCGTCGACTAGTCGGCTGGCGACCTGTTCGAGGTCGGCGTCCGAGATCTTGCCGCCGCGCGTGTCGAGCTCCTGCTGGAACCGGGTCAGCAGGCGGCGGAGCTGTCGAGGCGTCATGACGATCTCACTGGACATGAAATCCCCCCGCTACGGCTTCAGGCTGTGGTGCCGCAGAAAATCCATGAACCGCTGATAATCGGTCGACGGCAGCCGGAGCGCGGCGAGCAGTCGCCGATAGTTGCCGTCCGAGACGGCGAGGCCCTTCTTCACGAGCGACCGCACCTGCCCGCGATTGAGATCGCGCGCCATGAACGGTTCGTACACGCTGTCCCAGAAGCTTTCGCCGTTGCGTGTGATGCGAATGTAGAGCTCGGCGCCGATGTCCGCGGGCGGGACCGGCGCTGGCAGAGGCGGCGCAAACGTCGGCGGCTCGAGGCGCGGCGGCGGCACCATCAGGCGATCGAGCGGTTCGCTTTCGATCGGCTTGCTGAACTCCGCGACGAAGTCTTCGGGCTCGATCGCCGTGCCTTCCGCCATCGCGTAGCCCATGGTCACAACGCCGATCAACTGGCGGACGTTCCCGGGCCAGTGGTAGTTGCCCAGTGCGTTCAGCGACGGCTCCGACATGCGCTTCGCAATGCCGTACTTCCGGGCGAGCGTGAGCAGCTGGTACTCGACGATCATGCGCCAGTCGTCGCCGCGCTCGCGCAGCGGCGGCACTGCGAGATGGAAGTACCACAGGCGAAACAGCAGGTCGTACCGGAATTGGTTCGTGACGACGAGCGTGTTGAGCGAGCGGTTCGTCGCCGACACGACGCGCACGTCGGCGGAGCGGGCGCGCGTGGCGCCGAGCGGTTTGAACTCGCCGGTCTGCAGCGAGCGGAGCAGCATGGCCTGCGCCGTGAGGTGCAGGTCGCCGACTTCGTCGAGGAAGATGACGCCGCCGTCGGCCTCCTCGAAGGCGCCTCGGCGGTCGGCGATCGCGCCGGTGAAGCTGCCGCGCGTGTGACCGAACAGCTCGCTGACGGTGAGGTTGCCGTCCTGATGCTGCGGGCAGTTCACCGATACGTACGGGCGGCCCTTCTGCGTTCCGAGGAGATAGATCGCCTGGGCGAGCGCTTCTTTGCCGACGCCGCTTTCGCCGGTGATGAGGACCGGCTCCTTGTAGCGCGCCGCTTTGGCGAGCTTCGACTGCACCTCGAGGAACCGCGGCGAGAAGCCGACCATGTCGAGCGCACCGTGATCGCCCCAGCGCTCGACGGACAAGGCGCGTAGCCGCAGCGCCTGTTCGCTCATGAACTGCGTGGGATCGATCACGGTGACGGGGTCGGCGAGATCCGGCGTTCCGTTGGTCATGGTCTCGGTTTCAACCCGACAGTCCTGCTGCGGCTACGGCGCGTGCTAAATGAGCGGCGGCGCCAGCGACGACACGTTGAGCTGATAGTTGACGTGGTCGATGTCCGAGCACGACAACAGAAAGCCTGCCGTGCCGGGACATGCGCCGCCTGAGGGCAGTCGGCACGACAGATCGTCCGGGATCGCATACGTCGAATTCGCCTGCAGGTCCTGCGTGAAACTGAGGATGCGCGCCGACTCCTTGCCGTTCACGTCGATCGCGGCGAACTGAATCACGACGTGCACGGGGACCGTGTTGCTGTTCGTGACGGTGCCACGCACCTGGCAGCAGCAGACGGTCGGATCGCGCTGCGTCGAGCTGCCGACGGACAACACGGTCGGCAGCTGGCTGGCGAGCCAGCCCGCGCGCGTTTCGATCGCCGCGCCGTTCGGCCCCGTGAACTTGACGTTCGCGAGCGACGGTCCGACGGGCACGCTTTCGCATGACATCGGCAAGACCGCAAGCAGCGCGATCGCAAGTCTGGCGCACCGGCGCCTCGTGCGCGAAGGTGACGGCATCAATTCCTCGGTAATTTCTCGATGCGACGAATCGCCGCGAGTATACCTAAGCGGCGTAACGGCCAGCAAGGCTCGAAGCCGCGCGATTCACATGTTGCGCTCATGATACACACGCTTGATGAGGTGGATCATCGGCGCGCCATAAGCGCGCAACGCCATTGCGGCCGTTGAAAATTGTGGGCTAGAATCCGACGCCGGCTCTCGCATCACAACTTGCGACGCGCACAACAGGAGACTCGAGCCATGTTTCGTGCCTTGAGGACTGTCCAGACGGGCGGAATCGTGTTGCTCTTGGCAATCGGACTCGGATCGCCCGCCGGATTCGCGCAGGCGCCGACGCTGCCCTCGGCGCGCGGCGCCGCCGGCGATCAACGCGAACCGCCGGTCATCCGCTTCGATCCGCAGGGCATCGATCTCGCGCAGGCCGTGAGTATCACTCTGCAGAACTCGCCCGACATCCGGCTCGCCGAAGCGAGCGCGACCGGCGCACTCGGGTTCGCGCAGCAGCAGATCGGCCTGTTCGATACGAGTTTCCTGGGCAACAGCAACTACAACTATCAGCGGCAGGCGCTGCGGCCGACCGATTTTCTCGGCGAGCAGCTCAAGCGCAGCAACCTGGTCACGCAGCGCGACTCCCAGACCACTACCGCCGATCGTTTGAACGCGCTCGCGCAGCAGCTGCGCGTGATTGCGGGCTTGCCGGCTGAGTGCGGCACCTCGCGCATCTCGCAGGAGATCGCGCTGATCCGCCTGCTCGATGCGCAGACGGCGTCGGATCTCGAGGTCGTCGACGCGTTGTGCGGATCGGCGAACGCCGTCGATCCGTCGCAGAAGCTCCGCAGCGATCTGCTCGCGGCGCGCCAGCGGATGATCTCCGACACGATCACGCGCGCGACGAGCGGCGTCGCGTCGGCGCAGGCCGGCTTCGAGCGCCTGAACCGTCTCGTCGTCAATCTCGGCCCCACGCCCGATCAGGAATACTTCGCCAACGGCGCGTTCAACCTCTCACTGTCGCGGCTGTTCCGCAACGGTATCAGCGTCTCGCCGTTTTTCAACGGCACCGGCAACAGCACGAACTTCATCGACAAGCCGTTCAACGCCGACTGTGAAATCGGCCCGTGCGGCGGCAAGGGCTCGCTGCCGCTCTACAACGTGCAGAGCGGTTTCCACGCGTTCGTCCCGCTCGCGCGCGGGCTCGGTGCGGCCGCGACGGCCGCGCCCGAGCGGGCGGCGCTGATCAGCGAGCAGGCCGCGCAACTCGACGCGCAGCACCAGGCGGCGGTGAGCGCGCTGTCGACGATCAACGCGTACTGGGCGGTCCGCGGCGCGCAGGACAACGTCGACATCGCCCAGCGGTCCGTCGATCTGCAGGGTCGCATCGTGCAGCTGACGCGGCAAACGATTGCCGCGGGCAACCTGCCCGCGATCGAGCTCGCGCGTGTGCAGGCGAGCGAGGCGCGGTCGCAGACAATCCTTCGGGACGCGCTGGTCGCGCTGCAGCAGGCACGCGTCTCCCTGGCCACGGCGATGGGCATTGCCGTCGGCAGCGACGACGCCACGCTCCCGAAAGCGAGCGATCCGTTTCCGCCGGCGCCCGACGCGGGGTCGGTCGACGAGCCGAAGATGACGCAGCTGGCGAGCGACGGCCTGCAGCTGCGCCGCGATGTGACGGCGGCGCTGCGGCGCGCCGAGGCGGCGCAGGTGACCGTCCGCGGCGCGCAGCTCAATCTGAAGCCCAAGGTCGACCTCACCGGCGGGAGCTGGTGGACCGGCAACGACGAAGACGTGATCGGCAACGCGCTCAAGCGCTGGGTCGGCCCGAGCTACAACATCGCGGTCGACGTCGAGAAACCGTTCGGCAACAACACGCAGCGCGGCCTGCTCGTCGAGGCGCAGGCCGGCGGCGCGTCGTCGCAGATTTCGTCGGCCGACCTGCGGCGCCAGGTCCGCCTCGATGTCGTCCGGACCGGCCGGTCGCTCGCCGAGGCCATCGAACGCGTGCGTCTCGCGCAGTCGGCCGTGCAGTTCTATCAGCAGACCATCGACGGCGAGCTGGCGCGTTTTCAGATCGGCGAGGTCACGCTGATCGACACGATCACGACCGAGGCCCAGCAGGCCGACGCGCGTCGGGCGCTCGTCGCCGCGCAGCAGGAGCTGGCGCAGCTCATCGCCGAGCTGCGGTTCGAAACCGGCACGCTCGTACCCGACGCGGCGACACCGGTGACGCCCGCGAATCTGATCACGATTCCGCGTTAGGGATCCGGCGATGCGTCCTTCGACTCTTCTTCGGTTCCTGCTCGCGGTGCTCGTGTCGGCTGCGGGTCGTCCGGCGGCCGCGCAGCCGCAACCGCCCGCCCCTGCGGCGCCCCGGACCATCGTCGAACAGCCGGCGATCGATCCGAGCGCGCGGCAGGCCGTGCTCCCCGGCGCGACGGCTATCGCGCCGCGGCTGACCGTCCCGTCGATTTCGCTCGGCGACGCCGTGACGCTCACCGTCAACAACGATCCCGTCATCCGGCTGGGCCAGCAGAGCGTGTCGGGGAAGGCGGGAAGCCTGCAGGTCGAGCGGGGCGCGTTCGACTTGACGCTCACGCTGACCCCGTCGCTCGACTACTCCAACCTGGCGCTCGCGCCGTCGGTTCGGCAGGACGAAAACAACCGCCGGCTGAAACTGCAGGTCGTCGCCGCGGCGTTCGGCAGCGTCAACCGCCAGCTGCTCGATCAAATCAACTCGCTCGGGCCGCGGCCGCCGCGTTGTCCGATCGCGTTCGCGTCGTTCGACGACGTCACTAAGCAGGGGCTCGATCCGCTGTCGTTCAAGTTCGTCGGCATCAAGGGATTCGAAGACACCTTTTTCACGCCGACGGGCGCGACGCGCAAGGTCTTCAGCCAGATCCAGCAAACCGGCGCGTGCGTTCCCATCGACACGGTCAGCCTGAACGGGTCGCTGTACGGGACGCTCGACGATCCGAGCAACTCGCTGTTCAAGCAGATGTTCAGCATCGCGACCGGCCGCAACAGCATCAAGGACCTGTTGAACGGATCGGGGCTGCAGGAAGCGGTCGTCACCCTCGAGCAGGCGCCGCACGAAATCCTCGATGTCTCGCAGCAAATCGCCCAGGCGGCGTCGGCCGAAGCCATCGTCGCGCTGCAGCGCCTCGGCGTCGTGCCGCTCGACGAGGTCGTCGAAACGTCGAAGCTCGATACGCGGGTGTTCCGGCTGCTGCGCTCTGGCATGACGGTCGGCGCGACGATGCACTTCCAGAACAGCGTCGACAATTTCAAGGACAAGTCGCTCGACGCGAACTACGGCGGCACCGGCAAGCCGAGCTTCTTCCGCGCGCAGGCGACCGGCGACATCACCGTGCCGCTGATGCGCGGGCGGGGTCTCGGCACCACGGCGGGTGAGCAGGCGGCACGCCTGTCGCTCAGCGCCGAGACCGACCGCCTCCGGCACACGATGTCGGAGGAAACCTTCCGGGTCGCGACGGCGTACCTCGCGCTCATCGGCGCGCAGCAGACCGTGCGGTCGCTCGAGGAGTCGATGACGCGGCAGACGCGCATCTCGCAGCTCACGCAGCAGCGCATCGCGTCCGGTGATCTCGCGCAGGTCGAGACCGCGAGAGTCCAGGCGCGCAACGCGGCGGTAGCGACGTCGCTCAGCCAGGCGCGGTCGACGCTGATCGGCGCCCGGATCTCGCTCGCCGAAGCGATGGGCGTCGACACGGAAACGATCGCCAACGCGCCGCTCGCCGCCGAGAACTTCGCGATGACGGCGAAGCCGCTGCCGCCCGTCGACGAGCTGCTCGCCGCGGCCGCGCAGCAGCGGTTCGATCTGCGGGCGCTCGGGTCGCTCAGGGCCGCCGCACGGATTCTCGAAGAAGGCTCCCTGGTCAATGCCAAGCCGCGCATCGACCTGTTCGCCAAGGCGGGAATGGGCACCTTCTACGACAACCTGTCGTTCTTTTACAACCCCGACGAGGTGAATCCGATTTTCACGCTGCTCCCGCAGGATGCGCCGCCGCAGCCGTCGACCGGCGCCGTCCGCTTCACGTCGCCGATCGGCTTCTACCGCGCCATGTTCACGCGCTCGTGGAAGCCGATCTGGAACGTGGGCCTCACGCTCGACGTGCCCTTCCGGAACAACCGCTTGCGCGGCGCCGCAGTGCAGGCTGAAGCGGCGCGGCAGCGCGCCGAAGTGCAAGAGCGCGATCTCTCCCGCGTGATTCGCGAGAACGTTGTCAGCGAGATCGAATCGTTGCGCCACGAGGCCGAAGCGATTCAGACCGGACAGGCTGCGGTCGACGCCCAGCAGCAGACCGTCGACGGAGCGGTCGCGCGCTTCCAGACCGGCGACCAGACGCTCATCGACACGCTGCTCGCCGAAGAGAGCCTGACGCAGGATCGGCTGGCGCTCGTGCAACTCTGGCAGACCTATCTGTCCGATCTGGTGCGGCTGCGTTTCGAGACCGGATCCCTGGTATCGTTCACCGGCGCCGCCGTCACACCCGATCAGATGCGGTTCGATCCATCCGAGTTCGTCGTTCGGTAACGCGCGGGGACAGCCATGGGTGAGGAGCTTTTCCGCAAGTCGGCGCTCGACAAGCTGGCGTCGCCGGAGCGGCTCGACGTCCTCATGGAGGTCACGCCGGGCCGGGGCAAGGTCGCGCTGATGACCTTCACGGCGATGTTCGGCGGCCTCGTGCTCTGGAGCGTCTTCGGCACGATCCCGGAGCGCATCGACGGCCAGGGCATCCTGATTCGCGGCGGCGGTCTCCGTCAGCTGCGCGCCGGCGGCGACGGCCTGTTGACGAAGCTCAGCATTCAGATCAACGACCTGGTGAAGGACGGACAGGTCGTCGGCCAGATTTCGCAGATCGGGTCCACCGAGGACATCAAGACGGCGCGGCAGCGGCTCGACCAGGCGCAGCGTGATTACGACCTGTCGAGGAGCGAGGACGAAGCCACGATCGCCGGCATCCGCGCGACGATCACAGGGCTCGAGGCCGACAAGCGCACCACACAGCTGTTGCTCCAGCAGGCGACAAAGGACCTGGCGCGTCTGGAGCAGAGCTTCAAGGACGGTCTCGTGACGCGGCCCACCGTCGATCAAGCGGCGCGCGACAAGGCGGGATTCGAGGCGAGCCTCATCGGGAAGGACGGCCAGATCAAGAATCAGGAGGCGCAAATCCGATCGGTGCAGCAGCGCATTCGGGCGAAGGACGAGGCCGTCGCCAGCGCGCGGCGCGAACTGGAGCGCGTCAGCGTCGTCACGAGCTCGCTCGCGCAGGTCACCAGCACCGTTGAGGGACACGTGATCGAGCTGCGGCGGCGCGTCGGCGACTTCGTCCGCAACGGCGAAGTGATCGCGACGATCGAACCGCCCGCCACGAATATCGAGCCGGTCGTCTACATCAATTCGGCCAGCGGCAAGCGCATCAAGGCGGGGATGGAAGCCCAGGTGTCGCCCACGACCGTCCGGCGCGAAGAGTACGGGTTCATGAAGGGCGAGATCGCGCTGGTCGGCGAATACCCCGTGACGTCGGACGCCGTGAAAGCGACGACCGGCAACGATCAGCTCGTCAAGGAATTCCTCGACTCCGGAACGAAGATCCAGGTCGACGTGAGGCTCCTGACCAACGGCGAGACGGCGAGCGGCTACGCCTGGTCCTCGTCGGGCGGACCGCCGTTCAAAATCGAAGGCGGGACCAAAGTGGCCGTGTCCGTCGTCGCGAACAAGACGTCGCCGTTCACCTACTACGTCACACCGTACCTGCGAGGCCTGATCGGCGGCTGAGGACGGGGACAGGAGACGCGCGAATGGCAGATCAACCGCAGTCACAGCAGCCGGGGCGCTCGGCGCGCGCGACGGAGGCCGATCAGAAGGATCTGATGCAGGTCACGTCGGGCCAGGGCTGGGTGTCGCTCGCCGTGGTCGGCGGCGCGCTGGTGGCGATGATCATCTGGAGCGTCGTCGGCAGCATCCCGGAGCGGATCGAGGGGCAGGGGATCGTGGTGCGCGGCGGCGGACTGCGCCAGATTCGGGCGAGCGGCGGCGGCACGCTGACGAAGCTGACGCTCAAGATCGCCGACAACGTCACCGACGGTCAGCTCGTCGGCGAGATCACGCAGGTCGGCAGCAGCGAGGACATCAAGACGAAGCGCCAGAACCTGGATCAGGCGCAGCGGGAGTACGAGATCACGAAGGCCGAGGAAGAGGCGAGCACGGCGGGGCTGCGCGCGCAAATCAGCGGCGCCGAAGCGGACAAGCGCAGCACGCAGCTCCTGCTGCAGAAGTCGCGTGAGGAAGTCGCGCGGCTGCAGGAGAGCCTGGGGCGGGGGCTGGTGACGCCCAAGCGCGTGGAGCAGGCCGAGCGCGACAAGGCGAACTACGAATCGCAGATCAACGGCAAGGACGCGCAGATCGCGAGCATCAACGCGCAGATCCGCCAGGTCCAGCAGCGCATTCGCGCCAAGGAAGACAACGTCGCGAAGGCCCGGCGCGAGTTTGAGCGCGTCGGCAACGTCACCAACTCCCTCGCGCAGGTGCAGAGCACCGTGATGGGACGCGTTGTCGAGGTGAAGAAGCGCGTCGGCGATCTGGTGCAGGAAGGCGACGTCGTGGCGACCGTCGAGCCGCCCGGCGCCGGGGTTGAACCGATCGTCTACATCAATTCGGGCAACGGCAAGCGGATCAAACCGGGCATGGAGGCGCAGGTCGCGCCGCTGACCGTGCGCAAGGAAGACTACGGCTACATGAAAGCGACGATCGGCGTCGTCGGCGAGTATCCGGTCACGCAGGAGGCCGTGAAGGCGGTCACCGGCAACGACCAGCAGGTGCAGGAACTGACGGCGCAGGGCACGAAGATCGAGGTGCACGTCGTGCTCCAGCCCGATCCGAAAGCGCCGAGCGGGTACGCGTGGTCGTCGTCGCAGGGGCCGCCGTTCCAGATCGACGGTGGCACGCGCATCACGGTCGCGGTCGTCGTCGCCCGCAAGCCGCCGATCAGTTACGTGTTGCCGATCTTCAAGGGGACCCAGGGAGGCTGATCGTGCCGGAAGCCGCCGCACCGCCCGCGCCGCAGGCCGGCCAGGCCGCCGCGCCGCCCGCGAAGGAGAAAAAGATCCCGCGGCCGCCGAACAAGAAGGTCAGCACGCCCACCATCCTGCAGATGGAGGCCGTGGAGTGCGGCGCCGCCGCGCTCGCCATGATTCTGGCGCACCACGGCCTGTGGGTGCCGCTCGAAGAGCTGCGCGTGCAGTGCGGCGTCTCGCGCGACGGCAGCAAGGCGAGCAACGTCCTCAAGGCGGCGCGCAACTACGGCCTCGACGCGAAGGGCTACAAATACGGCGAGCTCGAAAAGCTGTACGAACAGGAGCTGCCGGTCATCCTGTTCTGGAACTTCAATCACTTCGTCGTCCTCGACGGCTACAAGAACGGCGAAATCTTCCTGAACGATCCCGCCCAGGGACCGCGCAAGGTGACGATGCAGGAGCTCGACGGCTCCTACTCGGGCGTCGTGCTCACCTTCAAGAAGAGTCCGGAGTTCAAGAAAGGCGGCGCTCCGCCCACGATGGGGCCGGCGCTCCGCCGCCGACTGACGGGATCGGAAATCGCGCTGGCGTTCACGGTGCTGTGCGGACTGTTCCTCGTCATCCCCGGTTTGATCATCCCGACGTTCACCCGGGTGTTCATCGACGACTACCTCGTACGCGGCCAGTCGTGGATGGTGACGTACCTGATGTGGTTCATGATCGGCACGCTCGTCGTGCAGGGCGTGCTGACGTGGCTGCAAAAGTATTACCTGCTGCGTCTGGAATCGAAGCTCGCCTTGAGCACGTCGAGCGCCTTCTTCAACCACATTCTCCGGCTGCCGGCGGCGTACTTCGGGCAGCGGTTCGCCGGCGAAATCGGCTCGCGCGTGCTGATCAACGACAAGGTCGCGAAGGTCGTCTCCGGCAAGCTGGCCACGACCGCCATCGACCTCGTCATGATGATCTTCTATTTCATCCTGATGTGTTTGTACAGCGTCAGCCTGACGCTGATCGTGACGGCGATCGGCCTGCTGAACGTCGGCGCCGTGCAGTTGTCCTCCCGGCTCAGAGTCGACGCCAGCCGCCGCCTGATGCAGGACAAGGGCAAGTTGATGGGCGTCGCGATGAACGGTCTCCAGATGATCGAGACGATCAAGGCGACCGGGTCGGAATCCGAGTTCTACGCGCGCTGGGCGGGCTACTACGCCAAGTCGGTCAACACGCAGCAGTTCCTGCAGGTGCTCGGACAGTCGCAGTCGTCGATCCCGAATCTCGTGCAGACGCTTTCGACCGCGGCGGTGCTCGTCATCGGCGGCTACAAGGTGATGAACGGCGATCTGACGGTCGGCATGCTCGTCGCCTACCAGACGCTCCTCGGCAGCTTCATGCGGCCGATCAACACGCTCGTGTCCTTCGGCTCGACGCTGCAGGAACTGCAGGCCGACATGAACCGTCTCGACGACGTGCTCCGATATCCGGAAGACAAGCAGTACAGCCAGGATCGCAGCAAGCTCCAGTACGACCCGAGCGTCGTCAAGCTGTCGGGGCTCGTCGAGCTCAAGAACGTCACGTTCGGCTACAACCCGCTCGACCCGCCGCTCATCGAGGATTTCAGCCTGCGCGTGGAGCCCGGGCGCCGCGTGGCGCTCGTCGGATCGAGCGGCAGCGGCAAATCGACGGTCGCCAAGGTCATCTCCGGGCTCTTCGAGCACTGGGGCGGCGAGATTCTGTTCGACGGCAAGCCGCGAAATGAGATTCCGCGCGATCTTCTGGTCAACTCGATCGCCGTCGTCGACCAGGAGGTGTTCCTGTTCGGCGGGACCGTCAACGAAAACGTCACGATGTGGGACGGGACGGTACCGGTGGCGCGCGTCGGCATGGCATCGCGCGACGCGGCGATCGCCGAGGTCGTCGAGGCGCGCGAGGGCGGCTACAAGTCGGTGGTCCAGGAGGGCGGCGGCAACTTCAGCGGCGGTCAGTGCCAGCGGCTGGAGATCGCGCGCGGTCTGGTCGGCGAGCCGACCATCATGATCCTCGACGAGGCGACGAGCGCGCTCGACCCGACGACCGAGATGCACATCGACGACAGCATGCGCCGCCGCGGCTGCACGTGCATCATCATCGCGCATCGCCTCAGCACCATCCGCGACGCGGACGAGATCATCGTTCTGGAGCGCGGCAAAATCGTCCAGCGGGGGACCCACGACAAGATGAAGGACATCGAGGGTCCCTACCGCAAGCTGATCGGGGCGCACTGACGTGGCCCCGTCAGCCCGCGATCTCAGCGTCGCCCGCAAGCTGTTCTACCTGCGCATCACGGCGGCGAAGGAGTACGCGCGGATCGGGGAAGAGGTGCGTATCAGCGACCGGATGGACGTCGGCCGCGAGGCCGGCTGCGATCTCGTGCTGCAGGACGAGAGCGTGTCGCGCCGGCATGCGCGGCTCGAGCAGCATCCCGACGGGATTCGCATCGTCGATCTGGGCAGCGCCAACGGCATCTGGATGGGGAGCCAGCGCGTCACCGATGTCGTGCTGAAGGCCGGACAGCGCTGCGCCATCGGATCGACGATGTTCGAGTGCTGCGAGGAGGTGCCGGCGCTCGCGGCGGTCGCGTTCGACGCGCCGACGCTGCTGACGCGGCGTCCCGCCGTCGATCTCGGCGCGCCGCCCATCCCCGAACCGCCGACCATCGGCGTCGGATTCGTCGTGCGCATCCTGCAGGGCGGCGAGACCGCCGTCACCGGTCAGACATTCATCGTCGACGGCACCCAGGTGACGATCGGCCGCGGCGCCGATTGCGGGATCGTCCTTGACGAGCGCGACGTCTCCCGCAAGTCGGCAAAGATCGAGCTCACTGAGGACGGTTTCCTCGTCAGCGATCTCGGCGGATCCGCGGGCGTCTGGCTCGATAACCGCAGGATCTCGAGTGAGCGAGTTGCGGCGGGTACGCCGATTCGCCTCGGCGCGCGCATCACGGTCGCCTGCGAGTTGCCGGGTGCGGAGGGGATGGCGCCCGCCGCGGCGGCGGTGGCGGACTATTCGACGCAGTACGTACCGCCGGCGGAAATGGACGCGTTGCGCGCCGAAGTCGCGCCGCCGCCGGCTGTGTCGCGATCCGCCATCGCGCGGATGCCTGTCGCGCCGGCGGAACCGGCCAATCCGATCGTCGTCACGCCGGGCGTGACCGACGCCGACTTCGGCCAGACCGTGATGATTCCCGCCGGCGAAGTTGAGCTGCCGGCGGCGCCGGGCGCGCCGGCGCCGACCGCGAAGCGGCTCGAAGAGATCGGCGAGATCGTGCCGGTATCGGCGCACGAGCCGTTTCTCGCCGACGATCCCGAAACCGTGTGGGTCGTCGAGGCGGGCGGCATTCTGCTGTTCACCGTCGCCGTCGAGAACGGCCATCCGGTCGGCACGCGTACGCATTTCCTCGGCATCAGTCCCGGCCAGTGCTTCATCGGCATCGACTCGCAGCGATACAGCGTCGGGTCGGGCTTCCTCGCGGTCGCGAAGCAGGGGACGACGGTTCGCAAGCTGAAGCTGGCTGAACTCCAGCAGGTCGGCGCGGACCCGGCGCAGGCGCCGGCGATTGCGGCGATGGTCGACGC
>Ga0075425_100002513_pt1 | contig 18412 bp, 17 predicted proteins | sample SoiMethybrSBSTD4_FD_75300 | JGI IMG/M metagenome (GOLD analysis project Ga0075425, IMG submission 75300) | Bulk soil microbial communities from a Populus tree surrounding site in Tennessee, USA - Soil MetaG P. TD hybrid SBSTD4 | ecosystem: Environmental > Terrestrial > Soil > Tree plantation... | reverse complement strand
TTCGCAACGTCATCGTTGAAGTCTTTGGTAAGCTCGTCTATCTTTGCGAGTTCGTCCTGCAACTTCTTCGCAGCCCGCTCAGCCGCCCTGTCAGGGGCACCGGGCAGGAAGCCCGGCTCAGTCGGCTCAGTCTCCCGCGGCAGCGCTGGGCGTGCCCCAGCAGCCGCATTAGCAGCGTCACGGGCTGCCTTCGCCGCATCGGATAGCTTCTTCAGATCAGCAGCGTAGTCCTTTATCTCTGGTAGTTTAAGTGCCGCCTGGAAGTCCTTGATCGAGCCACTCAAGCTACGTATGTAGTTACCTGCCGCAGCTCCCCCTTGCTGTACAACGGTGTTGACCCCTGTGACAAACCCACCGACAGCAGCACGCACACCACTAATGGTCTCCCCAATGATGGGAACTTCGGCCAGGCTCGAGAGGAACCTATTGACATCGGTGAGTATCCCCTCGAACACATGCGCCGTAGCCGTGACCATGTTCGATAGGGCTTTGCCCCACCCGTTCGATACAGAGTCGGCAGCGTCAGGTATTACAGCGATGCTATTAAGCAGCTGCTTGATAAGGCCGCCGATGGCGTTGAACGTGGAGGCCACCTGCTTGGCCAGGTAGTCACCCAGGGCCTTAGCGATTGCGTTGACTGCCGCCACGATGCCCTGCACCCAAGCGGCGGCGGCGTCAATCATGTTGCCGATAGCGTTGGCGAAGTTCTGAGACGTTGTTTGTGCGCCCGTACTGGCCGCGTCAAGATACTTGATGATGTTAGTTACACTGGTCGCAATGCCCTGGGCGAGTGCAACAAACGCATCAGCGATGATCGGAGAGAGCTGGACGACGAGCTGGACCGTCTCGTTAAAGACATCCATGAACAGCTTCACGGACGCAGATGCGTTATGAAACGACGTTTGTACAAGGGCACCATAGTTAGCAAAGGCGTTGGTGAGGGTGCGCCCCACCTTGTCGCCCAGGCTCTCGGCGCCTTTGCCAGCGTCGTCAGTCTTCTGCAGCCACATCACCAGCTGCTTGGCTGACTCATTCACGTAGGGATCAAGGCCCTGTGAGAAGGCGATCCCAAGGTCTATGATATTGTTGGCGGCGATCTGTGCCTGAGCCGCGGTGGTCGCCATGATCTGACCGGCCACGTCCTGAGCCTTAAGGTTCTGGACGGCCTTCAGCATGTCGTCGTACGCCGCTGTGCCCTCATCGAGCAAGACGGATATCGTCTTGACGGCGCGTGCCCCGAACAGCTGAGCAAGCGCGTAGTCACGCTGCTGCTGCGTTAGCTTGCCAGACGCAATGGCTTGTCGGCCTAGCGAGGTCTCCAGTCCAGCGAGTACATCCCTGAACGGCCTTGCAGCTCCAGTCGTATCGTACAGGCTAATGCCGTACCTTCGCATTAGCTCCGCACCAGTCTTGGTGGGAGCCTGTAGGCGCTGGAACATGGTACGGAGGCCAGTACCAACCTCAGTACCAGACTCGAGCTGTCTACCTACCGTACCAACGACAGCAGAGAACTCCTCAAACGTGAGGCCTTGCTTCGCAGCAACCGCGCCACCCTGACGCATCGCATCCGCGAACTGGTTGAACGTTAACCTAGACCGCTGCACGGCGCCGGTAGTCGCATCAGCAACAACCGCCATGTCCTTCGCATCGATGTTGAACGTGTTAGCGGCACCAGCCATCAGATTGGCTGCCTTCGCCGCCTCAAGCTCACCATTGGATGCGATCACCAGTGAGTTGGCCGCCTGAAGCGCCCCACCCTGTACCTGGTCGAGGCCGAGGCCAGCCTTGACCAGCTCCTGCGACATGTTAGCCAGGTCTTTAGCACTTGAGGTAGTCGTGCGGCTAAGGTGCAGCTGGGTAGCGCTCAGTGCATCAATATCCGCGCTAGACGCCTGAGCGAACGCCCCCACGACAGCCATCTGCTGTTGATACGCAGCACCGACCTTCTCAGCCGCTACGACCAGCGCGCCTAGCGCAGTGACGAGGACACCTGCTGCACCAGCCGCAACACCGAACGCGCCAGAGGCGTTCGCTAGCCCACCGAACGCGCTGCCAGTAGACCGCTCAAGATAGTACGCAGACTGCGCTAGGCCACGCATCTGCGCCTGCACGCTACGTGCATTAGTGTTGAAAGCAGCCATCCCAAGGATGACTGCTTCAACGCCTACAAATGGAAGCCTGCCAGCCATGACAATTAGACGCTACAGTGTAAAAAGAATCCGGCGTGTCACGCGGGGGTTCCGGGCGAAGCCCGCGTCTCTGCGTGGCCCGCGAGCTCAGAGCGCCAGCGCATGCACTTTTCCAAGTGGAAATGTACACTAGTTAGCTCGGGCACGGTGGCGCTCACGCTCCGCTGCCTGATGGGAGGCATCATCTACATTAGCTCGGATGAGTATCTGCAGCCTATAGTGAGCGACGGCACATGCTCGCTCGTACGCAGAGAGCTTGCTGACCCAGTCGGACCATGGGACGTGAACATAGACGGCTGCCTCGCGGCACTCGTACTCGGACACGCAGCCAGGTACGTCTGAATGTATCTCAATTCCCGCGTCCATTCTCCGAGGCAATTCGTAGTCCAGGATTGATATCCCCTTCCTCGTCACCCCGAAAGGACTCTGCGGCCACGGCCACATCTGCCTCCAATGTCTGCCCGCCAGCCTCCATCACCTTACCAAGCAACCCCTGCCAGTCAGAGAGCATAGGCAGCGCGACGTACTTCACCCACAGGAAGTATCGCTTCCGCGAACCGACCGGCGGGATCTCGAGCTCACCGAACATCTCGATGTCCTCAGCCCATCCTTCATCATCCGCTGACTCGATGGCAGGCGGCACGCTTATTAGCGTCGTGCCACGCACGATCAGGATGGCGTTTGTCGTCTGGGCGATACGATACTGGTACTCTTGCAGCTGCCGATTGTATTCGGGGTCGTGCAAGTTCTCCTCGTAGGTCTCCTTGTCCTCAACTAGGATCTTCGGCGGCTTAGGTAAGGGAAGGCGGCTCTTAGCTTCCATCACCAGCAGCGGTGACACCGGATTGACCTTGAACACAACACCGTTAGAAGTGGTGAATGTTGTCGGGTCGTCCTTCTTGTCCTCCGCCTCCGATATGGTATCGAGCACAGCCCGCGTGTTATCGTCCATGTTACTCCCCTCGGCCCCTCGTTCACCGCAGCTCTGGTCCAGACGGCGCCGCCCGCTGGACCAGAGCTACAGTATGCCGCAGGAGGGGCGCCGCGGCCCGTATGCTAGGCGCCCTTGACCAGAAACCCGTCTACGCCAGTACCTAGTCCAGCCCCGAACACCACGTTGGGGTCGTCACAGACTGCCAACGACCGCACATAGCTGTTCGTCGGGATCGACCCCGTGCCCTCCGGCATCAGGTACCAGCTGTACCCACCGTCGATGGTACGGAAGATGCGTCCCGCAGGTGTGGCTGTGCTGTGAGCCATGTATCCGACGCTCGGCGTGGCGAATACGATGTCTCGCACCTGACCAGCGCCATCACCGCTGAAGCGCTTCTGTGTCCAGGTCACGCCAGCATCGAGAGTGTAGTAGAGGTTGCCGTTGGCAGCTCCTACGAACCACTCGTTTGCCGAGCGCATCCAGACAGCGTTGAGCACGACGCCTACGGCCGGCCCCGTGACAAGCGACCACGACACGCCAGCGTTGGTGCTGCGGATCACCGCGTTCGAGGCACCTACGGCGACGATGTTGTTGCTGTCGAAAGCGTGGATGTCGTTGAGGTCCTGGGTAGTGACGCTACCGGAGTGCTTGGCAACCACGCCATTGGTTGGATCATCGCTGAAGTAGACGAACCCGGCCTCGCCTGAGAACCAGTTCTCAGTCGCACCGAGCGACCACGCGGCCAGCACGCCTGTTGTAGTCGTCTGCCCAGTCGTTACACCAGTCCACGAACCGGCGCCTGTGACCAGATCGCTCAGCAAAATCCAGTTGAGGTTGCCTGCATCAGCGCTACCCACGATGGCGTAGGCGCCAGCGCAGATGATGAAGTTACCGATCTGGTTTGCCGCTAGTGAGCTGACCGGACGCTCAGCCCAGGTTGCACCACCGTCACGTGTATAGATCACGGTAGGAGCCTGCCCAGGGGATGCGGCAACGGTGCCCTCCAAGGCAATCACGACCTGGCAACCGTCGGAAGCCAGCCCGCACGCGGCGCACTGCTGGTTGTCGCAGACGTACACCGATGTCATCTCGCGTGACACCAGCGTTGGCGTCTGCTCACTGAACGTCATGCGAACGACCTCGTACAGGTCGGTGCCGACGAACGGCACGTCCTCGTTCACGGGGGCATTCTCATTCGGGCCTAGTGCGCCTAAGTCCTGAGTGCCCCACGTACGGATCGCCGCACCTTCGAGGATGATGGCCTTCTGCCACCCGCGAGCGAAGTCCTGAGGGTTCTCGCACTGCCCCATGTGGATCTGTAACGAGTGCTCGCAGTCGCCACGGGCGACCCTGAGCAGCTTGCTACGCTGCAAGGGGTAGCGTGCGGTGATTGGCAGCTCGGGATCGCTTGGCTCGCCACGGTAGCGGCCCACACGGATGAACTGACCATACACATCAGGGTCAGGTTGCCGGATGACTGTGAGATCACCACGACCCCACGAAGCCGATCCAGCTTTCCAGTCGCCTTGATATGTCCTCGCGCGTGATGGGCCAGGGCCGCCTTCCTGGAACCAGACACGTGAGTAAGAGTTGGTGTATGCCTGTGTTGGCACTCTGGCCTCCTTCTTTGTTGCCGGCTCCTGGCTTACCTCGCCAAGACGGCTTCACCTACCATCAGTTGCTGCACGACACGCCACGCATGGATGGCTGCTCGCGTGGTGCCAAAGGGATTTTCTAGGAGCCGCGGAGACATCATATAGCTGGTCGACTGGGCAGGGTCGCTCTCACGCTTGGAGAGGTCGGTGCGCCAATGCGCCTGGAGGTTACGGGTCTGCTCACAGGCCTGCCAGTCACGATCTAGCATCGAGAGCGCCAGGAACGCGATGGCGCGCTCTAGCCTCGGCGTGATGTCATGCATGGGGCGCGGCCTCGCGCTGTCCGTAAGGCCTGCCCGATACCACAGCCGAGTCCTCGTAGGTGGCTGCCACCACGTCGGATACGTGTGCGTCCACAGCTGCGTGGTGCTATCCCAGCTGGCTGCGTGGACTTGGAGCAGCCCCAGCCTTTTGTCAACGGGCGAGACGCACGCTGTCTGCGACCCGACCATGCATGCACTCGTGTCACATATGGATGGCGACCACTCGACCTGAGCCATCCGCGACGGATCGTTGTAGTGACGATACACGTCAACAGCCTCAAGGAAGTTAGCATCCACTGCACCGTCCACGCCACGCGCGTCAAGCGACTCTAGCAGCTCTGGCACCACAGCCAGGTGCCGAGGGAACGTGATCGTAGCGACTCCGGACACAATGCTCACGCGGAGTGGTCGTATCTCCCACTCAGGAGCGTGGCTGGTCCCAGGGTAGTAGCACGTGATCTCGTTCACGTCGGTTACAGACGTGTTCACGACGATGGTGGCAAGCTCCTTGTAGCTGTCGCCATCCACATCGCTGTACGTGACCGGGCTCTCCCCCTCGATCAAGGACCACGCTTCGACGCCACCGTACAGCACGTGTCGAGCGCTGGCTCGTACACCTAGCACGTAGCAGCACCCGTACCCGCTGTACGCGTTGTACGCGCTGTACGCGTTATAGACGCGCGCATCATCATCCACTACCCACGCCGGGATCGGCGGGAACTTGAGCACATCCTCGATAGCACTCTCCGCCTGTTGGATGGCCTGGGCGATCTCCTCGCGACCTGGCCGGCCGCCTCCAGCAGGCTGCCACGTGTACTGCAGCACAGGGTCACTACAGCTACTGTCGGGCTGGAGGTCAGCAACGTACACCTGATGAAACAGCATCGGGCTATACGCGACCAGCCTGGCGAACCTATCCAGCGGCAGGTACGTACGTGGCAGTACGCGCTCGATGCTAGGAGCAACACTGACTGGATCGAGTACGAATGTAGTCATGGGGTCACGCTACTGTAAGATGCTGAGGGTTCGGTGATGCGGCCGGTGGCGACCACCCAGCCTTCTGGCGCCACACGAAGTAGCTACCTGGGTCGAGATAGAATGTCACGTGCCCGAAGGCATCGGTGTACTCTGTACCAGCGACTCTGTTCGAACCGCCAGCATCCGTCGTGATCCACACACCAGCACCCACCACAGGGTCGCCATCACTCTCCTGGATGGTGAGCGTTACGGTAGTGGCTCCGATACCTACGCTCGGCACGGGCATGACCTGCACAGGCACCGCCGGTATCTCAGCGGTGTTCACGCTCTTGTATCGACCTTCGATGGTATCGCCTACGGTAGACACGAGCGCTTGCGTAAGCTGCCCGTAGTACCGGCCGTTGCCGATGTGGACCAGCGTACCTATTCCTGTGTTCGTCCACGCTGCGCCGTTCACGGAGACTTGTGGCTGCCCGCCAGCTTCGCCAGTCTCGGCGGTCATGCCGTCAGTCGCATCTACAACCTGAAAGTACATGCGGCGCTTAGTCGCATCGGCCTGATTAACGAAAACGATCTCGCTCATCCTCGCAACCTACGACCCAGAATGTACTCACGGAAGTACGCTGCCAGCCCACCTGCAGGCCCACCACCAGGTATGAAGTTATTGCTAATCGACCCTGCGGTGGAGAGCACGCCGGCTAGCATCTTGTTTGCTCGTCTGGTTATTATACCAGAAGTAGTGAGCACTCCGCCAAGTGTACGCGACACCCGCTTGGACACCGACCCGCTGGTAGTGAGCGATCCGCTAAGTGATTTATTCGCCTGCTTGACTAGTGCACCAGCAGTCGTGAGTGTACCACTCAACGCTAGCACAGCAACCTTTACAGGCGTTAGTGCACCCGATGTAGTTAACGTGCCGGCGAGCACCTTGTTAGCACGCTTCACCACCACACCTGATGTGCTCAGCGTACCGGCCAGATGGAAGTTGGCCTGCTTGACTACAGTGCCAGCAGTGGTGAGTGTGCCTCCAAGAGCCTTATTCGCTTGCTTGACTAGAGCGCCTGACGTAGTGAGTGTGCCGGCAAGCGCTAGCACCGCGACTTTCACGGGAGTCAGCGCCCCGGCTGTCGTGAGTGTACCAGCTAGCATCTTGTTTGCACGATTCACCAATGCGCCCGACGATGTGAGCGAACCTGCTAGCGGTTTGTTCGCCTGCTTAACTATGGTACCTGATGTCGTGAGGGAACCTACGAGTGGCTTGTTCGCTTGCTTCACGACGCTACCAGATGTCGTGAGCGTACCACCAATACTCTGAAAGAACAGCGTGCCGCCAGCCGCCCCAGGGATGAGGAACTTGCGTCGCGGCCTGATAGGCCTGGGGCGAACGAAGATCGTAGGCGGCACGCTATTACTCTTACTCGCTAACCGCCAGACGTGGCGGTCATGTCATAGGTGGTCTGCAGGCCGTCACCGTTCGCGCCCGTAAGGTTGATGGCGCTGAACACGCTACGGTCCCACAGCGTACCACCACCGGTGGCAGCCTGCGAGAGCAGCCCGTGCTCGGTCACGGCTGGCGTACCGCTGTCCAGGGTGTTCGTGCCCACCGTACGGAAGATGTTAGCCGACGCACCCTCCGTCAGTGTGCCTGTAGCCCGTGTGTTGTCGGGGTTGTACTGTGTCGTGAGCTCGGTCTGGAGTGCTGTGTCACCGACGGCTTCAGCGTTCGTCCCTGTACCGATCCCGTGGAACTTCATGATTTCAAGTTCCAGTAGGTTCTGCCACGCATCGACCAGGAAACCTACACCAGCGGTGGTGATGACCTTCGAGCTCAGCAGCCCAAGCCACTCTTCACGGCCGTCGCCGTAGATCACGCGCCCGTACAACGCTGACTGCAGGACGACCATGCTAGAGAACTGCTCGATCAGTTCAGCTGCCATCTCAGGTGGCAGCTTGTCGAGTATCGTCTCGCGCACGTAGCGCCCCAGGTCCGACTTCGGGCTCCAGGTCTTGAGCAGCTCCCGATACTTATCGGGCGTCCAGAGGCCCTTCCTGATAATGTGCAGGCCCAAGCCTGCTTTGTCTGCAAGCACTTGCACCTTAGACCTCCTCGCCCATTGCATCAGCAGCGCTCAACGCTTGACCCACGCCACGCAGCGCTGCCCGGCTAACACGGGGCATGTGCGCTTCTAGGATAGCGTCTAGCACATCGGCTATCGGCTCCAGCTCCGCCTCTGGGATGTCGTAGGTCACGGAGGCGACACGAGGGCTTTCGTCGCCGTTGTCGTCGGTGTTGGTACCGTACCGCACCTTGCCGACGAACTGACCTGTTAGCTTGCCATCCTGGTAGCGCAGCGCAGCGTGGACTTCCAGACCACCCAGCAACGCGCCCGCCTTTGCCGAAGCAGCACGCTGCTCGACGCGAGACAGCGTGACCTTGCCTTTGATAGTCCCTTCGTCGCTCATCCAATACCTTCCTTTACGCAGACCCAACCGGCGAACGTGATGCTGTCCAGTGGGGCAACCATGAGTCTGATGACGATTGCTTCACCCTGTGCCGCCTTAGGCCGCATCGGGGCATCAGGATACCACTCCTCTAGTGGGTTCGCTCGCACATTCCAGGGGTAGTAGAGCTCCTTCGCTGTGCCAGACGTGCTAGCTTGTGTCGTGTTGAACACTTCACTGGCGAAGCCGACAGACGTGCTGTCCTGGCTGTCAGGGTTCCACGGAGCTCCTGCAGACCCACCAGACCCTGACGTGAACGTAGCAGGCATCACTGTCACGCGCACGTCTAGCTGCTCTTCCTCAGCCTCCTTGACCTCGGTGTGCTGCCCGATGAGGAAGCCCATGAGCTCAAGGGGCTTGTCATCAGCGGGTCCGATCTCGACAAAGTCGAAGACTGTCGTCCGTGCTGTCGGAGGGAGGGGGATGTACCAGATACGGGCCATGCTACTTGTTACCTCGTTTGCTTAAACCAGCGCATCACACGGCGAGGACGCCATGCAGGCCCCCCAGCCGCAGCAGCTGCGGACTTGAACGTCGCCACGCGCGCCAGCCAGTTCACGGCGCCGGTGCCAATCGTCCAGGTGGCTGCATCTGTACCAACCGATGTCACCAGCTGATACTCCGTCCCGATTGGCATGTCAGCCGAACCGCCCTCGTGCTCCTCCAGCAACGTGAAGTTGGTGCCTTCAGTGATCGTCCTGTTCGTACCATCGTGACAAACGCATCCCAGCAACAGCTCGTTGGCTTGTGCTCGTGTGCCTGTCGCACCTGACGATGGCGAGGTTGAGTTGCCGGAGCCAGAGGCGAACTGATCCAACGCCCCGGTAGTAACGATGCTATCGAACTCAGACACGACCATAGAGATATCCGCAATTCCAGCGCTAGGTGCGAACTGCACGGTACACGCTCCACTGTTGCAGTTCTGCTCGTAGAAGGTCTGCTGCCGCGTCTGGGTACCAATTGCCTGAGCTGCTCCATCCTGAGTGAAGGTGTGCGTACCTACCGTTGCTGTCGGCGTAGCAATCGTGTTGCCACCGGACTGGAATTGCACGTGCGCCAGCCACAGCAAGTCACCCGCGGTAAGGTTACTCCCATACGCTAACGTTGCCGAGGAGACGCCAGTCCGAATAGATTGTGTTGACTGAACCCTAGGCACGGTCTCTCTCGATGCCGAACCTTAGCGTACCATGTATGCCATACCGGACGCGCACCTGCACTGAGTGATCCGATGGCTGCCACACTCCTGATTGGTCCTGAACTCCAAGCATGATAGTTGCTGCTGGCATTGAGCCGTCTCGCGCAAGCGCCCCTTCGGGCGTATCGCCATTGTCAATCTGTACCCATGTCGTGCCGTTATCATCCGACCGATCTGTAGCCCATCGGACGAAGTCTCGCTTTGTGTACGTTATTGCAGTGCGCGCGATCCCGAATACACGCTCACAGAACATAAGCGTGTCACTGCTGATCGCCCGCACGACGTTGAAAGCGCCACCGACGTTTACCATGTCACCTACAATAAGCTGGCTGGTGAAGAGCGTCCCAACGCCATCCACTTGGTCGCTACCAAGGCTTATACTCACGGTACCTGTCATCGTCGCTTCAGTAGATGGCCAGTTGCTCGACGTTAGTCTGTACTTAGCCCACGTAGTGCCAGTGGGGTGAGTGTCAGCGGGCGAGATGCCTAACTGTCCAGGAGGGTCCGTTACGGGCGGCTGTGCGGCTGGGCCGCTACGGTTGGCTTGGGCAACGATCTGCGTAAAGGCCACCCCTACTTCCCTCCTAACGACCTGTGCATAAAGATAACTACAGCACTTAGCGCAAAAGGCGCACACACGTACAAGCCACCGGAGGGCAGCGCCCACAATAGCAACGTGATCGCTATACCCACCCACACTGACAAGCACCACATGCACACGGTGATCTCATGTTTGTACGAGACGACGGTGTTGCTATCTTCGAGGTATCGCACACCAAGCGCTTCACGCCCGCGCCTAAGCGCTTCAAACGGGCCGTTCTCATACAGCAGCATGTGCGTGATGCGCCACGTCGCTAGAGCACCCAGGATCACAGTCCAACTACTTATCACCCGGTGCTCCCGGCGCCCCTGGCGCTCCTGGCGCCCCTGCCGCGGTCAGTGGCTCGAACGACCTGTTGTCGCCAGCGCGCTGCTTGAACCAACCGAACTGCATCAGGTGGGGCACGTCCTCGGCGCGCACAGCACGCACCTTACGGTCGTCATCACTTCCAAACCTGTAGCGCTCACCAGTTGCAATGCCCTGGAACGAGCGTGTGCCTCCGCCAAGGTCCTCGCCTATGTATTCAAGCTCAACGCGCTCGAATTGAGGCGCCTCTGCAGCGAAGCCATTTGCGCCGCGGCTGTAATCGTACACTGTAGGCGCGAATGCGCCGCCACCACAGCCGCCACAAGCACCCATGTTCTTCTCCTTGCCAGTTACGTAGTCGCCCCACTTGGCGAAGATTTCCTGTTTGAGCTCTTCTTTCGCATCGTAGGCCTTACCCCTTAGGGTACCAGTGCTCATACGATAGTGAAGTAGCGGCGCCTGGATATGCACGCCACATATACCAGCCTTCGCTACTACCTGAAGCGCAAAGTCCCAATCCTCCCAGCCCCGCTTAAAGTACGGGTCAAACCTGACCGAATGCTCCTGTAGGTCATCGCGGTAGTACATGCATGTCACGGGGTACGGCAGTTCCTGCAGCACTTCGTTCGGGTCGAAGTCTGGCATCTGCTTCGCCTCGCCAGTCTCAGCGATATACCAGTCGCTGTACGCGAAGTGGCCTGGCCCCTTCTCGGTGAGCGCCCGCACCATCTGTGTGAGCGCGTCAGGATGCAGGTAGTCATCAGCGTCTAGGAACAGGACGTACTTACCTCTAGCTAGCTCGATGCCAGCGTTCCGAGCATTCGATACCCCACGTGGTTCGTGCTTCTTCGTACCTCTACTGGGCAGGCCGAGTACTCGCGCCCATGGATGCGCCCACGGAAGGGGTGCTCCCGTATCGTTAACGACTACTGCTTCCCAAGCCTTGTACGTCTGATTCTGGACGCTGTCAAGTGCGTCAAGTACACGTCGCGCATGTCCTGGACCGACCGGGATGATGACGCTGACATCCGGGAACTCGCATGCATGGATCGGGCCGCCAGTGGCGAACGACTTTGTCTCAGGGTTCGCCGCCCACTTGTACCACTTGTGCCACGCCCAGTCTTGCTGAACATGTGACATGCTATCCGCACGATCCCGATACACAAGAGTAACAGCGTCAGTACAGCGGCGCCCTTTAGCGCCCAGAGCAAGACATCGGCTCCAGAAGTCGGCATCCTCCGCTGTATGACAACGCTGCCGATAGCCCCCGACACGATCCCACAGACGGCGGCGGTACAGAGCAGTGCTACTAATCTGATTGCGGTGTTGAAGCTGCTGCTCAAGATCAGCCTCATACGGCGGCCACTCTGATATAAAGTGCTCACCGTTGTCACGGATGACCTCCATCTTGCCATAAGCAATATCAAGCGACCTGTCACTATCTAGCGCAGCACGGAGCACATCCACGGCGTTCAGGCCGAGCCAGTTGTCAGCGTCCAGCGGCATAACGTATCGGCCGCGCGAGGCCGCGATGCCTGTGTTTAGCGCTTCCGCGAGATACTGGTTCTTCTCGTTCTTGACCAGCGTGATCTCGCCTCGCGCTGCCTTCTCCTCGATACCCTGCGGGAGCGGCTCCGTGCTTGCATCGTCAACGACGACCACTTCAACGTCCGGAGATACTTCCACTGAGGCAACCGCATCCTCGAGGTAGCGGCCGAGGTTGTAGTTTGTGATGATGACGCTGACACTAGGGCGGCCCCGCTCGCGTTCGTGGAGTTGCTTGTATAGGTCGCTGTAGCCACTTATTCGCTTCTCCCATGTGAAGTCACGCAGGACGGTCTCACGTGCAGCTTTGCCGAGCTTATCTCGATGCGATAGGCAGTACCGAAGCCCCTCCAGGAGGTCGTCGTAATCACCGACGTCTGCAAGGTACCCAGTCTTCTTATGCACAACGAACTCAGCCTGCCCTCCCCAGCGCCACCCGAGTACAGGGACTTCACAGGCCATCGCCTCCAACGTGCCGATACCAAACGTCTCACGGGCAGTACACAAGTACACTGCAGCGTTCTGTACGAACGCCTTACCCTCCTCATAGGGCATCGGCCCAGTGATCGACACGTTACCTGCCCGCTCACCGAACGTACTGATGAACCGCACGTCACGAGCACGCGCAGCAAGCATGTTTACGGGAGCCGGATCGCATATCGCGTCTACACGTGTCTTGTTCCACAACACGTATGGGCCTGTCTCTTCCGACGCGTTACCACGCTCCCACTCGTTCGGATGGATACCGTGATAGAGGGTCACAGCTGGCGCCCACATACCACGCTTGAGGGCCATGCTTACCCAATCGCTCGGAGCGGTGATGGCGTCTGCTTGCCGCAAGGTGCGTATCACATCCTGGTTCAGGTTCAGCGCCCATCGCGTCCACGGGTAGCCTTCCCAGTACAGCCCGTGACAGTGGGCTACAATCACCTGCTCAGGCCTGATCCGGCCATCCGGCCACAGCCCCGCGTGAAGTGCCAGCACATCAGCTTCGTCCGGCGTGTCTACAACGTCACACCCATAAGAAGGTAGCCACTGACGCTGGGCATCCACCACGCGCCTGATGCCGCCATCGGCCTTGTCCTCACCGGCAAAGCGAGGGCTGATCCAGACCCTTACAGCCACGGTGGGCGCTCCTGCCGACGGACTAGCGTCATGCCATAAGTCACGGGGAAGGTGTAAACCTCCAGCTCCAAGTCATCACGAAGGGTGTATGGAACCTCCCACGCCGTACCGCATGCGCTGGGCGATAGGTGATCTTTGTCTGGAGGATATGTATCGTGCATCACGATTAGGCCGTTAGCGTGCAAGCGCTCCAGCGCTAGGCGAGCGTCTTTCTCCACTTGCAGAGCTGAGTGATCGCCATCGATGAGGACCACATCAAACGCCGTGCCTAACGGCATCCCAAAGTACTGGTCGCTCGTACACCTGTACCACTCCACGCCAGGTATCTCAGGCCACTCGAAATCGCCAGGATCGACGCCCACAGCGAGGTCGAGCATAGGCTTCAACCGCTGCACTAATCCACCACCAGCGCATCCAATCTCTAGATACGTCTTCACCCCAGTTTGCAAGATGTACCACTCAAGGAACGTCTTGTAGAACTCCATTGGGTAAGCAAGAGGGATCATACGAAGTTCACGTGGGCCGGGTTCTTGTCGAGCAGGTACTCGATGAACTTGTTCTTGTCACGCAGGTAGCATGACTTGCAGTCCATGACGTTCAGATGGGCAGCGAAGTTGCGCCTGTGCTCGCTCAGCACGATGTCTTTTAGGGTCTGCTTGCTCAGGTCTCCGATCTCATAGCCGGTGTGGTACTTCATGATGCAGCACGGGTACACGATGCCGTTGTACCCAATAGCCCACACGAAGTGCTGGTAGCCACACATGCTGAAGTCGTCGTTAGGACGAGAGTACGCCTCCAGGCGATCCACCGTGAACACACGGAACGTAGGCGTTTCCCGGAACTTAGCCATACGTAACAGGTCACTGGCGAATATGTGCTGTGCCTTGCTCAGGCGCCCCTCACCACCAGGATCGAACGTGTACGTGTACCGCACGCTGTCTACACCGAGCTCCTTGAAGAAGGCAGCGGCCTTAGCGATCTGGAGGTAGTTATGCTGCGTGATGACGAAGCTCACGCCTACCAGCGTCACTGCAGGGTCACGCCAGTCGATCAGGCGCTTGATGTTCCGCATCAGCGTGCCGAAGGCTACGCGAGGAGTACGATGCACTTCTGAGTACACGTCATCCGTGATGGCGTCCACGCTGAAGCGCACCCACTTGAGCTTGTCACGCCGGACGTGTGCGAGCACGCTGTCACGGAGGGCTACACCGTTCGTCACCAGCCCGATTTCAATGCCGTACTCGCCACACTCGTCCAGGAACTCCCCTATGTACGGGTAGACCAGGCTCTCACCCCCACCAGTAATCTCGATTGAAGGGATGCCAGCCATGTACATCTGACGCGGCAGTGCGAGCGCGATGTCACGCGCCATCCCTGTTTGCTCAGTACGGGCCGCCGGCTCCTCGAATTGCATCGGAGCCTTCTCGTACTGCTGCCACCCCACGTTACGGTACGAGCAGAACTCACATGAGTGTGGGCAGAACGCTTCAAGATCCACCTGGATGTTACGAGGCGCGATGGGACGGCCGTCACGGAGGGCAGCGATGTCATCCAGATGATGGGCGGCTTTGAACGGGCTGAGATAGCTGCTAGGCACGGCCACGCTAGTAACTCCTCTCCGCACCGATATGCACAAAGGCTGCATCACGCCCGCCTGGATCGAGGTACCACAGCGGCCACCCCACACCGCGCCTGGCGGCTGCTCTGTGCGCTACAGCAAACTCCGTCGCTCCAGGCTCCAAGCCTTCAGGCCACGGCTCGACCTTGCGTGACCAACTCCGAGTCTCAATGCGAGGATGCCCCGCGAACACGTGCGGCTCTGGGCTTTCAGGATCGAGCGTCAGCCACACATGGTCACGCGCAGTTACGAAGCTAGCGCGAAGCTCCTGCGTGAAGCCGATATAGCCTAGGCGGCAGCACCCCACTCCCAAGACGTCCATCTGCTCGACCAGAGGCTCGACCGGCAAGTCACGCTGGAGCACCCAGTCGTCCTCTAGTGGCAGCACGTAATCGCAGCTGGCATGTACAGTCTGCATTGCTACGTTGTAGTTCTTACCGTAGCCCCCGCGCTCGCTGTTCGAGCGGGTCACGGCCACCAAGCTAGCATACCCGCCCGCAAGGTGGCGTAAGCTATCAATGTATTCGGACGTGTCACCGTCCGATGCGATGTGCACCTGGAGCTCGAGACGCCCAGGCTGGATGTGGTCAAGCACAGCACGCAGCGTAGCGTGCGCGTACGCACGCCGATTATAGGTGAGGAGCACAACACCCAATCTCATGGCTACGGATACCGCTCCCCAACGTTTACTTCCCCGATATGCTGCCACGGCCCTTCAAGCGAGCCACACACGACCTCAGCCATGACATTGTTGGCCGAAGGGTTGTTGTTCACGCGGTCAGCGTAGTCCCGCTCGCATACGTAGCTGTCGCAGTCCTCCTTGAACGGCCCGATACCCTCGTAGAACGTACGTGTTGCAAGGAACGGCCTGGTAGCAAACACGAAGCCGCTGTACGTCTGCAGGTGCAGCCACCATCCTAACTTCTCCTGGAACTTGATCTGTGCATGGATGTTCGGGTGTGGCGGCCCAAGTCTTACATAGTGATACGCGTTGTCACGGATGAGCCGCACGGCCTGACCTAGTGGGTACTCCTCTACCAGATCCCAGTCGTCAGTCGTATAGAGCCATAGATCGTCCGGCCCCACGAGCTTAAGCGCTCGGTTCAGCGAGCCACCAATACCGGCGCGTGGGCCTGCAGCTACCTGCACCTGGCAGTCGCCCAACTCATCCCAGATCGCCCCGATGTGCGGCTGGTCATGCGGGCCATCGTTAGCGATGATGAACGCGATGTCCTCATGCGTGCTGAGCAAGAAGTTGCGTAGGCCGTTCGCGCACTGCACAGCGTAGCGGCCCCTTGGATGCCCCGGCTCAGGGCAGTACGTGGTCATGATGACTTGGATGGTCACGGCTTCGGCCTCCACTCACGCGTCACCAGATCACGGGTGGCAAGGATCACGCCTTGCCATTGACCCTTGCTAGCTGTATCGCTCTCCTTGTGCCTTCTGTAATTGTAGAGGGGCCGGGCGTCTGCGACAGGCCATAGCCTACCCGCTTCGGCACGGTGACGGAGAAGGATCGAGATAAACGCAGCGTCAGGGGCACCGGAAGCCGTAGCCACAGGGAACCCTCCAGTATGCAGCCAAAGACTTCTAGTGACCATCGCAGCGTGACATGCAACTGTCTGTTCTTCCCCTGTATCGGCATAGCGAACGCCGACGAAGTAATAACCGAGGTCGTCATGCTGACGTTCATATTCCGCGATACACTCCTCCAAGCACTCAGGCTCCAACGTGTCATCGCTACCCAGCATGAACACCAGCTCGGTCGGAGCAATCGCCACGCCGATGTTGAACGCATGAGCAACGCCCATGTACCAAGGGCACTTGAAGTACTTGTATTCCTGTCCATGCGGGAGCAGCTGTGCAGGCCTGATCCCAGCCATGTCATCCACAAGCACGATTGTCGCCGGTACGGTCTGCGCTACTACGGATGCGATAGCCTCCGGCAGCCAGCGCTGGTTCGCCTCGCTCGGCCCGACCGGGATGACTACGCTGATCTGGGCCATCAGATTGCCTCGCTCGCTATCGCAGCGACAGCAAAATCGTACGGCATCATCTGTGGGGCGAGGTCCGAGTTGAACCTGCCATCATATGCTGATAGCTCAAGCCCCTCCTCGTGCGTGGGCGGGTACATCACATAGTAGTCGTGATAGCGCTCCAGGCGCACGCGCTCTACGTCTGCAACCATCTGCTCGTGGCGCTTCTCGCCAGGGCGCCTACCTACACACTTGAACGGTCCAAGGTCCCACGCCTCCGTGAGATGATCGGCCAGGTCTTGCATCAGCACTGCCGACGGCTCTGGTAACACCACCGTACCAGCCGGCGCGTCTAACGAGGCCACGATAAGCTTTACCGCATCTTGAGCCGGCATGAAGAAACGTGTCATGAGCGGATCAGTCACGGAGAGGAAGCCGTCGCGCTTACTCTGATCCTTGAACACGTGCCACACACTGCCAGTCGAGCCGATCACGTTTCCGTAGCGGCACGCGACGAACTCTGTGCATGCCAGGCTTGGCAGATCAGCCGTCTCCCACACCAGACGCTCGCACAGTGCTTTCGTCATGCCGTAGGTGTTGATTGGCCCTGCTGCCTTGTCGGTCGAGATTACCACGACACGCTTCACGCCTGAAGCACGCGCAGCATCCATGACGCTTCGGGTGCCATCGACGTTCACACGAAGCGCCTCGCTTGGCTGAGCCTCGCACTCAGGAATGTACTTGATTGCGGCGGCGTGGATCACGTAGTCACACGTGCTCATCAGCAGATGGAGACGCCCTGTGTCCAGGACATCCCCGACAACGTATCGAGCGTCTGGGTACTTGAAGCGAGCCGCGTAGTGCTTCTGTTCATCACGCGAGTACACGATGAACCTACACGGCCACGCCTCGACCTGGGCCTGGTGCATGATAGCACGGCCCAGGAAGCCGGCTCCCCCGGTCAACATAACTGTTCCAGTGAACATAGACCCCTCTTGTCACCAGACGCTTGTATCCAGGCGTACATTTCCGTTTGGAAATGTACGCCTGAAGGTACAACAAACCTAGCCGACGCCCACCGTCTACCAGGATGGGAACAGCGACGGCGCCGTATTGCGGGATGTAGCCCCACCGTCCACGAAGTATGGATCGTTGGGGTAGCTGTCGCGAGGGTGCATGAGCGGGCAGTACTGCACGTTGTTGATGGTCGCTGCCAAGTGCGGCGTGAGCAGGACCATCCGCGGCTTGACCAGCCCGATCCACTGCAAGCACCAGTTAGCCGGCGGCTTCAGGTGCCAGATGTACTGGCCGCCATCGGTCCAGTAGTAGTTGGTCATCAGCGGCGAGCTACCCGTGACTTCGGCCGACAGCGCAGCACCAGGCCCACGCCAGTCGAAGTACTCCCAGAACAGCACGGCCTTGTTGCCCTGCACGGTCAGCGGGAGGAACTTGATGTCAGAGGCGAAGCAGGTGTTATTCACGCGGTTGCTGGTGGTGTTCGTCTCCTCCACCATCGCATCATCAA
>Ga0075425_100002512_pt1 | contig 18412 bp, 19 predicted proteins | sample SoiMethybrSBSTD4_FD_75300 | JGI IMG/M metagenome (GOLD analysis project Ga0075425, IMG submission 75300) | Bulk soil microbial communities from a Populus tree surrounding site in Tennessee, USA - Soil MetaG P. TD hybrid SBSTD4 | ecosystem: Environmental > Terrestrial > Soil > Tree plantation... | reverse complement strand
GGTGGCCCGATACCTGCACCAGGCACGTCCCGACCTGGCGAGAGGCGCCGAGAACGCGCTCTTCCTGTCCGTGCGTGGGCGCCGCCTCGACACGAGCACCCTGCGGCGACTGCTCCCCCACCCCCACCGGATGCGCCATGCGTTCGCCACTCACCTACTGGAAGGCGGAGCCGACCTCCGCACGATCCAGGAGCTCCTCGGGCACAGCTCGCTGTCGACGACCCAGGTCTACTCGCACGTCGATGCCCGGCGCCTGCGCCGCGTCTACGACCGCTCGCACCCGCGCTCCTAGCGTCGCGCGCCTGCGGCGCGCTCGCTTCACCGGGGGAAACCCGGTTTCCCCCGTGGGCCTCCTCGCTGGGTTGACGCGCGTCCCGCGCAGTTAAGGCTCCGGCGGGCGAAGCCCGCCTCCGCCAAGAACATCCACCACCCCGTCGCAGGCAATCGGGTCTGCGTACCGAAGTCTCATCGGATGGCCACCGCGGCAAGAGACCCTGACCTCGAAGGGTTCCTTGCACTGCTCGCGGCCACTCGGGCGCCGCGGACTGTGGACGCGTATCGCCGTGACCTCCTCGACCTCGTGGCGCACGTCAAGCGGCCGCTCAAGGTCGTGACGACCGAGGAGATCGAGCGCTACCTGGCCGAGCTGCGTGCCGAGGGTCGCTCGCCGGCGACGATCGCGCGGCGAACCGCGGCGGCCCGATCGTTCTTTCGCCATCTCGTGCTGCTCGGAGCTCGGAGCGACAACCCCGCCGCAGCAGTCGCTCTACCGCGCAAGGCGCGCCGGCTCCCGCGGACCCTCTCGCCGTCCGAGGCCGAACGGCTGATCGACGCGGCGGCCGGGACGACGCCCCGTGCGCTCCGCGACCGCGCCCTGGTCGAGCTGCTCTACGGAGCCGGCCTCCGAGTCAGCGAGGCCGTCGGGCTCGGCAAGACCGACGTCGATCTCGAGCAGCGTCTCGTCAGAGCGACCGGCAAGGGCTCGAAGGAGCGAATCGTCCCGCTGGGCCGGCCCGCCGCGGATGCGCTGCGGCGCTACCTCTCGCGCGGACGCCCCCACCTCGACCGCCGGCACCTGCCGGAGCTCTTCCTCAACGCCCAGGGCGGAGGTCTGACCCGCGCCGGTGTGTTCCTCATCCTCCGCCGGCTGGCCGAAAAGGCCGGGCTCGAGCCGGAGCGAGTCCACCCCCACCTGCTGAGACACTCGTTCGCGACTCATCTGCTCGAAGGCGGCGCCGATCTCCGCAGCGTCCAGGAGATGCTCGGCCACGCCGACCTCGCGACGACCGAGCTGTATACGCACGTCAGCGACCGCCGCCGCCGCGAGCTCTACTTCAGCGCTCACCCCCACGCACGACGGCGCGGGGTTTCAAAGAACTGAAATCTGTCGAGAACCAAAGAGGATGTCGCTCGCCCCGCACGTGCTCGGACTTTTCGCCTCGACCTTCTGCATCGCGCTCCTGATGACCCTCTCCGGGATTCACAAGAGCGTCCTCGGCTGGAAGAACGGGCGCCGATACTGTCATTCGTGCGGGCGCCAGCTGCGCAGCGGCTGCACCTGTCGCTGGCTGCGCTAACGGCCCTTCCTCTTCAGCGTTTCAGCGACTCGTTTCGCGGCCGCCCGTAGCTCGCGGTCGGCTTCGTCGTCGCCTGCGAGACCTTCGAGGATGACGATCGTGTCTCGCTGCGGCGAGCCGTTCTTCAGGCACATCACTGCAAGCCTGCGGACGGCCGGATTCTCCTCGCCATCCGAGACCAGCCTGTGGAGCAGCGGCCGGTCCGCGTTGACGTCGCCTGGGTGATCGCGAGAGAGGAGCTCGAGCGCGAGCAGCGCCGACCCGCGGCAGGCCGGGCTCTCGTCCTCGATTCCCCGGCGGAGCAGCTCGAGCTTCTGGCGGAAGCGAAACTGCCCGATCGCCCGGTAGGCAACGGCGCGCTCGCGGTAGTCGCGGCTGCGCGCGGCCGACTCGAGCTCCTCGTCCCACTGCGAGCGGAGCTGCGCAAGCTCGGTTTGGGACCCTTGCTGCGCGAGGTCGTCGGCCTGGGCGGCGGCCTCGGCGAGCGTCAAGAGACCGACTGGAGCGAGCGAGTCGCAGGCCCGACGTAGCGCGCCGACGGCCGGAAGAGCCGGCCCGTCCGCTTCTGCTCGAGGATGTGCGCCGACCAGCCCGCGACACGCGAGCAGGCGAACATGGCAGGCGCGAGCCGGGGCGGGATCTGCGCGACATCGAGGACGATCGCCGAGTAGTACTCGACGTTGGTCGCGAGCACGCGCTCCGGGTGCCGCTCCTGGAGGGCGGCTAGCGCCACCTGCTCCAGTTCCTCCGCCAGCTCGACCTGGCTCGAGCCCAGCTCCTTCGCGGTGCGTTTCAGCAGTCGCGAGCGAGGATCCTCGGCCCGGTAGATCCGGTGCCCGAAGCCCATGATGCGCTTGCCGGCGGCGAGCGCGTCCTTGACCCAGCGCTCGGGGTCGCCGGACCGCGCGACGTCTTCGAGCATCGGCTTCACGTAGGCCGGTGCGCCGCCGTGGAGCGGTCCCGAGAGCGCACCCACCGCCGCAGAGAGCGAGGCGCCGCAATCGGCGCCGGTGGACGAGACGATCCTGGCGGTGAACGTCGACGCGTTCAGGCCGTGCTCAGCAGTGCAGATCCAGTACGTGTCGATCGCTTTGACATGGCGCGGATCGGCCTCGCCGCGCCAGCGAAGCAGGAACTTCTCGGCCGCAGTCTGGCCCTGCGCGACAACCTCGTCTGGGACGGCATCCGTCTTGCCGTCGGCTACACGGGCCGAACGGGCCACGATTGCCATCATCTGCGCCGAAAGCCGGCCGAGGTCGTCTCGCGCCTGTTCGTCTGAGATCTCGTTCAGCTTGCCGAGGCCCCAGACGCCGGAGAGGCGTGCGGTCTCGGCCTGCAGGTCAGAGGGGGCGTTGCCGGTCAGGGCCGCGGGCTCATACGGTTCCGGATTCGGCATTTTCGAGTCGAGGTTGTCGTCGACGAGCAATCCCCAGACGTTCTCGTACGGGTAGCGGCCGACGAGCTCCTCGATGTCGATGCCGCGGTAACGCAGCGAGCCACCCTCGCGATCAGGCTCGGCGATCTCCGTCTCGACCGCGACGACGCCTTCGAGACCCGGTTTGAAATCGTCCGCCATCGCGCGGAAAGCTACCGGGAGTGGAGATCTTCGGGACGAAGATCGGAGCTCCCTGTCCGCGTCAGCGGACCAGTGGAGGGGGTCTTGGGGAACCGGGAGGTTCCCCCAACTGGCCGCCAGCAGCGCTCGGGTAGGCTGCCGGGCCGTGGCACACGAAGTGACGCTGATCCCGGGCGACGGCACCGGCCCGGAGTTGAGCGAGGCAACGCGCCGCGTCCTCGAGGCGACCGGCGTCGAGTTCGACTGGGACGTGCAGCAGGCGGGCGCCGACGTGATGGACGAATTCGGCGGCAATCCGCTGCCGGAGCCGACGCTCGATTCGATCCGGCGCACCGGGATCGCGATCAAGGGTCCGATCACGACGCCGGTCGGCGGCGGCTTCCGGTCGGTGAACGTCGGGCTGCGCAAGGCACTCGACCTCTACGCGCAGGTGCGTCCGTGCAAGACCTACGAGGGCGTTCGCACACGGTTCGAGGACGTCGACCTCGTAATCGTCCGCGAGAACACCGAGGACCTGTACGCCGGGATCGAATACGAGCAGGGTCAGCCCGAGACGATCGAGTTGATCGAGTGGATTGAGTCCAAGGGCGGCACGCTCAGGCACAGCGACGCCGGCATCTCGATCAAGCCCGTCTCGATCTCGGGCACACGGCGGGTCGTCCAGTTCGCGTTCGACTACGCGCGCCGGAACGGCCGCCGAAAGGTCACGGCCGTGCACAAGGCGAACATCATGAAGTTCACGGACGGCCTCTACCTGCACGTCGCGCGCGAGGTCGCCGACGAGAACTCGGACATCGACTTCGACGACCGAATCGTGGACAACATGTCCATGCAGCTCGTCCAGCGCCCAGACGAGTACGACGTCCTCGTGCTGCCGAACCTCTACGGCGACATCGTCTCCGACCTCGCGGCCGGGATGATCGGCGGCCTCGGCATGGCTCCCGGCGCCAACTTCGGCGAGCAGGCGGCGATCTTCGAGCCGACCCACGGCTCCGCGCCCAAGTACGCAGGCCAGAATAAGGTCAACCCGATGGCGATGATGCTCTCCGGAATGCTGATGCTCCGCCATCTCGACGAGCGCGACGCGGCCGACCGGCTCGAGAGCGCAATCGCGGACGTGATCCACGAGGGCGCCAGCGTCACCTACGACATGAAGCCATCGCGCGACGACCCGACTGCGGTCGGAACCAGCGAGGTCGCGGACGCGATCATCGACAAAATGGGCGCGCGCGTTTGAGCGAGCGACGCAAGGTCACGGTCGTGGGCGCCGGCGCGGTCGGCGCGACCTGCGCACAGGTGCTGGCGGCGCGCGACTACGCCGACATCGTCCTAGTGGACATCAAGGAGGGCCTCCCACAGGGCAAGGCGCTCGACATCAACCAGATGGGAGCAGTGCTCGGCTACGAGCCGAACGTCGTCGGCTCGAACGGCTACGACGAGACCGCCGAGTCCGATGTCGTCGTGATCACGGCCGGCGTGCCGCGCACAGGCGACATGAGCCGCGACGATCTCGTCTCGACGAACGAGAAGATCGTCGCCCAGGTCGTCGAGTCGGCGGTGGTTCAGAGCCCGGAGGCGATCCTGATCATCGTCTCCAACCCGCTCGACGCGATGTGCCACGTCGCCAAGAGCGTGAGCGGCTGGCCGAAAGAGCGCGTCTTCGGGATGGCGGGGATCCTCGACACCGCCCGCTTCTCGACCTTCATCGCCTGGGAGACCCACGCGTCCGTCAAGGACGTAACCGCGATGGTGCTCGGAGGTCACGGCGACCAGATGGTGCCGGTGGTGTCGGCGACCACGGTCGGCGGAATCCCGCTGCGAAAGCTTGCGAGTGAGGACGCGATCCACGAGATGGTGGAGCGAACGGCCAAGGGCGGAGGCGAGCTCGTGAAGCTGCTCAGCACGTCCGCGTGGTACGCGCCGGGAGCGGCGGCCGCACAGATCGTCGACGCGATCATGCTCGACGAGAAGCGCGTGCTGCCATGTACCGCGTATCTCGAGGGCGAATACGGAATCGACGGTCTCTATATGGGCGTCCCGGTGAAACTCGGCCGCGGCGGCATCGAATCGGTCGTCGAGCTCGAGCTTTCCGAGGACGAACAGACGATGCTGAACGAGTCCGCCGACGCGGTCCGCGAGGTCGTCGGCGTGCTGACGACCTAGTGTCAGGCCGCAGCCCGCTGCCGGTCTCGGGGACGAATCGTCACAGCCTCGGCCCAATTTCGTCGCAAATGCCTACGGCCTTCCACGATACGCTCGCCGTGGGTGGCGGGTGGACTCTCATCCCCACCCAGGGTGGGGCTTGGGAGGTGAAGGGGACCTTTTGGAGCTAGGCCTGAAAGGCCGCACCGCGATTGTCTGCGGCGCCTCCTCCGGCATGGGGCTCGCCACGGCGGAAGCGCTCGCGCGCGAGGGAGCAAACGTCTCCATGTTCGCGCGCCGGCGCGACCTGCTCGACAGCGAGGCCGAACGGCTCGGCGCCCTCTCTGTACGCGGCGACGTCACAAACCCGGCCGACCTCAAACGGCTCGTCGACCGAACGGTGGCCGCCTTCGGCGGCATCGACATCCTCGTCAACAACAGCGGTGGGCCACCTCGCGGCCCGGCTGTCGGGCTCAGCGATGACGACGTCGAACGCGCCGTCGAGCTCCTGCTTCTCTCGGTCGTTCGTCTGACCGGACTCTGCCTTTCCCAGCTCGAGCGAAGCGGCCACGGCCGCATCATCAACATCGCTTCGAGCACGGTTCGTCAGCCGGTCGACAACCTCGCGCTCTCGAACGCCGTCCGCCCGGGCGTGATCGGATGGGCGAAGTCGATGGCTCGCGAGCTCGGCCCCAAGAAGATCACGGTCAATTCGATCGCTCCGGGCAAGATCGAGACTGCACGGCTGATGGAGGCTTATGTCGAGCGCTCACGCGCGTCCGACATGGAGGAGATCCCTCTTCGCCGCTTCGGCCGGCCCGAAGAGGTTGCGGAGGTGATCTGCTTCCTCGCCTCGGACCGGGCCAGTTACGTCACCGGTGCCGTGATCCCGGTCGACGGCGGGATGACTCGCTTCTTGCTCTAAAAGCGCGGCCCGGCGGCACAGACCGTCCTGCGCCAAACCCTCCAGACGGGTCACCTTCACCCTCGGTCGCCCGAGTACCATTTCGTTGATGCGATCGCTAACGCCCGCCCGGGCGGCCGGCGCGGGCCTCCTCCTAGCTGTGATCGCGCTGAGCGTTCTCTACCTGATCCCCTCGAACAACTACTACGTCTTCCTGCCCGACCGCGCGCACCCGCTCGAGCCGCTCGTCAGCATCGACGGACAGCATCCGAAGGATGCAAAAGGAGGCCTCTACTTCGTGGACGTTCGCTTCCGCAAGGCCCACTTGCTCGAAGACCTGCTCGGACGCCCACTCGCCCGCGGCGCGACGCTCCTGCCCAAGCGCGAAGTCCTCGGGGACGCCACCCCCAGCCAGGCGCAGCAGATCGACGTCACCGAAATGCAGGACTCGCAGAAGATCGCCGCCGCCGTCGCCCTCATGCGCCTGGGCTACCACGTACCGATCCGGCTACCCAATGTTGTCGTCCGCGGCGTCTTGAAAAAGGCGCCTTCGGCCCGGGTCCTGAAGCCGGGGGACAAACTGCTTGCCATCAACGGCAAGCAGGTGCACAGCCTCGGCCGGCTGCACTCGCTGATCGCAAGTCATCGGCCAGGCGACTCGATCACCGTCACGTACAGGCGCGCGGGCCACACCGCGACCGAATCGATCCGGACGATCCGGAGCCTGGACGACAAGCGCCAGGCGGCGCTCGGAATTCTCGTCGCCGAGGCCGGCGGCTCGATCGGAAAGCTTCCGGTCAAGATCCGGATCAACATCCAGGACGTCGGCGGTCCCTCAGCGGGCCTCGCCTTCGCGCTCGACCTGACGCAAGAGCTCGGCCACAACGTCGACCGCGGCTACAAGGTCGCGGCCACCGGCGAGCTCGCACTCGACGGTTCGGTCCTCCCGATCGGCGCCGCCAAGCAAAAGACGATCGGCGCGCACGACGCGGGTGTGGACGTCTTTCTCGTGCCCGCGGGCTCGAACGCGCGGGTCGCCCGCAAGTATGCGGACGGGCTCAAGATCATCCCTGTGAAGAGCTTTCCACAGGCGTTGCACGCCCTGGCAACGCTGCCGGCCAGGCACGCCGGGACCGCCTGAAAGAGCCTTTTTCGAAAGCCGCGCAAAGTGCGCGAAGTTCCAAGACTCGCTCCTTGATCTGCCGGGCGATCGCTCTATGATCCCCTCCGTTCGGAAGCGCGGCGACCCTTATCAAGGAGACACATGAGCAAGGCGATCAAAGCAACCTGCGATGACTGCTACTTCCGCCGCGCAGGTCTTTGCGCCCTCTCGCCCGAAACTCCCTGCCCGACCTTCCGGGCCGAAGGCCGAGGAGCCCTGATGCGGCCGCAGCAGCCGCAGCTCATTGCCCGGCCGCTCGGCACGATTGCGGCGGCCCGCGCCGCGGCTTAGATCCCCGGCCTGCAACCTAGACTTAGCTCGATGCGGGGCTTCCGCAAGCCGAGCGAGGAGCAGATTCGAGAATGGCAGCCGCGCTTCTGGGCGAAGCTGATCGGCCTGGTCCTGCTCTCCGCCTACGTGATCGCGTTCATCATCGAGAACCACAGGAACGTCCATGTGCACTTCGTGCTCTTCACGGCGAAGGTCTCCCAGATCTGGCTGATCGTGCTCAGCCTTGTGATCGGCTTCCTCGCCGGGGCGTTTTTAAGACAGCTTCACCGTCGACGCAGCGGGAATTAGCTCACCGAGCCGCGAGACGCCTTCCTCGATCTCGGCCGGCGACGCGAAGCTGAACGCAAGCCGGGCGGTCCCGGGCTTACCGCCGAAGTCCGAGCCGGGAACGAACGTCACCCCGCTGGCGGTCGCCCGTCCGAGCAACTCGCTCGCGTTGGTGCCCTCCGGGAGCTCGAGCCAGAGGAAGTAGCCACCCTCGGGCCGCGACCAGCGGGCCTGCTCGCCGAGCTCCCGCTCGAGCGCGGCGAGCATCGCGTCGCGCCGTGCCCGCAGCAGCCCGCGAACCCGCTCGAGGTTCGGCTCCAGCAAGCCTCGGCGCAGGAACTCGAGCACCGTCGCCTGCGTGACGAGGGCCGGCGTGATGTAGGTGGAGGCGACCAGGTCTTCCAACCCCGCGGAGACCTCTTCCGGGACGATCACGTAGCCGACGCGCAGACCAGGCGCGATCGTCTTCGAGAACGACGAGCTGTACATCACGTTCGCGCCGCCCTCGAGCTCGAACAAGGTCGGAAGCGGCTCGCCCTCGAACCGAACGAGCCCATAAGGATCGTCCTCGAGAATCCGCAGCGATCTGGCGGCCGCAAGCTCGGCCAGGCGCCGCCGGCGCTTCTCCGACAAGGTGACCCCGGCCGGATTCTGGAAGGTCGGGATCGTGTAGAGAAAGGCCCGCGGGCCCGGGTCGTCGAGCAGTTGCTCGAGCTCGTCGACGTCGAGCCCCTCGTCGTCGAGCGAGACCTCTTCGAACCCGTCGAGGATCTTCCTCGGACGATCGTACGTCGGTCGCTCGACGATCACACGACCCGCGTCCGCGAAGGCGGAAAGCACGAAGTGAAAGGCCTGCAGCGACCCGTTCGTGACGACGACGCGGGCGGAATCGACCCCGTGGCGCTCGCCGATCCACTCGCGTAGCGGCTGGTAGCCGAGCGTGTGCCCGTAGAGCAGAGCCGCGGCGCCGTCGCGTTCGATGGCGGTCTTGGCACAGTCGGCGAGCTCCGCGATCGGCAGGAGCTCTGCGGCCGGCACGCCGCGAGCGAACGAGATCGTCTCCATCTCCTCGAGTGTACGAGCCGCGCCGGTCTAGACGGTCGCCGAGGCGGGCTCCCGTTCGTCCGGGCGCCGGCCCAGCGCGATCCGAATCGCCGCGGCGCCGGTCGCGGCAGCGACCAGAGACAGCGTCGCCTGCAACATCCAGACCGCCGAGTCCCCGAAGGTTTTGTGTACCTGCAGCCCGATGAAGGGCGCCAGCGCGAAGCCGATCGCTGCCATCGCCCCGAACGCGCCCATGTACGCGCCGCGGAGGTCGGGCGGGGCAAGCCCCGCAACGGCCGTCTGCGAGGTCGGTACCCACAACATCTCCCCGACCACGAACAGGAACAGGATCAGCAGCACGACGGGCAGCGCGTCGTTCACGGAAAGGAGCAGGAACGGCAGCCCCATCAGCGGCAGCCCAGCCGCCAGCTTTACCGGCGCGGGCACTCCGGCGACCCGTTCCGTCAGCCGCAGCTGGAAGAAGGTGACGAGGAATGGATTCAAGATCACGAGAAAACCCCAGGTCGAGCTCGAGTAGTCGTGCGACTCGACGAGCGAGATCGGCAGTACCGTCTCGAAGGCGACGTAAACGAGCCATGCGAACGCCGCCGAGACGAGAAACAGCAGGAACGGGCGGTCGCGGGCGATGACGGCGAACGAACCGCGGCTCGGCGGTTCCTCCGGAGCGTAGGCGCCCCGGGCCGGCAGGAAGAGAGCCGCGAGCATGAAGCCCACGGCCGAGAAGGCCGCGGCACCAAGAAAGAGGGCGTTCCAGCTCCCGAGCAGAAGCAGCAAGCCACCGATTGGCGGTCCGAAGGTAATGCCGAGATTCGAGGCGACCCGGACGGCGGCATAGGCGGACTCATGCCGTTCGTCGGGCACGAGATCGGCCACGAGCGCCTGCCCAGCGGCGTTCCCGATCTGGAAGAAGAGGCCGCCGAAGCAGAGCACCAGCAGGCCGGCCGTGGCGCTGCCTCCCGCCGCGAGAAAGCCCAGCACGACCGCCGTCTGCCCGACCCAGCCTGCGAGGATCAGCGGCCTCCGGCCCAAGTGATCGGAGAGGTGACCCCCGAGATACCCCGAGCCGACGCCGATCAGCGCGCTGACGAGGTACGCGAGCCCGAGCACCGACTGATCCGCGCCGAGCTTCTTGATCGCCCAGATCCCGACGAAGCTCCAGACAATCGATCCCGCCAACGACCCGGCGAAGTTGATTCCAAGGATCGGCCGGAGCGCCGGGTCGGTGTCCGAACCGAAGATGACGCGATAGAGCGCTGCCAGCGGACGCACCACCGCAGACTGCCAGACGCCGCCGCGTCCTTCGTTTGGGGGAAGCCCGCGCCTCCTGTCCTGCCGATGACCCGGATGAGCGTCGCCGCACACCATGGTCCAGTCAGTCCGCCGCAAGGTCGCACCAGTGATCGTCGCGCTCGTCCTCGCGCCCTCCGCGGCTGCGGCGACACCGACGATCCTGGTCAAGTTCAAGCAGCCGGCAGTCGCGGCCAGCCGCATCGAAGCTCTCGGCGACGACGCCGTCGGCCAGACCGCGAACCACGTCTCGATCGTCCGGCTCGCGCCAGGTGAATCAGCGACCGCGCGGGTCGCGGCTTACGACAAGCGTGCGGACGTCCTCTACGCGGAGCCCAACGCACAGGTACACGCGCTCGGGCTGAGTGCGCCGGACGATCCCTCCTTCTCGTCCCAATGGGCATTCGACGTGACCGGCGCGCTCGCGGGCTGGGGGCTTTACCCGGCCGCGTATGGCGCGACAGGCGGCGCCCCGCTCGCCGTCGTCGACACCGGCGTCTCAGCGGCGCACCCGGACCTGACGGGTCGCGTTCGGACCGACCTCGGCGCAAGCTGCCTCAACCTGACGCCCTGCGTTTCCGGCCCTGCGACCGACGACCACGGCCACGGAACCCACGTCGCCGGGATCGCAGGCGCCGCCACGAACAACGGCGTCGGCGTTGCCGGGGTCGCGTTCTCGTCGCCGATCATCCCGGTCAAGGTTCTCGACTCGACCGGCTCCGGTTACGACTCCGACGTTGCCGACGGGATCATCTGGGCCGCTCAGCAGGGCGCGCGAGTGATCAACCTCAGTCTCGGCGGGACGTACTCACAGACCGACTGCAACGCTGTCTCCGTCGCCGAGAGCATGGGCTCGTTGGTCGTCGCGGCCGCCGGCAACAGTTCTTCCTCGGCTCCAAGTGCGCCGGCGGCTTGTCCGGGTGCAGTCGGCGTGGCGGCGACCGACGAGTTCGACCTGCCGGCTTCGTTCTCGAACTTTGGCTCGCCCGACGTGTTCGTCTCGGCGCCCGGCGTCGACATCTACTCCACGTGGCCCGGCATGTATGCCTGGGAGGATGGGACCTCCATGGCCTCTCCCTTCGTCGCGGGCATCGCCGCGCTCAGGTTCGGCGAGCATCCCGAGTCGACTCCGGCCGAAGTTCGTCGCGTGCTGGCCGCGAGCTCCGACAAGGTCGGCGGCGTTCTCTACGGAGGCGATCCCTACAACACCTGCGACGGATGCACCTGGAACTCGAGCTACGGCTACGGCCGGGTGAACATCGCCACGGCGCTGGCGCTGCCGACGCCGCCGTCGCCGGCGCCGACACCGCCTCCCTCGTCACACCCTGCACCGCCGGCGCCCCCGGCGGTGACGCCTCCACCGCCTCCGCCGCTTCTGCCGGTGCCGAAGACGCCAGACACCAGTGCTCCTTTCGTACGGGCGTACGCGGCGACCGGACGCCGCAACCGGATGGTCAAGCTCACCTATCGCGTCCGGGACAACACCGGCGAGACAAGCGAGCAGGTCGCGATCTACCGCGGCCGGACACTGATCAGGAAGATCGGCCGGACGCTGAGGCCGACCGAGGACACCGTCGTCTACTGGCTCGGCTGGCGAGCACCACGCCAGCGTCTGCTCGGGCGTTTTTGCGTTCGCGCGGCCGACGGCTCCGGGAACGCAAGCACGAGCTGCGCCTCGCTTCGAGTCAGATGAAGCGAGGAGCCCGACGTCCTGAACGCCGGACTCCTCGCGGGCGTGGCTCAGCTAGCAGTTTCCGATCGTTCCGCCCTCGTTCGAGGGATCGTTCGGGTCGTACTGAGCGTCGCGCCAGTGATCGCCGCACGCGTCGTAGTAATCGAACTCGTAGCTGACGAAGGTCACCGTCGGACTCGCAGCGCCGTCGTCGCCGAACACATGGGTGATGAACTGGTCCCAGCTCGCGCTGGAAGCGTCGATGGTCGCGTCCGGGTTGTAGTCGAATTTGCCGGACACCTTCTGGGTCCAGACGCCGTTCCATGTGCCCTTCGTCGCCTTTGTGAAGTTGCCGGCGTCGGTGCAGCCCGGATGCTGCCGACCAATGATGGCCGTGAAAGCGCCGTTCAGGTCGTAGCGGGTAACGAAGTAGCCGCTGCCGTCCTGCGCAGGCGCGACGACGTACGACCGGTTTTCGGTCGTGTTCGCCCACGGGCTGTTCGGATCGCCCGGGTCGTCGGTAACGCAGCCGTGGTCCTCACCCGTCAAAGCGACCGGGCCGAAGGTGCCGATGCTAGGCCCCTGCGGACCCTTGTCGCCCTTGTCGCCTTTGGGCCCCTGAGCTCCGGTGGGACCGGCCGAACCTTGCGCTCCCGCGGGTCCCGCCGGTCCGGCCGGACCCTGCTTGCCGGCGCCAGAGACGCCGCGAAGGCCCCTTGGGCCACGGATGTTCCAGGCGATCCGCCTGAAGCCCTTGTGGCAGTTGCTGAGCTTCAGGTCGCCCAAGGTCTGGCCGTTCCCGCTCGTCTCGACGCAGGCGTAGATGACGCCGTTGCGAACGCCGAGCTTGCCGGTCGTCCGCGCGGCTCGATCGCCACTTGCAAAGGCAATTGTCGTGCCTGCGAGAACGGCGACGCACGCCGAAATCACAATCGTCTTCATTTTCCCCCCTGATTGGTTCCAGACCGGGCCTGCCCCGATCTTGCCGAGGGGCAACAATAACGGAATACGAATCTTTTTTCGGATATCAGGCGCGAACCGCGCCGGCGACTTCGGCGGCGAGCTGAGCCGCCTCGGTCGGCGTCGTGCCGACCCTGACGCCGTGGGCCTCGAGCGCCTCTTTCTTGCCTTCGGCCGTGCCGGCTGACCCCGAGATGATCGCGCCCGCGTGGCCCATCGTCTTCCCCGGCGGAGCTGAAAAACCGGCGATGTAGCCCACCACCGGCTTCGTCATCTCGGTGCCGATGAACTCGGCGGCCTTCTCCTCCTCGTTGCCGCCGATCTCGCCGACCATGACGACGAGCTCGGTCTCGTCGTCGGCTTCGAACTTCGCGAGCACGTCGATGAACGACGAGCCGACGACCGGATCGCCGCCGATGCCGACGATCGTCGAGTTCCCGAGCCCGAGCTGCGTCAGCTCATGGCCTATCTGGTAGGTCAGCGTGCCGGAGCGTGACACGAGCCCAATCGGCCCCTCCCGAAAGATCTCCGCGGGGATGATCCCGACGTTGGCCTTGCCGGGTGAAAGCGCGCCGGGGCAGTTGGGGCCGAGCATCGTGATCCCACGTGGCTCGATGTAGTTGTAGATCCGCAGCATTTCGTGCGCCGGCAACCCCTCGGCGATGCAGATCACGGTCTCGATGCCCGCGTCGACGCCCTCGTAGATTGCATCCGCGGCAAAGCGCGCGGGAACGAAGACCATCGACGTGTTTGCACCCGACTCCTCGACGGCCTCGGCAACGGTGTCGAAGATCGGGATTCCCTCGAGGTCCTGGCCGCCCTTGCCCGGGGTGACGCCCGCGACCACGTCGGTGCCGTAGGCGCGGTTCCGGAGAGTGTGGAACGAGCCCTCGCGTCCGGTTGCGCCCTGAACAACGAGCTTCGTGTCGTTGTCGACGATGATCGCCATCAGCTCTGGCTCTTTCGGGCCTTGAGCACGAGCTTCACGTCCGTCCAGGCGGTGCCGTCTTCGGTCATTCGGTCGGAGAGCAATTCCTTGACCCGCTCGGCTTCTTCGCCCTCGCAACCGGTGCGGGCGAGCCAGTCCTCGAGCGGATGCACCTTCTCGAAAAGCTGTCGCTGTTCGACCTCGAGGCCTGCGCCGGTGAGGAAGTCGACCCATTCGTCCTCGGTGTAGTCGCGAATGTGGGTCGGATCGCGCAGTTTCTCCGCCTGCTCGTGGCGCTCGCTCGAGAACAGCGTGTCCTCGATCACGACGACGTCGTTTGAGACCCGAGCCATCTCCTCGACCGCGTGGCGAACGTCGGTGAAATGGTGCGGAGCGATCCTCGAGACGACGCAGTCAAACGACCCGTCGGCGAAGGGCAGGTCCTCGGCGCGTGAGACGACGTCGGGCTTCATTCCCGGCGAGGAGTCCGTGGTCACGACCTCGCATCCGGCCTCGCGCAGCCGCCTGGCGACGTGTCCGCCGCCGGTGGCGACGTCCAGCACCTTGCGGCCCGGTCCCGGAGCGCACCACTCGACGACGAGGTCGAGGTCGGCGCCCTCCGCATGCGTCTTCGAGTCACGGTAGGCCTGCGCTCTCTCATCCCAGAGCTCAGTCATCTCGCCAGCTCCACAGCCCGCTGGGCCCCCTCCAGCATCGTCGGCTCCACGTGCAGGTTCTCGGGGCCTGCCTCGGCGAGGATCCGGCGGCCCTCCTCGGCATTCGTGCCGTCCAGGCGGACGACAATCGGGTGCGGGATGCCGATTTGCTCGAGCGCGGCGAGGATCCCGCGGGCTACCTCGTCCGTGCGGGTGATCCCACCGAAGATGTTGAAGAAGATCGAGCGTACCTGCGGGTCGGCGCTGATCACCTCGAGCGCATCGACGACGCCCTGCGCGTCGCCGCCGCCGCCCAGGTCGCAGAAGTTCGCGGGTCGGCCGCCTGCCAGCGTGATCACGTCCAGAGTCGACATCACGAGCCCGGCCCCGTTGCCGAGGATCCCAACCTCGCCGTCGAGCTTGACGTAGGTGACGCCCTTCTCCCGCGCGGCGCGCTCCTCCGCCGGAACGGACTCCGGGTCGTGCATCTCCGCAATGTCGGGGTGCTTGTAGAGCGCGTTGTCGTCGACCGTGAACTTGGAGTCGAGCGCTCGCACCTCGCCGCGCGATCCCACAATGAGCGGGTTGATCTCGCAGAGCATCGCGTCGGTCGCAACGAAGCAGGCGTAGAGCTTCCCGACGATGTCGAGCAACTGCGTCTGCTCGTTCGGGTCGTGCATGCCGGCGCCGTAGATCAGGCGGCGCGCCTGGTATGGCTGAAAGCCCTCCAGTGGATCGACGTGGAGCCTCGCCAGCTTCTCGGGGGTCTCCTCGGCGACTTGTTCGATCTCGATCCCGCCTTCGGTCGTGAGCATGAAAAGCACGTTCTTCTCGCCCCGGTCGAACGTGACCGAGAGGTAGTACTCCTTGGCGATCTCGGACGCCGACTCGACCCAGAGCTTGCGGACGATGTGACCGTTGATGTCGAGCCCGAGGATCTCCTTCGCCTTCTGCTCGGCGTCGTCGGGCCCGTCGGCGAGCTTGACGCCGCCCGCCTTGCCGCGGCCGCCGGTCAGTACCTGGGCCTTGACGACGACCTGCCCGCCGAGCTCTTCGGCCGCCTTCCGGGCCTCGCCCGGCGACGAAGCGAGCCGCCCTTCCGAGGTCGGGATCCCGAAGCGCCGGAAGAGTTCCTTGCCCTGATATTCGTAGAGATCCACCGGCGGCGGACTCTAGCCGCCGCCGGGCTGCCTGAGCGGAGATCGGCCCGCAAACCCGGCCTTTGCGGGGGTTCGACCCCCCATTCGGGGCTGTTGGCGATCCGATTTGCCTGTTAGTTTCCGCACCCGTCAGTCATTCCGAGGAGGGTTTTGATGAATCGCCGCATGCTCGTCGGCCTCGCCGGCGCGATCATGATTTTCGCTTTTGCCGGGGGCTCGGCCACGGCCGGGCGCGACGGCAAGCTGCCCGCTTCGCTACCGGCGCACGGCCAGAAGGATGTTTGCACCCACGCGGTCCCCGGGCTCGCGTATTGCGACGCGCACGTGGTCACCGCCGACGGCGGTGCCGCACCGCTCGCGACGACCTCGTACCAGTTCGGCTACACGCCCCAGAATCTCGCGAGCGCGTACAACTGGGCAGATCCGACCGGTTCGACCTGGACATGGAACGGTCAAACCGTCGCGATCGTCGATGCCTACGACAACCCGAACGTCGCTTCCGATCTTTCGGTCTACCGGAGCCAGTTCGGGCTCCCGCCCTGCACGACTGCGAACAGCTGCTTCCGCAAGGTCAACCAGCGCGGCGGCTCGGCCGCTCCCGCGGGCAACGTCGGCTGGGGGCAGGAGATCGCCCTCGACGTCGAGATGGTCTCGGCGGTCTGCCCGGGGTGCAAGATCCTGCTCGTCGAGTCCGACTCGAACAGCTTCCTCGATCTCGGCGCCGCCGTGAACGAGGCCTACAGCCTCGGCGCGAACGCGATCAGCAACAGCTACGGCGGCAACGAGTTCTTCGGCGAGACCAGCTACGCCGGCTCGTACAACCACCCGGGGGTTGCGATCACCGCCAGCTCCGGTGACGCCGGCTACGGCGTCGAGGTCCCAGCCGCGTACGGCACGGTCGTGGCCGTCGGGGGCACGAACCTGACGACCGCCGCGAACACACGCGGTTGGACGGAGGCGGCGTGGAGCGGAGCCGGCAGCGGCTGCAGCTCGCAGATCTCGAAGCCGACTTGGCAGAAAGACGCGGGCTGTTCGCACCGGACCGTCGCTGATGTCTCGGCAGTGGCAGACCCGAACACGGGCGTCGCCGTCTACGACAGCTACGGCGCGACCGGCGGAGCGAACTGGTACGTGTTCGGGGGCACCAGCGTCGCCTCGCCGATCGTCGCCTCGGTCTACGGGCTGGCCGGGAACGCCGGCTCGACCGACTACCCCGCGAAGCTCGCCTATGCGTCACCCGGCTCGCTCTTCGACGTGACGAGCGGCTCGAACGGCAACTGCACGCGGAAGACGAGGCGCGGTGGAAGCAGCGGGGCGGCCTACCTCTGCACCGCCGGCCAGGGCTACGACGGCCCGACCGGTCTCGGCACGCCGAACGGCACCGGCGGCTTCTAGACAGCGAAACGACCGCCAGCGCGCCGGTTCGCCGGTGCGCTGGCGGCTTCATCGGGGCTGACTAGACTCGATCGCCGTGGAGGCGATCGTCGTCGACGAGCTTCAGAAGCAGTACGGCCGCGTCCGAGCGCTCCAGGGCGTCACTTTCGCCGTGCGAGCAGGTGAGGTCTTCGGCCTGCTCGGCCCGAACGGGGCAGGGAAGTCGACCACGGTCAAGGTGCTCGCGACGCTGACGAAGCCTGACTCGGGCCGGGCAGAGGTCGCAGGTTACGACGTCGTCCGCGACCCGAACGCCGTGCGCCGCGCGATCGGCTACGTACCACAGAGCTCGGGAGTCGACCGCGATGCCACCGGCCGCGAGAACCTGATGCTGCAGGGCCGCGTCCAGGGCATGGGCGGGCGGACCCTCGAAGCACGGGTTGCCGAGCTGCTCGAGCTGCTCGGACTGGCGGAGGCCGCCGACCGCGTCGTCCGTGGCTACTCAGGCGGGATGAAACGGCGGCTCGACGTCGGCCTTGGGCTCGTTCACCGGCCGCAGGTCCTCTTCCTGGACGAGCCGACGACGGGCCTCGATCCTGAAGCTCGCGCCTCGATGTGGGAGGAGCTCGAACGGCTGGCCGAGGGCGAGTCGCTGACGATTCTGCTTACGACCCACTACATGGAAGAGGCCGACGAGCTGGCCGACAGGCTCGCGATCGTCAGCCGCGGCCGAGTGGTTGTCGAGGGAACGCCCGAGCAGCTCAAGCAGAGTCTCCGCGGCGAGGCCGTCGAGGTCGAGCTCGCCGACGGCAGAGGGAGCGAAGCCGAGGCGGTCGTGGCAGCGCTCGAGGGTGTGCTCGAGGCCTCGATCGACGGCCGGCGCCTCCGAAGCCGCGTCGCGAGCGGCGCCCGCGCGATTCCGTTCATTCTCTCGGCGCTCGAGGCCGAGGGGATCAGCGTGGAGTCGGTCACCACCCACCGGCCCTCCCTGGACGACGTCTACCTCCATTACACGGGCCGAGAGTTCGCGGCCGAGGACGAGCAGGGCCGGTCCGTCGGGGGCGGCCGGCGATGACCCTCGCCATCCGACACACGTGGTTCATGGTCGGCCGTCAGCTACGGAACCTGATGCGAGAGCCGATCTGGATCGCGCTCCTGCTCGTACAGCCGATGGTCTGGCTGCTGCTCTACGGACAGCTCTTCAAGCGTGTCACGCACCTACCCGGCGGCGGCTTCGGCACGACCTCCTACATCACGTTCCTCGCCCCGGCAATCGTGATCATGAACGCCTTCTTCGGGGCGACCTGGAGTGGGATGGCGATGATCAGCGACCTCGATCGCGATGTGCTGCCGCGTTTCCTCGCCACGCCGGTCAGCCGGATTTCGCTCGT
>Ga0075425_100002511_pt1 | contig 18412 bp, 15 predicted proteins | sample SoiMethybrSBSTD4_FD_75300 | JGI IMG/M metagenome (GOLD analysis project Ga0075425, IMG submission 75300) | Bulk soil microbial communities from a Populus tree surrounding site in Tennessee, USA - Soil MetaG P. TD hybrid SBSTD4 | ecosystem: Environmental > Terrestrial > Soil > Tree plantation... | reverse complement strand
AACATCAAACAAATATCACTGATGGTAATGGCAACGATCGGTTGCAGCAATTTAGTACAGGCTAAAGGGATGCCGCAGAGAAATGAACCGAAAAAATCAATTTTTAGTTTTTTCAGAAAAAATAATCAGAATTATATTTCTTTTCGATCGGTCGGTTGCTTTAGAACTGACGATGCAGATGTAAAAGTATTAAGTGCCTCCTACTTGCGTGATATACAAAAATCATATCCATTTGCAATCAATGAAAATACCTGTTTTGATATAGCGTATATATTTCATGAGAAATCAGCTGGGTATAATTGTTTTTTGGTTCCGCACCAAGTAGTTAAAAATCTTAAAAATGGTCAAACAGTTCCGGTAAAAATCGGTAAACAACAAATAGATGTCATAGTCAAAAGATAATCTACAAAAGAAAGGTATTTCATGACCTTTAACTGGGAATATATTGAAATCAGTATGCTTATCCGTTCAGCATTCATTGCACTCATAGGATTTCCATTACTTTGGATTATTACCAATTTTGCAACCAAACCGCTGAAAGATCATGCATCACCACATGTACGCATGCTCGTCGGAAAGCTTATTTTTTATGGTGGATTTATTATCATCATAGTCTCACTTTTGCATGAATTTGGCTTTCAATTGTCGGCGCTACTGGGTGCTGCAGGAATTATTGGTATTGCCGTAGGTTTTGCCGCACGCACGAGCATGGCAAATTTAATTAGTGGCATTTTCTTGCTGATCGAACATCCGTTTGTGGTGGGTGATGTTATTGAATACGAAGAGGTGATTGGCACGGTAGAGAGCATTGATCTGTTGGCGGTTGATGTCAGAACTGATGACAATAAATTAGTGCGCATTCCCAATGAAGCGCTCATCAAAAATAAATTAAAAAATCGCACCTACTTTAGTACACGACGCATTGAATTTATGGTGCAAGTTGCTGACACTGCTCATATTGCGCGTGTCATACAGGCGGTGGATGAAATAATAAAACGCAATAATAAATTATTTTTGACCGAACCACCGGTAGCAATTGAACTGTACCAAGTAATGGGGCCCGTCGTTACTATCCGTGTTCGGGTATGGATTCGCGTAAAAGATGCCAATACGCCAATCAATCTTTTTATGCATGCAATACGTGAATATGCTGACAAAGAATCAATAATAATAGCAGCCTCTTTTAATGATCGCGGATCTTAATATTTTCTTTTTGTAATCTATTTTTATTTTTGCGCTAACAAAGCTCGCTTAATAAGATCTATTTTTATTCGTATCTTGTGCGCAACCATTATGGTATCCTAGACCAGATCAAAGAATTTAGGAGAAATATAATGGTTGCAAATCTGCAGGCAGGTCCAATTGTAGTAGTTGTTGGCACCCGGCCTGAAATTATTAAAATGGCGCCCGTATATCACGCGCTTAAAGCAGCTGGATTTCCTGTCATTCTTTGCTCCACCGCACAGCATATGAATTTATTAGATGACATGTTTGCGCTGTTCCAAATGCAACCTGACTTTAATTTAAAACTTGGCAAAGCACATCAAGCAATTAGCTATCTGCATAGTTCCATTCTGGTAAAACTGGAAGAATTATATCAAAAAGTAAATCCACGATTAGTGTTGGTTCAAGGAGATACGACCACGGCACTGGCAGCAGCAAATGCTGCTTTTTATCAAGAAGTTCCGGTTGGGCATGTAGAGGCCGGTTTGCGTACTGGTGATGTTTCCCAACCGTTCCCGGAAGAATTTAATCGTCGAGGTATTGCATTATTTGCACGATATCATTTTGCACCAACCGCACTAGCAGCCGCTCATTTATTGCGTGAGGGAATTGCATTGCAAGATATTTATTGTGTTGGTAATACGGTAGTTGATGCGCTCTATTACATACAAGAACGCATACAACGCAATGATTGTCTTATGTCATCTTCAATCAAAAAATATGTAGAACATAGCAAAGAACATGCTACCAAATTAATACTCTTTACGATGCATCGCCGCGAATCATTCGATGGTGGTATTGTTCGGGTGCTGCAAGCATTTAATGAGTGGATAAAACAGCATCCAACCATACGGGTATTATTTCCGGTGCATCCTAATCCTGCCGTGCAACAAGCGGTGCAAGATACGGGATTATCTGACAATGAATCTATTTTTTGTTGTCAACCGCTTTCTTATCAAGATACGGTGTATGTATTGAGTCATGCAGATCTGGTTGTTACTGATTCTGGTGGGCTTCAAGAAGAAGCAATAAGTTTAGGCAAATCCGTTATTGTAACGCGTAATCTTACCGAACGTGCTGAAGGGGTTTGGGAAGGACTTGCAACGCTGGTTGGTACTGATCCTTTGAAATTGCGTAATGCATTACATGTTTGGTTATCAAAAGTAGTACAACCAGAAGTACCAAAGACAGTCTATGGTGATGGCCAAGCGGCAAGGCGTATTGCACAAATTATAAAAAACCAGTATGACAACATACAGATCACTCATAAAAAAGGAATTGAAGTGTCACAGGAGAGTATTGAAAAGTCTCAAAAAACGGTCAGCATGGTCGGTCTTGGTTACATAGGACTCCCTACGGCAGTACTGCTGGCTAATACTGGATTTAAAGTCCATGGCTATGATATTAATACCAGCAAAATTGAGGCAATTAATAATGGCAATCCATTAATGGATGAGCCGGATGTTGCACACGTTCTCTCGACCGTTATAAAAAATGGCAATTTTAAAGCATCAAATGCCATTGAGCAAACAGATTATTACATTATTGCAGTCCCGACACCATTTAAAGGTGGTAAGCGTGCTGACTTATCACATATTTGGGATGCAATGCACGCGGTGGTGAAACAATTAAAACAGGGTGCGGTTATTATTGTTGAATCAACGATACCGGTTGGTACCACGCAAGAAATAGCAGCATTTGTAGAACAACAAACCGGATTAAAAGTTGGTAGTCAGGTATACATTGCGTATTGTCCTGAGCGTGTATTGCCAAGCAATATCATTAAAGAATTACAGAATAATGATCGCGTATTAGGTGGCATTTCCCAACAATGTGCGTACCAAGCGCAGCGGTTGTATGCCAGTTTTGTGGTAGGTAATTTATATATAACTAATGCAACGACCGCTGAAATGGTTAAATTGGTAGAAAATAGTTCGCGTGATGTTGAACTTGCATTTGCACACCAAGTTGCATCGATGGCATATGAAGTAGGGCTTAATCCGTATGAGGTTATTGCGCTTGCTAACAAGCATCCGCGCGTCAATATTCTTACACCCACCTGCGGTGTTGGTGGCCATTGTATCGCAATAGATCCATGGTTTTTAATTGAACGATTTCCAACCTCCTCATTTTTATTACAAACAGCGCGCAGAATCAACGATGCAAAACCGCAAGAAGTTATTGAACGTATTCAGGCGAGCGTGCAAGCATGGCGCGCTACGCATCAACGACCATGTACCGTTGCCTTATTAGGCCTTACGTATAAAGCAAATGTCCGTGATTTTCGTGAATCGCCGGCATTATACATAGCAAAGCAAATAATACATGATCAACATAATAAAATTTTGTTAGTAGATCCGTACGCATTAAACGAGGAGATACAAGAATTACAACATGCACTAATACCATTTGAACAAGCGGTACAACAAGCGGATATCCTTGTTTGTTTAGTAGCGCATAATCAGTTTAAAAATGTTGCACATATCATACGCAAAGACCAATTGCTTATTGATAGTTGCGGCATAATATCAGTGAAACAGGTCCAGCAAGACAATGTTTTACAGTTTTGGCCAGCAAGTACCATTCCGGGTACTGAGTTATGGCAATCAGTAGCAATGATGCATATTAAAGAAGAAGCAAAAAATACAATTGTGGGGGATGAGTCATGAGGCAGATTTTTGTCGATAAAGGTTCTATAACGTTACAAAAAGTTTCTCAACCAATGCTTGATAAATATACGGTACTGGTTGCCGTTCATTATTCATCCATTAGTTCAGGAACTGAACGATCAATTATAGAACAATCAGCACAATCACCATTGGTGCATAATGTCGTTGATAAATTAAAAAAGGTCTTATCTTCTTTTGCCGAACAAGGCTTTGAAGGTACTAAAGCACTGATTAAAAAAAGGTTAGTTTCTATTCAGCCACTGGGCTATTCGTGCAGTGGTCAAGTTATTGCCATTGGCAGCAATATTCGTTCCGTGCGTGTCGGCGATTATGTCGCGTGCGCTGGTGCAAGCATTGCAAATCATGCTGATCTGGTAGTGGTACCGGAACATTTGATTGCGGTTGTTAATAATCCTGATTATTTATTGCCGGCAAGCATGACAACCTTGGGTGCCATAGCATTGCAAGGAGTTCGCCGGGCACAATTGCAGCTGGGAGAGTTTGTTGCGGTGATCGGTTTAGGATTACTCGGTCAATTGACGGTTCAGTTTGCAAAACGTGCTGGCTGTCGGGTCATTGGTATTGATATTGATGCCGATCGATTAGCGCTTGCGCGTAATTTAGGAGCCGATTATGTGTTCCATGCACAAGAAGCAATGACGGCAACTGAAATAGAATTTATCACTAATCATTATGGCGTTGATGTTTCTATCATTACGGCAGCAACCAAAAAAGATGATGTTATTCAACAAGCATTTCAACTAACTCGTTCAAAAGGGAAAATTGTCATTGTTGGTGATATTGGTCTTAATTTTGAACGTTCACCATGGTATGAAAAAGAGATTGATGTATTAATGTCCTGTTCATATGGCCCTGGTCGTTATGATCCTTCATACGAGATGCTCGGTAAAGATTATCCGTATCCGTATGTACGCTGGACAGAACAACGTAATATGCAAGCATTTATTAGTATGCTTGAACGTAAAGAGATACAAGTAGATCCATTATTTAAAGGGATTTACGATATTGAACAGGCAGAACAAGCGTATGAGCATATTAATCAAGGTTCTGGTTTGAGTGCTATTTTGCGCTATCAACCGCAAGTTACCATTTCAAATATGAGCTCTCAAGAGCCAAAAGAATATGTAGCACAAAATCCGATTATTTTTAAACCAGCGCGTAAAGATTTGCTGCGAGTCGGTATGGTTGGTGCTGGTGGCTTTGCACAAGTTAAATTGATGCCGATTATCTCACGGTTAAAGCAAGTAACAATTAGTGCCGTCGTTGATACCCAAGTAACCAACTCTATGACGCTCTCCCGCGTATATGGAGCACGCAAAGCACTCGTTTCTGATCATGAACTGTTCGAACAAGATTTGGTTGATGTGGTGGTGATTGCGTCTCCCCATACCTATCATGCAGAGCAATCACTGCGTGCATTAAAAGAGGGCAAGGCGGTCTTTGTTGAGAAACCGATGGCAACTAACTTTGAACAACTTAAACGGTTATATGCTTTCTTGCAGCATTATCCGCATGTGCCATTCTGCGTTGATTATAATCGGGCATTTGCACCATTTATTCAAAAAATTAAGTCTACGATTTCTAGCAGACGATCCCCATTGATAATTCAATATCGCATGAATGCAGGATTTGTACCAAAAGATCATTGGATTCAACAAGAAGTGGGTGCTGGCCGCATTATTGGTGAAGCATGTCATATTTTTGATCTCTTCTGTTTTTTAACGGAAGCAAAACCGATTGCCGTTTCAGTTGAGACGATCACCGGCTCACAAGATGATCTGTTTCCTACCGACAACTTTAACGCGCAGATAAGTTTTAGCGATGGCTCCGTCTGCTCGCTGTTGTATACTTCATTGGGACATGCACAACTGGGTAAAGAACGTATGGAAATATTTTTTGATTCTAAATCTATTGTTATGGATGATTACACAACGCTTAAAGGTTTTGGATTGCCTGCTTCATTTAATGAAACGCTTTCTCGTGCTGATAAAGGACATGAGCATTTAATTAATCAGTTCTTTGATGCATTAAAAGGCAAAACAACCGTAAGTCGTCCAGTACCATTAGATCGTTTATATAATGTTGCGTACATGACGTTGGTTATCGATCAATTGGCATGTGCTGGCGGAGGACAAATGGATCTATGAGTATCATCATATGAGTGCGCAGGCATCAATTTTTTATGCAATACTGGCAGGCGGGAGCGGAGAACGGTTATGGCCATTAAGTCGTCGTGCTAAGCCAAAACAATTATTACCATTTTTGCATTCAAGTTCATTACTGGAGCAAACGGTTAATCGCATTAAGATGCTGGCATCCGGTGATCAAATTGGCATTGTTACTACCCAAGAGTATGAGCAACAAATTGCCGATATCTTACGTGACGATATTAATTTTATTATTACTGAGCCGACGGCACGTAACACCGCAGCTGCTATTACATTGTTGGCATTATTGTTACATCAAAAAGATCCGAATGCATTGCTCCTTATTTTCCCGGCCGATCATTATATTCCGGCAAATGATCTGTTTATTTCTTTTATGCATCACGCAATTGATTATGCGGTGCACCATAAAAAGATTGTGCTTTTGGGGGTGCGTCCTACCTATCCAGAAACAGGATACGGCTATATAGAATATGCACCATCAGATAGTTATCCAGCTCCTATTGTCAGCTTTCATGAAAAACCAACGATAGAGCAAGCACAACATTATCTTGGCATGCCACATATGTTGTGGAATACCGGTATTATCGCTGCGCAGGTATCGTTATTGCTCGAAGAAATTAATACATACGCGCCGACAATTTTTCAGACCGTATCTGATTATCAACAAGGTTTAGGATTATATGATCAGATACCGGCAGTATCTTTTGATACGGCAGTACTTGAACATAGTAAACATACTGTTGTATTGCCAGCCAATCTTGCGTGGACTGATGTTGGAAGCCTTACGTCATATCTATCAGTACAAGCATTACACCAACCATTGAGCGGAGAAATAATTGCCATTGATGCGCATAAAAATCTGGTAAATGTTCAGGATAAATTAGTTGTGCTTATTGGCATTGATGATGTATGTGTAGTACAAACGGATGATGTGCTTCTTATTGCGCGTCGTAATGAAACGGACAAAATAAAAAAGGTGTTAGATGTTTTACGTCACAATGCAGGTCAAACCTATTTATAAACTATTGGTCATGTGCATGATAGCAGCAACGATACAACCTAAATGCGCACTTATTACCGGTATTACCGGTCAAGATGGTGCGTACTTAGCAGAATTTTTATTGGATAAGGGGTACATCGTTCATGGTACTAAACGTCGTTCATCTCTGCTTAATACCCGACGCATAGATCATCTTTTTGCACAGATGAATGGTAAATATAAAAATAGATTTTTTGTTCATTACTCTGATATGACGGATGCAACTAATTTATTGCGTTTGGTGCAAGAAGTTCGTCCTGATGAAGTGTACAATTTAGCAGCACAAAGTCATGTGCAGGTTTCTTTTGAATTGCCAGAATATACGGCGCAAGCTGATGCGCTTGGTACCTTGCGATTACTTGAAGCATTACGTATTGCCGGTTTAACCAATACTACCCGTTTTTATCAAGCATCAACGAGTGAATTGTTTGGCAAAGTACAACAGATACCACAAAATGAACTAACCCCATTTTATCCTCGTTCTCCGTATGCAGTTGCAAAATTATATGCATATTGGATTACGGTAAATTACCGAGAAGCGTATGGCATGTTTGCCTGCAATGGTATTTTATTTAATCATGAATCGCCGCTGCGTGGTGAGACGTTTGTAACACGCAAAATTACGCGGGGCGTTACGCGTATCTATCAGAATCTGCAGGAAGTGCTTTATTTAGGCAATCTTGATGCAAAACGCGATTGGGGATATGCCAAAGAATATGTGGAAGTGATGTGGCGTATGTTACAACTGGATGCGCCACATGATTTGGTTATTGCAACCGGCCAAACGCATTCAGTCCGTGAATTTGTGCAAGAAGCGTTTGCATATCTAGGTATTACTATTGAGTGGCGAGGAACGGGTGTTGATGAAAAGGGATATGATGTACAAACGGGAAAGCTGCTCGTTGAAATTGATCCGAAATATTTCAGACCAACTGAGGTTGAATTATTAATTGGTGATTCAAGTAAAGCGCAAAAATTATTAAATTGGCAACCACAAACCACGTTTAAAGAACTGGTTGCATTGATGGTTGAAGCAGATATGAATGAAGTAACTCAATTATGTACGCAAGACTATAATCAAAAAAGTATTCGTATCAATGCAAACTAATGCGTCTATTTATGTAGCTGGGCATCAGGGATTAGTTGGTAGTGCCCTCATGCGTTTATTGGCTATCAAAGGGTATACCAACCTGATCACTAAAACATTTAAAGAATTGGATTTGCGCAACCAAGCTGACGTTAATCATTTTTTTGCACACACAAAGATTGATTATGTTTTTTTAGCAGCAGCACGCGTCGGTGGCATTTATGCAAATACGCAGTACCCTGCCACTTTTATCTATGAGAATCTGATGATCCAAACCAATGTGCTTCATGCAGCGTATACCTGCGGGGTAAAAAAGGTTTTATTTTTAGGATCTTCTTGTATTTACCCACGTGGGGCATGCAATCCCATTGCCGAAGATGCATTATTAACTGGTTCTTTAGAACCATCAAATCAAGCGTATGCGATTGCTAAAATAGCAGGGATTGCCATGTGTCATGCCTACAATACGCAACATGGAACACGCTTTATTGCTGCAATGCCAACTAATTTATATGGACCGGGCGATACCTTTGATGTCACCTGGTCGCATGTAATACCTGCATTGCTATTCAAAATGCATCAGGCAAAAATAATGAATCAAAAAAGTTTAAACGTATGGGGTGATGGCAATGCACGACGCGAATTATTATATGTTGATGATTGTGCGCATGCGTTATTATTGCTCATGCAATCATATGAAGATGATGCGCTAATTAATATTGGTACGGGCAACGATATTACCATCGCTCAACTTGCATTACTCATTCAGCAAATTGTTGGTTATTCCGGAGAAATAATTTTTGATAACGCTCCGACACTTAATGGTGTGCCGCACAAGAGATTAGATATACAAAGAATAACTAAGTTAGGCTGGCAAGCACGCACTACATTGTTGAATGGATTACAAATGACCTACGCATGGTTCTTGCAAACGCATTATCCTACCTATTCAAAAGAAATGAGATATCATGAAAGTCAGTAAAGTATTTTCCGTTATTTTTATTTTTTTTAATCTTGCAGCGCTTGATTGGGTAGATTTTGATGCTTCAATGCGCAAAGAACAATATTGCGATCTTTGTACCTGCGCGCGCTATGAACCATTCTATAATTTTTTTAAACATCTCTATGAAAATTTTAAATCAACAATAGCCGATTCTGATGCCTTGCGTATTCCGCGAATTACGCATCATATCTGTTTAGGGCGTAATGGCCAATGGCCTGCAGAATATCAAGATTACTTAGATAGTTGGATTACGGTATTGCCAGCATGGCAGCATATGATCTGGTTTGATCATGATGTAGAAGAACTATTGCGTGCCTATCCGGAATGGGCAGCACATTATTATGCACAAACTAATTGGGGCGCGCGCGCTGATGTGGCACGCTATGTCATTCTGTGGGTCTATGGCGGATTATATGCGGATTGGGATCAAGAATGTTTACGCTCTTTTGATGATTTGCACTATATATGCGATTTGTATGTTGGCATTCAACCACTTGATACTCATCGCGTACAACTTGGTATCGGTGTCATCGGATCAATTGCCGGTCATCCATTACTAAAGCGGGCGCTCGATGAGATTGATGAAACGGTTCCATTTATTATTTATCGAACCGGGCCGTTGCATTTTACCATTATATTTTATAACTATGTAACGCACTATGACTTATGTTCTATTGCGTTGCCGCCAACTTATTTTTATCCCTGTGGGTATGATCAAAAAGGAAAACCTAAAACTGATTGGCTAATGCCTGAATCATTGGCGGTGCATCATTGGGCCGGCAGTTGGCTTACCTGCCCATCTGTGTGATTAGTATCCGATAAAGGATTGTAGTGAAGTATTTTTTAGTTTTTCTTATTTTATTGAACCATTATCTGCATGCAGATTCTAAACGATTTGTGTTTGTAGTTCCTTCGTACAATAATGCTGCTTGCTGTATACGCAACCTAGAATCGCTGTTAATGCAGGAGTATGAGAATTTTTATATTCGCATTATTGTCGATGCTGATACCGATGGTACGTATCAATTATTGTCTGCTTATATTCATAAGCACCATATTTCAAATGTTGCCATAACGCGTAATGAGCAGCGTCAGGGATCGCTGGCCAATATTGTTGCGATGGTTTATGAACTGAATGATGATGAAATTGCAATTACTATGGATGGTGATGATTATCTAATTGCCGCAGATGTACTTTCCGCGTTGAATGAAATTTATCAACATGATGAAGTCTGGATGACCTATGGAAGTTATATTGAATCGACCACTGGCAAACCGGGCGTATGTCGTGCACTTCCAACATGGGTATTAGAGGGCAATGCATTTCGTGATTATCCATGGGTTACCTCACAATTGCGTACCTTTTATGTTTGGCTTTTTAAAAAAATTGATCCGCAAGATTTACATTATAAAGGTCATTTTTTCCCGACAACGGGAGATTTGGCCTTTATGTTTCCGATGCTTGAGATGGCACGATTAGGGCATATCTATTATGTTGAACGGTTCTGGTATGTCTACAATATGGATCATGAAAATAATGATTATAAAACTAAGCTACCGTTATTGTTGCAGTTGGATCGGTACATCCGATCAAAAAAAAGATACCAAGCGCTTTAATCATGGCAGGGAATAATATCTTGCCGTACAAAAAGAACATTATTCATAATGCCTGAAGCATCTTGCATGATCGCACTAAAGTTGTGTGCTTCCAGCCATTCTTTTACTTCATTATATAGCGGTGCGCCTTCATACATTTCTTGATGGCTCACTTCCATATAAATAACTTTAACGGTGCGCAACATGTTGGGACTGGCTTTAAGCATGTCTAGTTCCATACCCTGCATATCAAGCCATAATAGATCAATGTTTAAAATACCCTCTTGTGCGGCCCAATCATCGAGAGTGAATACTTTGACGGCTATTGTTTCCGGAAACGTAATATGAGGATATTTTTTTAAATGTTCTTTGGGTGATAATAAAGAACTGGATGCAAACGGCTGATATGGTTGATATTGGGAATAACTGACATGCATGCTACTTTCTCCCGTTATATTGCCTAAAGCATACGGGTAGCATCGTACATTTGATGTGCGCATAAATCTTTTTTTTAAATGCTTAAAAATTTTAGGCACCGGTTCAAACGCATGAATAGTTCCATGGGGCCACAAGCGGGACATTTTGTGTGTGTCAGATCCATTGAATGCTCCTGCTTCAACAACGATGGGATTAGTTGGTAACAGACTGGCGATAAATTGTTTGGTTATGGATTGGATAGGGACATTATCATGAGAATAACTGAATAAAGTAGTAAAACTGCTGACAGCACATATAAGAATGGGTAACAAGGTTTCCTTTTTATTTTTAAAAGTAGCTTATAACTATGAAAAATCAATTACCAGTTTTGCCTTGAGTTACCATTATATCTCCTATAGATTTAAATTCATAATTCAAAAAAAAGTCAGAGGTAACTATGAAGTGGTTGTATGTGCTTATGTTCTGTTTTTCTTATTCCTTCACGCATCAATTTTATTCTCAACTAGAACAAGACAAATTTGCCTATGAAAACTATTTTTTTGACACCACAGAGGGTTTTTTTGTCGATATTGGTGCTCATAATGGCAAAACTCTGAGTAATACACTTTTTTTTGAACAAGAATTAGGTTGGCACGGCATTTGTGTAGAGCCTATCCCAGAAGTTTTTGAACAATTGCGTAAAAACAGGTCTTGTATATGTATAAATGGGTGCATTTCAGATACAACAGGAATAGTAGATTTTACTCAAGTTGTATGTCCTTCGATTTATGTGGAAATGCTCAGTGGTATTACCGAAAAATATGATCCTGCCCATGTACAGCGTATAGATGCTGAGATTGCGCAATGTCATGGAAGTAAGAAAATCATCAAAGTACAATCCTATCTTTTAGCCGATATTCTCGATCAATATGGAATTTCTCATATTGATTATTTATCGCTTGATACTGAAGGGGGCGAACTTGATATTTTACGCACTATTCCGTTCGATAGAATTACTATAGATGTTATTGATGTTGAGAATAATTACCATGACCCCAACATAAGAAGATTTTTAACAACACATGGTTTTAAACTAGTAAAATCTTTGGAGTGGGATGAATTATATGCACGTAAAGATTTTTTAAACACATTAAAAAAGAAATAGAGCTCTGACATTCTTGATCAGTATCACATTAAACATATTAATTATTTAAGCATAGATGTAGAAGGTGATGAGCTGGGAATTTTAAAAACCATCCCGAAAGATATTCTTATTGATGTTATCTCGGTTGAAAATAATTACCATGCTCCTATTAAAAAATTTTTAGCTACCAGAGGATTTAGATATGTTACGCGTTTAGCGTGTGATGAAATATATGTGAGAAAAAAATTTGAAAAAGAATTACATGCTAAAAGAAAGATATAGTAAAAGAGAGAGTATGCATTTAAAAAGAATTTTTATGATCTTTTTCATGGTACTTTGTGCAAATTTTTATATTTATGGTGTCTCTTGGATTCAGATAGCAAATATTGATTTTGGCAATGATGAAAATCTCATGCGATCAAACAGAAAATGTGTTATTGGTGCTCGTGGCGCAGGTTTTTTCTCAGAATTTTTTATGGTCATCAATTGGTTAGTTTATGCTAAAAAATATAATTTATCGCCAGTAGTATACTGGGATCAAAAATCGCTTTATTATCAGCCTCATGGTTATAAAGGAAAATCGAATGCTTGGGAGTATTATTTTAAACCGGTATCAAATCAAGTATATGAAGAAAATGATCCTGTAAAGCGAGACTATGCATTTGAATGGGGTATAAATTCCTTTGATCCACACTTTGTTACAAAAAATCGCCGTCTTGTTAAATCAATTATTGACCAATATATACAGTTGCAGCCATGGATTAAAGAAAAAAAAGATGCCTTTTATGCTCAATATATGCAAGGAAGAAAAACAGTAGGTATGCATGTCAGACGTACTGATAAACATTATGAAACTGCCATGGTCCCGCATGAGAGTTGGATTAAAGCGGCAAAAGACATAGCACAACAATTTCCTGGATGTCAGTTTTTGGTTGCAACTGATGAACAAAAAATGTTGAATTTTTTAAAGAAGTATTTGCCGGGGCGCGTTATTTATTATAATGCCATGCGTTCTGAAAATAGTGAACCAATACACTATAACAATTCAAATCCGGCGCGCGCAGGAGAGGATGTCTTGGTAGAAGTACTGCTGTTGTCTGAATGTGATTTTTTAATTCACGGTCAATCTAATGTAGCTATTGCGGTACTTTTTTTCAACCCAAATATGCCACATATCTGGTTAAAAGCTCCCGGATCAAGTAGGAGCGTGCAGAATTTTTATGAATCAAATGCCTTTATCTTTTCGGAGGAGGAAGAATGTTTTTTCTATTACTGTTGGGTATTTTAAATATCATTGTAGGTACTATTGATGCAGCAACAGATTTTACCCTGATGATCTCTTTATATAATGAGCGGGTCCAAGCGCGTTGTCAGGAATACCTGCAATGTTTACAAATAAATTTAGAAAATCCTTCTATTGCAAGAGTTCATATTTTGTATGATACCTCTAAGGATAGAAAAACACCGTTGCTGTTTTTTGAGCAGATTCAGCAATTGCAGGCTACCAGTAACAAACCAATTATTATTTCTTATACTAATCGGCGTCAGACCTTTAGAGATTTCTTTGATTTGGCAAATAACCAATATCCTGAACAGAACATTATAGTGTCCAATGCCGATATTTATTTTGATGAGACATTATCATTGTTAGAAAATTATGATTTAACGGGAGAGCTTTTAGCATTAACTCGTTGGGAAATATATCCGGGCAAGGGTGCTATATGGAAACACCTGTGCGATGTTAATCAGCCATTAAGATCTGACTCACAAGACTCTTGGATTTTTAAAACACCGATTAATATTGCTCCCGCAGATTTTCAATTAGGTACTATCGCATGTGATCCTTATATTGCATTTGCTGCTGAGCAGAGTGGATTACGAGTGCGCAATCCTTGTTTGACTATCAAAACACATCATGTTCATAATAGTTTGGTGCGTCATTATAATGCGCGAGCAAGTTATGATATTAAAAAATGCAAAATTTTGGTGCTCGAAACGCTTTATTGAATTTGCCAATATATTGCCCCATTACCACCTTGAATTGGTTTAATAAGAGGCTGTATATTATATTGCGTTAAAAACTCAGTAACGGCACGTTGGCATTCTTCATAACAATAATAGTTATCAATAACTATATAACCGCCCAAACTTATTTTAGGGTAAAGTTGCTCAAGACATAATTTAGTATGTTCGTAGTTATTGGTATGTAGTCTCAAAAAAGAAATTGCCGTAATAGACTTAGATTCTTGCGGTATTATTTCTTCATATGGTCCGAAATGTAACAAAAATCTATTTATGGGGGTTTTTGTTTGTTGAAGAAGATATCTTATTTTGGTTACCTGCTCTTCATCAAATTCCTGCTTTAATCTGTTTCCCTCCGGTATTTGATCAATACCCTGTGCCTGATCAAAAAGATGAATTACTTTAGGTGATTTTGTTGATAAAGTGGCTAATGCCATGGTTGCTACATGTGCGCCAAAAAGTACTCCACAATTGACAAAATCTCCCGGAATATTGTTTTTAAGGCATAAGCGAGCAATAGTGTAGGTGTTGTATAAAGAAGCTTTGGTAGAACATGAATATTGATAGAAAACATCTAAATTTTTTTGATCGATGATCGTTATCGAAACGGCCGGTAAATTCCCTGGCGTTTGATCGGTACCGGTCAAATAACACAAGTTGTTAGTTCTTCCCAAAACTTTTATAAAACTTGAATTCATTACTTCGCGCATCCATTCAACTTCTTGCATAATATTTTGATCAAGAAAAGAGAATTGAATAGCGATAATACGACGTATTGGATAAAAATGAAATTTATTTTGCTCAGGACGTTTAAAGTAAATACAATCCGGATTGCACAATAAAAGTACTTTAGAAATAGATGCAATATAATCATCTGAAATATCATCATCGTCATCGATAAAATTTATATATTTACCTTGTGATTGAGCAAGAAGCGCATTACGTTTATAACCAATGGAATGCTCATAGTTATCAAGAAAAGAACATATTTCTATCTGATTTTGTAATCCTAGTGCTTGTATTTGCGCATTTAATTTATTACATATGTAGGAAAAATGTTCTTGTCGTTCTGGAATGGTACAAATAAGAATGCTCCAGAATATTTCCGATGCTTGTTCTATTGCTTGTATATCAAGATCAAAAAAACGCGCTTGGCGTTCTTTAAAGAGACTTTCATCTTGCGTAACCATACCATTGTTATGGCGATATAAATCATCTTGATAAGCCTTACCCCACGCAGGAGCCAAGTGCTCTACAACAAGTTCATTAATATACGCCTCTTTTTTGAGTATTTTTGCGACCAGGGTAAATTCATTATCACAATACATAGATTGATATTCAGGATAATAAATATAGCCAAAACGTTGATAATACTTTTTCCCTATTACTGGCATCGTGTTGGTAGCTTGGCCAACATGCCCATCGAAGAAATGTAACGTGCCATCATAATCAGGGAAGAATTTAAGCATATAGTTGGCAATTATCTGATCATATCCCTGTTTAACCGGAATCATATCATCACTTGCGACAACTAAAATATCGAATGAATCAATAAATTCATCTATATCTCGATTATATGCATCAATTTTATTTTTAATATCACCAAAGCGTACTGACAGATTTTTATAACAAGAGAGTTGCTCAATAATTGCAGCATTGTTCATGGTATCGTCATCCGCATTACAACTAATCAAAAAGTGGCAATCGGTGTTGCCCGATAGCTTTTTATAATAAATATCAAGATTTTTGAGCAGTTGTTCAGGGCGTGATTTGGTCGGTATTTTAACAAGAAGACGCGGCATTTGAGCATTAATAATCACACAATACAAAAAAACTAAAATTATTTTCTTCATAAATTTTTACTTTGGTAGGTAAGAAAGCCATTGTTGATAATAAGGAACGGGTAATTGAGTAGAAAGTTGTTGAATTGCGAGTGCTTCTTCAGGAGTTGCTTTGCTAAAAAGCTTTTTAATTAAACCAGATGAGAACTTTTCATGTGCCAAGGTAGGCATATAGTAAAAAGTCATACCCCATATAGCTTCTGAAATATGAAGATGATTATCTAAAAATGCGATGCCGATATCACCATATACTAAAAAATTATATGCAGGATTTATTTTTTTTATTAATGCATAGATGCTTGTAATATCGGGATAATCTTGTGGTCTTGCGTCTTTAAAATAACGTAAATCATCAATCATGATGACCGCATTTTGTATTGAATGTTTTTTTATAATCTTAAGTTCTTCAATAATGGGGGTAGCTTTTGTTCCATGTGCTGTTTCACCACCGCTCCAATGAGCGTCGAGCCAAAAGAGTATATTCCCGTTAAGATGCGGTAAAATCTGATCAAGAACGTTTTGGGAACTACCCTGATAAAGAAAAACGTTCGAATAAGGACCCAATTGTTCCTGTGCTTTATGATATAAATCAACACTTAATTCTACCGAATGAACTTCATCGAAAAAGGGAATAGCATTTTTGGTTGTATATCCTCGATACGTACCGGTTTCAAAAAGAATAGAGATATCAAATAAGGTTGTTATGTACTGAAAAAAATCTTGGGTAAGTTCTCCTTGCGGACCTTTTGGATAATGATAACTGAGCTCTTTAGTTGCCTGAAGTGAGGTACATACCATGAAAATAATGGCATAATAGATTTCTTTCATATCACTTTTCCTTTTTTATGATATCTGAAATCTACTCTTGCCTATTTGGGGCGTCAAATTATTTAATGGTGCGACGTACGGTTTCAAAAAACAACCCAATGCGGCCTTTTTTATAGCGAATATATTGCACATAATCTCTCAAATCCCAGCGAGAACTCCATATGTGTGTATTGCGACATACATACCTTTGATGCCAAGTTATAAAAAGATTTTGAGGCGTATCCTTTTGCGGCAACTTCATAGGAACTCGTTGCATATGATCTTGTTTAAAATAGGTCAGATTGTTTTTGTAGATTAATATACCCAGCAGTGTTTGTTCAGGCCGTACGGTACCATAGCCATCAGGAGCGCTGCCATCATCTATGAAGTTTCTCATATCAAAGGTCAGTTCATACCATGGTAAAACTAAATAATCTAATGCTTTGGCAGAAAACCCCAGAACGCCTGCCATAATTGCTTCTGCTTCTAGAATCCAATCATATTCAGGATTATAGAGATCAAATTTTTCGGCGACATAGCGTGTTGTTTGCCAGCCCATAGGACGCGTAAAATTGCCATTGGGATACTGTTCATTGCCAATCGTGCATACAAAATGGCCATGATCATTAATATATTCAAAAAGATGATTGATAGGACGCAATACGGTAGTCCCGGCATCAAGCCACAAAACATACGGGAACATTTGCAATGCTTGTTTTATAATAACCGGTTTCCATGCATACCAACCAAAATAGCGTCTTCGTGGTACCTGGAATCTGGTTAACATGGTAGTACGATTGGGATGTTCTTCTAAATCATAGATTTTAATTTTTTCAATGGTGAGCAATTGTGCTCTTTCTTCTGATGATAAACCAAGATCAAACACGGCAATTTCTTCAAGCTGTTCAAAATCAACCCGATGGATACTGCCAATAAGATTCAGCAGATGGCCAAAATATTCTGAGGTAGCAGCCGTGACATAGTAATGTTTTATTGCCTGTACATTAGTAGATAAAAACAAACTAAGAATGAGATAAAGTCGCTTCATAGCAGAATCCTTTTTTTTGGTCCTTTTTTAATCCCATTCGCGCGTGAATGGGTTAAAGGGTTGCTTGCAATAGCAGTCATAATTCATACTGATACTGTATCTTATTCAAAAAAAGGGGGAGCCGCAATGAGATATTGGCAGGTACTACTGTTAAGTATCGGTTTTTGTATTCAGATAAATGCATTTACACTTAAACGTGCTTTGGTTGCTTCTGACACGAATCCTATGTATATAGATTTTTGGCCATTGGTTGCAAAAGCATGGAAAAAATTAGGACTGCAGCCAACGCTCGCGCTCATAGCACCACCAGATTTTAATGTTGATAC
>Ga0075425_100002510_pt1 | contig 18414 bp, 17 predicted proteins | sample SoiMethybrSBSTD4_FD_75300 | JGI IMG/M metagenome (GOLD analysis project Ga0075425, IMG submission 75300) | Bulk soil microbial communities from a Populus tree surrounding site in Tennessee, USA - Soil MetaG P. TD hybrid SBSTD4 | ecosystem: Environmental > Terrestrial > Soil > Tree plantation... | reverse complement strand
CGTCGAGCGGACGTCGCGCTCGCCGATGATCCGCGAGGCGCGCGACTTCCGCGCCGGCATCCACGACCGCCGCTGCCGCAAGCTCACCGGCCGCTCGTACTCCGCGCTCGTGAACCCGGTGGTGCGCGATTTCCCGCTCCCGACCATGCGGCCGGGCGACGTCTACTTCCACAACGACGTCTACGGCTCCGAGGGAGGCATCGGCCACCTGCCCGATCTCTGCGTCACGCTGCCCGTCTTCGACGGCGACGACGTCGTGGCGTTCGTCCAGGTCTTCGGCCACCACGACGACATCGGCGGTGCCGTGCCGGGCTCGATGCCGTCGCACGCGACGAGCGCGTATCAGGAGGGCCTGATCGTTCCGCCGGTGAAGCTCTACGACGCGGGCCGGCCGAACGAGGATCTCATCAAGGTCATGGTCCGCAACTCGCGGCTGCCCGACTCGCTGCGCGGTGATCTCGACAGCGAGGTCGCGGCGTGCCGGCTCGGCGCCGAGCGCGTGGCCGACCTCTTTCGCCGCTACGGGCGGGCGCAGGTGGAGGCGTGCTTCGACGCGATCCTCCAGCGGACGACGGAGACCTTCAAGCGCGAGCTCCTGGCGAAGATTCCCGACGGCACCTACGTGTGGGAGGACTATGCCGAGCACGACGGCGTCGATCCGCCGCGCCTGCACACCCAGCGCATCACGCTGAGCAAGACGGCCGATCGGCTCGTCATCGACTTCACCGGCACGAGCCCGCAGGCCAAGGGGCCCATCAACCACGCGGGCAACTACGCCGACGGCGTCTTCCTCAAGAAGTGGCTGGCGCCCATCCTGCGCAACCTCGCCGACACGCCCGAGCGCATGGCCGAGCTCGACGTCAACGAGGGCGTGGTCCCGCTGATCGAGCTGCGCTTCCCGCCGCCCGGGACGCTGCTGACGCCGGTGTTTCCCGCGCCCACGAACGCGCGGACGTTCGTGATCCTGCGCCTGCTCGGGATCCTGGCCGGCGCGATCGCCAAGGCCGTCGACGGTCGCATGCCCGCGGACCAGGAGACGATCCGGTACACCGGCTTCCACGGCGCCGACGCCGAGGGCGACTTCTATCTGATGCGCGAGGTGCTGGGCGGCGGCTCCGGCGGACGCCACTACGCCGACGGCTCGGACACGATTCACGTGGTGCCCGACAGCAAGAACCTGCCGGCGGAGTTCACCGAGACGCGGTTCCCGCTGCGGGTCGAGCGTCTGGCACTCGCTCCCGACTCCGGTGGCGCCGGAAAGCGCCGCGGCGGCCTCGGCTATCTCAAGGAGGTCCGCGTCCTCCGCGACGCCTACTTCCTGTCGGTCGCCGACCGCTCGATCCTCGGCTGCTGGGGACTCGCCGGTGGCCACGCGGGCGCGCCCTTCCGCGTCACCGTCGATCCGGGCGGCCCGAACGAGCGCGTGCTGCCCGGCCTCGTCGACGACGAGCCGATCCCCGCGGGGACGCTCGTGCGCATCGAGACGACCGGCGGCGGCGGATGGGGCGATCCGCTCGAGCGCGAACCCGATCGCGTGGGGCTCGACGTGCTTCAGGGCAAGGTGAGCGAGCACGCCGCGCGCGAGGAGTACGGCGTCGTGGTCGGCCTCGTCGACGACGCGACGTTCGAGGTCGACGCGCCGGCGACGGCGACGCTGCGGGCGCGGCTGCGCGCGGAGCGTGGCGACCGCCCGTTCTTCGATCGCGGCCCCGGCTACCGCACGCTCGCCGGCCGTGACCACGCCGAGGTGGACGTGCGCTGACACGATGGCCCTGAACCCCTTCCTCGACCCACAGCTCTGGCAGCAGACGCTCGTCTACGCCGCACCGCTGATCCTCGCCGCGATGGGCGAGCTGCTCATCGAGCGGAGCGGCGTCCTCAACATCGGCATCGAGGGGATGATGCTGGTCGGCGCGGCCGTCGGGTTCATCGTCGCCGTGCAGACGGCCAGCGTCGGTGCGGGGATCGCCGCGGCCATGGCGGCCGGGGGCCTGCTCGCACTCGTGCTGGCCTACTACAGCGTCGATCTGCGCGGCTCGCAGATCACGGTGGGGCTCGGGCTGTTCGTGCTCGGCGTCGGGCTCTCGTCGCTCCTCTATCGCGTCGTGTTCGGCGTGCGGCTCACGCCGCCGCGGGTCGCCACGCTCCCCGCGCTGGCGATTCCCGGCCTCGCCGACATTCCCGTGGCGGGCCCCGTGCTCTTCCGGCAGAACATCCTGGTCTACGCGGCGCTGTTGCTGGTGCCGGCCGTCCATCTCGTCCTCTTCAAGACGCCGCTCGGGCTACGCCTGCGCGCGGCCGGCGAGAACCCGCGGGCGGTCGATACCCTCGGCATCGACGTGTTCGCGCTCCGACGCCTGGCTACCGTCGTCGGCGGCCTCCTCATCGGCGCCGCGGGCGCGTACCTGCCGATCGCGCTCACCGGGACATTCAACGACAACATGACGGCGGGGCGCGGCTGGCTCGCGCTGATGCTGGTCATCTTCGGTCGGTGGCGGCCGGCGTGGGCGCTCCTGGGGGCGTTGCTCTTCGCGTGCGTGGAGTCGTTCCAGTTCAAGCTGGCGATGGGCACGAAGACGATCCCGCCGCAGTTCTTGCTGATGCTGCCGTATGTGTTTGCGATGGTGGTCCTCGTGTGGATCTACCGCGGCGCGAAGGCGCCGGGAGCGCTCGCGGTTCCTTACGACCGCGAGGCTCGCGGCTAGCCGGCCGATGAAAACGGCCCAGATGCTAGGCGCGGCCGAAGTCCCCGACCGAGCCGTATGCCGCATACGGTGAGGGAGCGGGACGAGGACGCAACGACGCAGATGGGCCGTTTTCATCGGCCGGCTGCCGCTCGGCAACGCGAGTCAACTGCGATGAAAGGAGTCTTCCTCATGAACGTACGGACCGCACGGATCGTCGCCATCGTCGTGCTCGCCCTTTCCTTCGCCCTCGGCGCGATCGGCGGCGGGGAGGGGCAGGGGAAGCGGAAGGTGGCGATGATCTTGCCGGGGACGATTCAGGACGCGGACTTCAACACGCTGGGGTATGTCGCGCTCCAGGACGTGGCCAAGTCGCTGGACGTACAGGTGTCGCACTCGGAGAACGTCGCGGTCGCCGACGCCGAGCGGGTGTCGCGGGAGTACATCGCCTCCGGTCACGACGTGGTGGCGTACCACGGCGGGCAGTTCATCACCATCATGCAGAAGCTGTCCGCGCAGTTTCCCAAGGTCGTCTTCATCCAGGAAGCCTCGGGGCGCGTGCCCGGCACCGGTCCGAACGTCTGGATCATCGGGCGGAAGTACTACCAGGGCTACTGGGCACTCGGCGCGCTGGCCGCGCTCAGCACCAAGACGAACAAGGTCGGGCTGGTCGGCGGCGTCCGCATCCCCGACGTCATCTCGTCCACCAACGCCGTGCTCATGGCCATGAAGGAGCACAACCCGAGGGCCGAGCTGATCTACAACTTCATCGGCGACTTCAACGACCCCGTGAAGGCGCGGCAGACGGCCGAGGCGCAGCTCGCCGCCGGCGCCGACTTCCTCGTGACGTTCGTCAACCTCGGCGTCTACGGCGTGGCCGAGGCGGTCAAGGCCTCGCCCAAGCCCGCGCTCATCACCACGCTCTACACGGAGAAGTGGGACGCGGCGCCCAAGCACATGACCGTCTCGCTCCTCTTCGACTTCGCCAAGCCGTACCGGGAGATCGTCGGGCGGATCCTCAAGGGCGAGGCGGCCGGCTACTACGAGATGCGTCCCGGCAGCGGGTTCGAGCTGTCGGACATCCGTCTCGTGTCGCCGGAGGTCGCGGGCAAGGTGAAGGCGATCTTCCGGGACATCGCCGGCGGCAAGGCGTTGCCGGAGATCACCGACAAGATCGTCACGCCCTGAGCGGATGACGGCGGCCGTCGGCGGCCCGCGCGCGCCGCGGGTGCAGATGCGCGGCGTGACCAAGCGCTTCGGCGCCGTCCAGGCGCTGCGCGGGGTCGACCTCGCGCTCGCCCAGGGCGAGATCCACGGCCTGCTGGGCGAGAACGGCGCGGGCAAGACCACGCTGATGAACGTCCTCAGCGGCCTCTACCGTGCCGACGGGGGCTCGATCGCCATCGACGGCCGGCCGGTGGAGGTCCGAGCGCCGGCCGATGCGCTGCGCCACGGCATCGGCATGGTGCACCAGCATGTCGAGCTGATCTCGACGTTCACCGCCCTCGAGAACATCCTGCTCGGCTCCGAGGGGAGCGCCTGGCGGCTCGCGCTCGCGCGCGGGCGCGCGGGTGTGGAGGCCATCGCGCGCCGGTTCGGGCTTCCCGTGGCGCTCGACGTGGCGGTGGGCGGCCTCGCCGCCGGCGTCCAGCAGAAGGTGGAGATTCTCAAGGCCCTCCACCGCGGCGTCGACGTCCTCATCCTCGACGAGCCGACGACGATGTTGACGCCGCAGGAGGTCGACGGCCTGTTCGCCACGCTGCGCACGCTCGCCGACGGCGGCGTGACCGTCGTCTTCATCACCCACAAGATCCGCGAGATCCTCGCCAACTGCGATCGGGTCACCATCATGCGCGCCGGTGCGGTGGTCGCGACCGTCGACCGCGGCTCGGCGACCGAGGCGCGGCTCGTCGAGCTCATGATCGGCGCGCGCGACGTGCCGTTCGCCGGCGCGCCCGGCGCCGCGACGGCGGCCGCCACGCCGCCCGTGCTCGAGACGCGGGGGCTCACCGTCATGGGCCTCGGCCGCATCCGTCTCGTCGACGGGTGCAGCCTCGCGGTGCGGGCGGGGGAGCTCGTGGGCGTCGCCGGAGTGGCGGGCAACGGGCAGCGTGAGCTGGCCGAGGCGATCGTCGGCTTGCTGCCGGCCGACGGCGCCGTCGCCGTCGGTGGGCGCGACGTGGCGGCCGCCGGCATCGGCGACCGGATCGCGGCGGGCCTCGTCTACATTCCCGAGGATCGCATCCACGACGGCATCCTGCCGGGGCTGTCGGTCGCCGAGAACTTCGTCCTCGGGCTGCATCCCTACGCGTTCGGCCGTCGCTTCGATGCGCGGATCGCCCGCGGTCTCGCCGAGCGGGCGATCGCCGAGTACGGCATCCAGGCGCGCGACGCGGACGCGCGCGCGGTGGAGCTGTCGGGCGGCAACATCCAGAAGCTGCTCGTCGCGCGGGCGATGGCGCTGGCCGGGCGTGCGCGCGGGACCGCGCTCGTGGCCATGAACCCCACGCGCGGCCTCGACGTGCGGGCGACCGCCTTCGTCCGTGGCCGTTTGAGCGATTTCGCCCGCGGCGGCGGCGGCGTGCTGCTGATCTCCGAGGATCTGGACGAGCTGCTCCAGCTGTGCGACCGGATCGTGGTCATGTATCGCGGGGCGCTGATGGCCGAGGTCGCCCGCCCGGACTTCGACAGCTATCGCATCGGCGCGCTGATGGCTGGCGTGGCACGGTGAACGCGAAGACCGATCTCGGCGAGGGGCTGACGTACCTCATGGCCGTCGCGCTGGCCGCGCTGGTCAGCGCGCTGTTCATCCTCGCCATGCGCGGTGACGTGCTCGTCGCCTTCCGGACGATCCTCACGAGCTCGCTGGGCAGCGTGGGCGGAATCGCGCAGACGCTGAACAAGGTCTCGCCGATCCTCCTCGGCAGCGTCGCGGTGATGCTGGCGCGCCGGGGCGGCTTCTTCAACATCGGCGTGGACGGGCAAATCTACGCGGGCGCCATCGCCACGACGGGTCTGGCCTTCCTCGCCGCCGGCGCCGCGCTCCCGCCCGGCGTGCTGCTCGCCGCCGTGCTCGCGGCCGGGATCGTGGGCGGCGCGGCGCTCGGCGCCGTGCCCGGCGCGCTGCGCGCGCGCTGGGGCGTCAGCGAGATCTTCGTGACCGTGATGCTGAACTTCGTGGCCTTCTACCTGACCGATTACCTCACGACGGGGCCGTGGAACGATCCCATCAGCGGCGAGGCGATCACCCGGCCGATCCCCGCCGCCGCGACGCTGCCCATGCTGTTGCCCGAAGCCGGCGGGCACGCCGGCATCGTGGTGGCCATCGCGGCCGCCGTGCTCGTCGCGTTGCTGCTGGGGCGGACGCTCCTCGGTTACGAGATCCGGGCGATGGGCGACAACCCACGCGCGGCCCGTCTGGGCGGAATCGCGCTGCCGCGCATGACGCTGCTCACCCTGACGCTCAGCGGCGGACTCGCCGGTCTGGCGGGCGCCATCGAGGTGGCCGGGTATCACAACCGGCTCATCCTCGGCCTGACTCCGGGTTACGGCGCGATGGCCATCCTCATCGCCGTGCTGGGCAAGATGCGTCCCCTCGGCGTCGCCGTGGCCTCGGTGCTCGTGGCGATCCTGATGGTCGGAGCCGACTCGCTGCAGCGCAGCGTGGGGCTGCCGGCGAGCGCCGGCTTCGTGTTCCAGGCGATCGTCGTGCTGTGCGTGCTGCTGGTGGATGCCCGCCGCGCCCGGCGCGGCCGCTGACGCGGGGCTGCCCGGCGGGCTCTCACCGCTGGGTCGTGCGCCACTCCGGGCGCCCGCCTTCGCAGTACCGCGCCAGGGTCTCGCGGATCCGGCCAGCCTCGGCATCCTCCAGTGTCCGGTGGGGCTTGATCAGCACGTCGAGGGCGCCGGCCTCGAGCGCCGCCTTCACGTCGGCGACCATCGCCTTGCGCGAGTAGAACACCGTGGGCACGGTCGGATACTTCTCCCGTAGCAGCCGCATGAGCGCGATGCCGCCGGACGAGGAGGTGCCGAGCACGTCGCACCAGTGACGGAGCATGCGCTGTGACCAGTAGGCGATGTCGCTGCCGGCCCGCAGCAGCTCCTTGTCGTTCTTGGCCAGGGCCGTCTCGTCCAGGAACATCCCTTCGAGCTCCTCGGCCGCGCGCAGCACGCGCGTCAGATGTGCCCGCGCATCGCCCACGGTGTGCTCCGTGAAGCCGCCCGGCGGGTCGCTCACCGCGGGGAAGAAGAGGTCGAGGACGAACAGATCGGGCACACGGTCGCCGAGGGCCTCGCTGAGGGCGGGCAGGACCGAGCGCGGGAACTGGATGCACAGGCCGGTCAGCTCGAACTGATCGCCTTCGTACAGACGGCGGAAGGTCGCCATCTCGCTCTCGTCGTCCTCGATGAACATGATGTGGTGACGCGTCTTCATGGCAAGGCTCCCGACCTCCCCTGAATACCCGCGGCGAAGGGCGCCGTCAAGGCGACTACGCGAACGGGGGCCGGGCCAGCCACACGACGGCGAAGGCCACGAACGCCCCGAGGCTCGCCCACCACGCGTAGCGCGCGGCGTCGGCACGGACACGACTCACCGCCCGGATGACCGACACGTCGGTCGTGTACAGGATCTCGCAGGCCCCGTTGCCGGTATCCGTGCGGGTCAGGCTGGTGCGGCGGGTGAAGATCTCGCTCCCGCCGCTCCGCACCGTGTAGTCCACCAGAAGCCCTCGCATGCGGATCTGGTCGCCGATGCGCAGGGCCTGGATGCGACGCGCGACCACCGCGTCCGCGGGCAGCAGATGGTTGTTCGCCAGCTTCTCCGCATTGAACGGCGGCGCGACCGTCCCCGACCACTCGTAGGAGCAGGTGAACTCGCTGCTCGAGTAGCGGACCGCGCGATACGAGCCGTTGCGGATCGGCTCGCCCCACACCACGCAGACGTCCGCGATGTTGCCGCGGTCGGCTTTGTGATAGAGATTGAGGAGCGCATCGCTGCGGTGACGCGAGACGACGAGCCCCGCGATGTCGTAGGCGGCCCGCGGCACGATCGTGTACGTGTAGCCGTCGATCACCGTGGTGAAGGCATCGCGATCGGTCGGCCCCTGCACGGGCTCGCTCGCCGTGACAGCGGCGTCGATGACCGACGGATCGGGCAGCGCCACGCCGCGAGACGACAGGTAGATCGCGCACAGCGCGCAGACGACGAACAGGATGCCGAGACAGCGTTGAGCGAGCTTCATCCGCGCCGATGATAGCCCGATGACGACCCGGATGATCGGCGCGCGCATCCCCCGCAACGAGGACCCGCGGCTGCTCCAGGGCCTCGGCTGTTACGTGGACGACGTGCATCCCCCGGGGATGCTGCGCGCGGCGACGCTGCGGAGCCCGCACGCGCACGCGCGGATCATGCGCATCGACGCCACCGCGGCGCGCCGCGCCCCCGGCGTGCACCTGGTCCTCACCGCGGCGGAACTCGGCGCGTACAACCAGCCCTCGCCGCTGCTCATCCCGCATCCGACGCTCACCGCGCCCCGGACGCAGCGGCCGCTCGCCACGGACGAGGTGCGCTTCGTGGGCGAGGCCGTCGCGTTCGTGGTCGCCGACGACCGCTACCTCGCGGAAGACGCGGCCGGACTCATCGAGGTCGACTACGAGCCGCTGCCCGCCGTCGTCGACCTCGCGACCGCGCTGACACCCGGGGGGCCGCGCGTGCACGCCGACGTGCCGGACAACCGCGCGGCTCGCTTCCGGCAGGCCGTCGGCGATGCCGACGCGGCGATGTCCGGCGCCCATCGCGTGCTGCGGGAACGGCTCAGGATCGAGCGGAGCTGCGGTTGCCCGATGGAGACGCGGGGGGTCGCCGCCGAGTGGGATCCCCGCCGGCGCGCGCTCCGCGTGTGGGACTCGACGCAGGCCCCGCTGCCGATCAAGAACGGGCTGGCGCGGCTCTTCGGGCTGGCGGAGTTCGAGGTGGAGGTGGTAGCGCCCGACGTCGGTGGCGGCTTCGGTACGAAGATCATGCTGTTCTACCCCGAGGAGATCCTCGTCCCCCACGCGGCCATGACGCTCGGGCGGCCCGTGAAGTGGATCGAGGATCGGCGCGAGCATCTGATCGCCGCCAACCAGGAGCGCGGCCAGATCCACGACGTCGAGGTCGGCATCGACGAGCACGGCCACATCCTGGCGCTGCGGGATCGGTTCGTCCACGATGCGGGCGCCTACACACCGTATGGCATCGTCGTGCCGATCATCACCTCGACCCAGCTGCCCGGCCCGTACCGGCTCCGCAACTACACCGTGGAGTTCGAGGTCGCCTACACCGATACGGCCGTCGTGACGCCGTACCGCGGCGCGGGCCGACCGCACGGCGCGTTCGTGATGGAGCGGGTGATCGGCCTCATCGCCCGCGAGCTCGGCCTCGAGCCGGCGGAGGTGCGCCGGCGAAACTTCATCCAGCCGGACGAGTTTCCCTGGGACGTCGGGCTCACCTTCCAGGACGGCGGGCCCACGCGCTACGACAGCGGCGACTATCCCGCCGGGCTCGAGATCGCGCTCGAGGCGATCGGCGCCAAGGACTTCCGCCGCACGCAGGCGGAGGCGCGGCGGGCCGGTCGGTGGCTCGGCCTCGGGATCGGCTGCTACGTCGAGGGGACCGGCATCGGGCCGTACGAGGGCGCCCACGTCCGCGTCGAGCCGAGCGGCAAGGTGCTCGTGGCGACGGGACTGACCACGCAGGGGCAGGGCCACGGCACGACGTTCGCGCAGATCGCGGCCGACGTACTCGGCTGCGATCCCCGCGACGTGACCGTGATCACCGGCGCCACCGCCCGGTTCAACTGGGGCGCGGGTACGTACGCGAGCCGGGCGCTGGTGACGAGCGGCAGCGCGATCCATCGTGCGGCCCTCGAGGTCCGAGACAAGGCATTGCGCCTGGCCGCGACACTGCTCGAGGTCTCGCCGCACGATCTCGAGCTGGGCGACGGGCACGCGCGCGTCAAGGGCGCGCCCGGTCGGGAGCTGACCCTCGGCGCCCTGGCCACGGTGGCCAACCCGATCCGCTACGCGTACGGGAAGGACTCCGCCGAGGCGGCGTTGCGGCTCGTGAAGCCCCGCGAAGGCGCGGTGCTGCTCGAAGGAGAAGCGCCGGGCCTGGAGGCGCACGGCTACTATGCGCCGCCGCAGTCGACGTTCGCCAATGGCTGTCACGCGGCGATCGTGGAGGTCGATCTCGAGACCGGCAACCTCACGATCCTGCGCTACGTCGTCCAGCACGATTGCGGCACGATCGTCAATCCGACGATCGTCGACGGCCAGATCCGCGGCGGCGTCGCCCAGGGGATCGGCGGCGCGTTCTACGAGCGGATCGTCTATGGCGACGACGGCCAGCCGCTCACCGCGAGCTTCATGGATTTCCTGATGCCGACCGCGGTGGAGGTGCCCGCGATCGAGATCCATCACATGCAGACGCCGTCGCCGCTGAACCCGCTCGGGATGAAGGGCATCGGCGAGGCCGGCGCCATCCCCGTGCCCGCGCTCGTGGCCGAGGCCATCGACGACGCGCTGGCGCCGCTCGGCGTCCGCATCCGCGAGATGCCCCTCGATCCGAATCGCCTCCGCAAGATCATCGCGGAGGCCCGGGCGCGGCGGCCCTGAGCGAGATGGCCGGCCGGCCACCGCGTATCGTCGTCGACGACGTCCGGCTCGCGTTTCGCGCACCCGACGGCGCCGACATCACGGTCCTCGGCGGGATCAGCCTCGACATCGAGCCCTCGGAGTTTCTCTGTCTGCTCGGGCCGAGCGGGTGCGGCAAGACGACGCTCCTCAACTGCATCGCGGGCTTCCTGCGGCCGTCGGCGGGCCGGATCCTGATCGCCGGCGCGCCGGTCGCGGGGACGCCGCCCGAGGTCGGCATCGTCTTCCAGGAGCACGCGCTGTTTCCGTGGTTCACCGTCCGGCAGAACGTGGAATACGGGCTCAAGGTGCAGGGCGTGCCGCGCGACGAGCGGGCGCGCGTGGCCGCGGATTTCGTCGAGCTGGTCGGCCTGCGCGGATTCGAAAACCACTATCCGCACCAGCTCTCCGGCGGCATGAAGCAGCGCGTGGGCATCGCGCGGACGCTCGTCAACCGGCCGTCGGTGCTCCTCATGGACGAGCCGTTCGGCGCGCTCGACGCGCTCACGCGCGACGCGATGCAGGAGGAGCTCTTGCGGGTGTGGGAGCGTGACCGCAAGACCGTCGTGTTCGTGACCCACAGCATCGCGGAGGCCGTGTTCCTGGCCGATCGCGTGATCGTGATGACGCCACGGCCCGGGGCGGTGCGGGCGGAGGTGCAGGTCGGCGGGCGGCGGCTCCGGAGCCGCACCAGCGACGAGTTCGTCGCCGCCTATCGCGCGCTCGAGCAGGCGCTCGGCCGCGAGGAGAGCCTGCGTTGACGTGGCTCGACCGCCGCCGGCTGCTCAACGTGACCTCGCTGCTGGCCCTCGGAGCGTCGTGGTACGCCGTGACCGCCGCCGGCGTCATCCATCCCTTCCTGCTCCCGTCACCGGCCGAGGTCGCCGGCGAGGCCTGGGATCTCACGCGCTCCGGCGTGATCTTCCGCTTCGCGGGCATCAGCCTGCTGCGGGTGGTCGGCGGCTTTCTCATCGGCGCGGCGGTGGCCCTGCCGCTCGGCATGGTGATCGGACGTCTCGAGACCGTGCGCGATCTGTGCGATCCGATCCTGGAGCTGGCGCGGCCGATCCCCGCGCTCGCCCTGATCCCGCTGGCCATCGCGTGGTTCGGCATCGGCGAGTCGTCGAAGCTGTTCTTGATCTCGTACGCGGCGTTCTTTCCCATCGTGATCAACGTGATCGCGGGGTTTCACGCCGTCGATCCCGCCCACGTGCGGGCGGCCCGGAGCCTGCGCGCGTCCGAGGTCCAGATCTTCCGCGACGTCGTCCTGATGTCGGCGTTCCCGTATGTGGTCGCCGGGCTCCGGATCGGCATGGGCATGGCGTTTCTCGTCCTGGTCGCGGCCGAGCTGATCGCGAGCAACGCGGGTCTCGGGTACCTGATCCAGGAGGCGCGCCTGAACTTCAACACCTCGCGTATCTTCGTGGGCATCATCGCCATCGGCCTGCTCGGCTCCGTGCTCTCCAAGACGCTGCTCGAGCTTGAGCGCCGCGTCGTTCCATGGAAGTACGTCTAGGAGGATCTGAGATGCGACGGATCGTGCTCGCAGGTCTGCTGGCGGCGCTGGCGCTGGGACCGGCGCTGGGGGTCATGGCGACGCCGGAGGTCGCGGACGTCGCGCTGGGCGTCAGCCAGAGCCCGCAGCTCGCCGCTCAGGTCGTGGTCGCCATCGAACAGGGCTACTTCAAGAAGGAAGGCATCACGCCGAAGATCATCTGGACGCCGTCCGGGCGCGAGTTCGCCGAGGCTTTCGCGGCGCGCGCCGTGGTGATGGGTACCTCCGGCGAGCAGCCGGCCATCAACCTCGCGCACCGGGGGCTGCCTGTCCGCGTGTTCGCTCAGCTCTGCGAGATGTCGGACTCGCTCGGCGCGGTCGTGAAGAAGGACGTCCAGAAGCCCGAGGACCTCTACGGGCGGAAGGTCGCCTTCTTCCCCGGGACCACGTCCGAGCTGTTGTTCCAGAGCTTCGTACGTCGCTACAAGCTCGACGCCGCCCGCATGCAGCAGTTCCACATGGATCCGCCGGAGTCGGTCGCGGCGTTCACGCGGGGCGACGTCGACGCGATCTTCGCCTGGGAGCCGAACGTGACGCGCGCGGTGAAGGCGGGCGGCAAGGTGCTGGCCTCGGGGTCCCGCTCGTACGTCCCCGGCCAGGAAGGCGCGCACCGCATGGCGCCCGGCCACGGGGCGTTCTCGGTGAGCACGGAGTTCGCACAGAAGAACCCACAGACCGTGCGTGCCGTGCTGCGCGCCCTCGTCGCCGGCAACGACCACCTCCAGAAGCCCGACAACATCCCGGCCGTGGCGAAGTGGATGAACAAGCAGACGAACATGGCGGTCGATCTCATCGAGGTGACGATGCGCGCGACCAGGTACATGGTCGCGCTCGACCCGCAGCTGCTCGAGGACATGGCGATCACCCAGCAGTTCATGCTCGACAAGAAGCAGATCAGCCGCAAGGTGCCGGCTCGCGAGCTCTACGTCCTCGAGCCGCTCCGGGACGTCGATCCCAAGCTGGTCACCATGAAGCTGGAGTGAGCGGAGACCGCGATGGCCGTGGTCGACTTCCACGTGCACCTGACGGCCTGGGGCAACGTCGCCGCCGACGACCGGCGGGCCTGGGTGGAGAGCTTCCCCCGGTCGCTGGACGACGCGGGCCTCGACCGCGTCGTGCTGTTCGCGCTCGACAACGAGCTGGTCGCGCGGACGGTGGCGCGCGACCCGCGCCGGCTGACCGCCTTCGCCTTCCTCGATCCTCGCGCGACGGACGCGCCCGATCGGCTCCAGCGGTACGTCCGCGAGCTCGGCTTCCGCGGCCTCAAGATGTCGACGTCCGGCGGTCCCATCACCGACGAGGGCTTCTACGCCAACGATCAGGCGTGCTTCAAGACGTTCGAGCGGGCGCAGGCCCTCGGGGTGCCGGTGCTCGTCCACGCCGGACTCATCTACTGCAACCCGGACGACCCCGCCGGCACGAAGACGAAGTACTGCATGCCCATTTATCTGGACGACGTGGCGCGTGAGTTCCCGTCGCTCAAGCTCGTGGTGGCCCACGGCGGGCGCCCCTTCGTCGAGCAAACGATCGCGCTGAGCCTCATGCCGAACGTCTACGTCGATATCTCGTGGTCGCTGCTGCCGCTCACCATGTGGCCGGCGCTGGTGGCGCCGCTGCTGGAGGCGTTCGGTCCCGACCGCATCATCTACGGCAGCGACGCCAACTGGCGCGAGCCCGCGCGGCTCGGCACACGGCTCGCCGAGTGCCGCCGGCTGCTCCGCGAGGTGCTGACGGTCGACGCCGCGACCGAGGCGAAGATCCTCGGCGGCAACGCCGAGCGATTGCTCGGCGACGATCCCGACTGGCGGATCATCACCGAGGCGATCCGCACCCAGTAGGGCGGGGGACCTGAGGAGTCAGGCATGAAGCATCTCGCGGAACGACACATCGGGCTGATCGGCGCGGGCGCCATCGGCGGCGCCGTCCTCGACCGATTGATCGCCGTCGGCGTGCGGCCCGATGCGATCCTCGCCTGCGAGCCGCGCGAGGAGCGGCGTCGGGAGCTGGCCGAGCGCTACGCGATCCGTACGACGACGATCCCGGCCGACGCGGCCGCCGCGGATCTCGTCGTGCTCGCGATGCCGCCGGGCGCCATGGCCGCGGTGCTGGACGCCATCCGGCCCGTCGTCGGCGGGCAGGTCGTGATCTCGTTCGCGGGCGGCGTGCCCGTCGCCTACATCGAGAAGCGCCTGGCGCCGGGCACGCCGGTGGTGCGGGTGAACCCGAACTCGCCGTCGCTCGTGGGCGAGGGATTCAACCCCGTCGTCTACGGGCGTCACGCGACCGGCGCCGCCCGCGATCTCGCCGACGCGTTTCTCGGCGTGCTGGGCCGGAGCCCGCAGATCGCGGACGGCGACATGAATACCTACACGGCCCTCACCGCGGTCGGTCCCACGTACTTTCTTCCCGTCTTCGATGCGCTCATCGCGATCGCGCTCGAGGCCGGAATCGATCGACGTGCCGCCGTGGAGGCGGTGGTGGCTGTCGCCCGCGGCGCCGCCGACCTGGTGGCCCAGCGCCCCGAGCCGCCGTCGGAGCTGAAGCTCATCACGGGGCTCCGGCCGCTGAAGGACGACGCGGTCGCCGAGCTCGTTCGTGACGCGGCCCGCGCCGGCCTCGCTCGCATGGTGGAGGTCGAGCGCGGCTTCGTGGACAATCGCTGATCGGATCACACTCGAGACTCCAGGAGGACAACTGACCATGCACGCCCAGGCGTTCAAGGTAGGCATGCGCGCTCCCGACGACGTCAGCGAGGCGGCGCGCCTGCTCGATCAGGGCGCGTTCCGCGCCGAGCACGTGGTGGCGATCCTCGGCAAGACCGAGGGTAACGGCGGCGTCAACGATTACACCCGGGCGCTCGCCACGCTGTCGTTCCAGCTGCTGCTCGCCGAGCGCTCCGGCCAGAGGCTGGCCGCCATCGCCAAGCGCGTGCCCATCATCTGGTCGGGCGGGACGGAAGGGCTCATGAGCCCCCACGCGACGATCTTCACGCGCGAGCCCGACCGCGGCACGCCGAGCGGCGCCAAGCGGTTGACGGTCGGCACCGCCTACACGCGCGATCTCTTGCCCGAGGAGTTCGGCACCGCCATCCACGCGCGCGTGGCCGCCGAGGGCGTGCGGGCGGCGATCAAGGAGGCCGAGATCGAGTCGGCCGCCGACATCCACTTCGTGCAGATCAAGACCGGTGCGCTGACCACCGAGCGGGTGAACGCGGCGAAGGCCCGCGGGCGATCGGTCGTCACCGCGGACACGTACGGTTCCATGGCGTATGGCCGCGCCGCCGCCGCCCTCGGCGTCGGCGTGGCCTCCGGCGAGATCGATGCCACGAAGCTCGCGGACGACATCATCGACCACGACTTCTCGATCTTCTCGGAGATCGCCTCCACGTCGTCGGGCGTGGAGCTGATGAACTGCGAGGTCATCGTGCTGGGCAACTCGGCCCGATCGACCAGCGAGCTGACCATGGCCCACACCGTGATGAAGGACGCCATCGACGCGGCCGCCGTCCGCGAGGCGCTGCGGCGCGCGGGCCTCGGCGTCGAGTGCGAGTTGGCCGAGCGCGATCGGCCGCGCCTCGTCAACGTCTTCGCCAAGTGCGAGCCGGACCGTTCGGGCGCGACCCGCGGCCGCCGGCACACGATGTTCGAGGACTCGGACATCAACTACACCCGTCACATCCGCGGGGTGGTCAACGCGGTCATCGCGTCGGTGACCGGCGACACGATGTGCTACGTCTCCGCCGGCGCCGAGCATCAGGGGCCGCCCAGCGGCGGCGTGGTCGCGGTGCTCGTCAAAGCGTAGGTTTACGCCACGCGGGCCGGTGTGCCAGAACGGCAAACGAACAAATTTTGTTGTTGGACCGGGACGGGACGTGCTAACGTCCGTCCCGGTTTACGACCACACTGATGCACGGTCGGATCAGGCCACGCCCGCAACGAAGCGAGAATCCATCCATGCGACTGAACAACATGAGCGTCGTCGTGGTCGATGATCATCTCGACTCCGCGGAGTTGCTCGCGGCGATCCTCGAGATGTGCGGCGCCAACGTGCGCATGACGACCTCCGCCAGCGAGGCGCTCGCCGCCGTCGAGGACGCCGAGCCGTCGGTGTTGGTCAGCGACATCGCGATGCCCGAGCGCGACGGGTACTGGCTGCTCGAGCAGGTGAAGTCGAAGTGCGGATCGTCGCCGCCCGTCATCGCGGTCACGGCCCACGCGGACCATCACGATCGGCAGCGCGCGCTGCGCGCCGGCTTCGACGCGTATCTCGTCAAGCCCGTGGACCCCGACGAGCTGTGCGAAGCCGTTGCGCGCGTCCATGGACGCGCCCTGGTCGAGGATTAGCCGAGGCCTCCCGCAGGGAAATTCGCTCACCAGATTTGCCACGCACAGCCTGGCTCCTCGTTGTCCACGTCGACGGCGGTACGGCCTGTGAGGCACGTCGCGACGCCAATCGCATCGGCTAGTTACCGATGTTCCGCGGTCGTCATTCCGGAGATCCGCTCCGTGGTCCACATTGTGCACTTCCGCCCCTTGCCTCTGATCGACTCAGCTCGTCGTCAGCGTCGCGAGAAGGGAGGAGCGTATCCATGGACACGGGGAATCCTTGGAAGCTAGCCACGATCGGTATGGCGCTCGTCGTCGTCACCGCTTCGGTGACCACGCTGGTCGTGGGCGGGCGATCCGGACGTGAGATCGCGCAGGTCGACGCGCCCGCCGCATCGCCGGCGATGCCGCAGGCCTCGGGGGTGACCGCCTCGTCGCCCGCAGTCACGGAGCCGCAACCGGCGCCCGCGGTGCCGTCTCGGGCCACCGTCGACGCCTGCAACCGATACGCGGCCGGACGGCCGACGCAGAAGGACAAGACCGGCGAGGTCGTCAAGGACACCGCGATCGGTGGCGCGATCGGCGCGGCCGTCGGCGCCGCCGGGGGCGCCATCGCGGACGGCGGCAAGGGCGCCGGCAAAGGGGCGGGAATCGGCGGGCTGGTCGGTCTCGGCGGCGGCGTGCTCTATGGTCTCAACGAGAATAAGAAGCACGATGAGCGGTATCGAAGCGCCTACGCGAGCTGTCTGCGCGCGCACGGCCACGCCGGCTGACCCGCATCGCGACGACGGCCCGATGAGCTTCGAGCCTGTGGTCGTCCATCACGACACGTGGTGGCCCTCACTGCGCGTCGTCGATCTTTCCACGCGGCCGATCTTCGACCTGCCGCCCATGCTCGATCTCGAGCGATCCAGCCCCGAGGAGCAGGCGTCGTGAGCGACGGGCTGTGCTGCTGGGTCTGCTCGGGGGAGATCCAGGCCGGCGAGCGGTCGAAGACGCTCGGTGAGCTGAACGTGCCCGTGCACCGCGAATGCTTCGATCGACTCTTCGACACCCGCGCGCCGCGGTCGTGGACCGAGTCGGCGTCCCGGAGCTCGGACGACCCCCCCGACGCTCAGCGCCGGTCTCCAGCCGCCTGACGAAGCGTTGCCCAATCACATGAAGCCCTAAAGGAGAATCGATGTCCGTTCGCATGCTGACGCTCGATCTCGTGGTCCGGTACGGGTTTCAGGTCCTGGGCGCGCTCGTCATTCTCGCCGTCGGTCTCATCGTCGCGCGCTGGCTCGGCGCGGTGGCGGACCGCCGCATGGCCCGCAAGGCCGTGGAGCCGCCCATGCGCACGCTGGCCGTACGGGCCCTGCGCATCGTCGTCATGCTCTTCGCGCTGGTGCTGGCCCTCGACAAGTTCGGCTTCCAGGTCGCGCCGCTGGTCGCGGGAATCGGCGTGGCCGGCCTCGGCATCGGCCTGGCGCTGCAGGGCGTGCTCAGCAACGTCGTCGCCGGCCTGACCATCATCGTGACCAAGCCCTTCCGGATCGGTGAGTACATCGAGGTCGCTGGGGTCCACGGCGACGTCGTGGCCATCGAGCTGTCCTCCACGACGCTGCTCCATCCGGACCGCTCGCGCGTGATCATCCCGAATCGCAAGATCGTGGGAGAGATCCTGCACAACTTCTCCACGATGCGGCAGGTCCGGCTCACCGTCGGCGTTCCGCGCTCCACCGATTCGGCGGCCGCGCTCGCCGTCGCGCAGGAGGTGCTCATCGCCAACCCGCGGGTGCTGCGCGATCCGGCGCCCATCGTCGGCGTGTCCGAGGTGACGGACGTCTCCGTGAAGATCGCGTTGCAGCCGTGGGTCCGTGTGGCCGACGCCAGCGCGGTGGAGGCCGAGCTGTATCAGACGCTGCTGGAGGTCTTCGGCAAGCGCGGCATCGCCGCGCCGCTCCCGCGCCACGAGGTGCGATTGATCAACGGCGCCGCGGTCACCGGCCGCTGACCCACTCCAGCCCGAGCTCGCGCAGCTTCTCGGGCTTCGTGTGACCGGTCGCGGTGTCGCAGCCGGCGAGCCGGTAATACGTCTCGCGCGCGTGCTCGAACTCCTCCGTGGTCAACGCCACTCCCGCGGTCGGTCCCTTGCCGCCAAGCGGCTGGAAGAGCTTCTTCGGTAACACGTCGG
>Ga0075425_100002509_pt1 | contig 18418 bp, 20 predicted proteins | sample SoiMethybrSBSTD4_FD_75300 | JGI IMG/M metagenome (GOLD analysis project Ga0075425, IMG submission 75300) | Bulk soil microbial communities from a Populus tree surrounding site in Tennessee, USA - Soil MetaG P. TD hybrid SBSTD4 | ecosystem: Environmental > Terrestrial > Soil > Tree plantation... | reverse complement strand
AACGGTGCGGTGTACGTCGACGGCTCGTCCGCCGGCGCGAAAGACCTCGACATGACGCTCGGCACGATGCTGCGCACGCGGCGCATCAAGCGCGCGCTGCTCGAGGCCGATCGGGCGGTTCCGTACGGACGGGTGGTGCAGGTGCTGGACGTGATGAATCGGGCGGGGGTCGAGCAGCTCGGGATGATGACCGAGCCGCGCGAGGGCAATGCACGATCCCGTCGGTGACGTCCTCCGCCAGCGCGCCGCGCTCGGCCGTGGGGCGGGGGCGGGCGTCGCGGTCTCGCTGATGCTGCACGGCGGTCTCGCCGCTCTCGCGATTTACGCCGCGCTGCATGCCACGGCGCCGACGCCCGCATCAGTGCTGAACATCCGATTCGCGAAGGCGTCGGAAGCGCCCGCGGTTCCCGCCATCGAAAAGAAAGTCGCACCGAAACCGGTCGCGCCGCGGATTGAAGAACCGAAGCCGGAGCCGCCGAAGAAACCGGCGACGACACCGGTCGAGAAGAACACCGTGCCGCTCTCGCCGTTCGGCAGATCGACGAAGAAGGGATCGGAGAATCCGGAAACGGCGAAGCCGACGCCAACGCCACCCGCTGCGGCGACGTCGACAGCGCCCGTCGTTCCCATCGGCGGATCCGGCGTCACCGGACTCGAAGGCGGCGACTTCCCGTACACGCTCTACCTCCAGGCAATGCAGCGAAAGATCATCAACAACTGGTTCCGTCCGCAGGGCCTCGGCGATCGCAGCGTCGTCATCTACTTCAGGATTCTTCGCGACGGCACGATTACCGAAGCGCACGTCGAGACCGCGAGCGGCAGCGGCACGTTCGATCGCCAGGCGCTCAGCGCCGTCATGAGCTCCAGTCCTCTGAATCCACTACCGTTCGCGTACAACGGAACGTTCCTGGGAGTGCATCTGACATTTCGATGAAACGCACACTGCTCGTATTGCTACTCATCACCGGCGCGACGCGCCTCGCGGCACAGACGGACGTCAACGTCACGATCAACAAATCGACCGACGTCCTGCGCATCGCCGTTCCGTTTCCGGAGCTGAACCCGACGACCGGTACCGCGCCGGCGCCGGTCAACCCGGATGAAGTCCGTCAGCTCTTCTTCTCGACGCTGACGCGCGACATCGCGTACAGCGGCATCTTCGCCATCGCGCCGCTGCCGCCGGGCGTGCCGATCGACGGCGAGCTGCTCAAGCGCATCAACGCCCAGCTGCATCTCCGGCTCAACGTCTGGTTCGATCAGAGCTACAAGATCGAGGCGCGTCTGATCGATCAGGCGGGCACGGTGCAGATGGGCAAACGCTACAGCGCACCGGCAGCCGCGCTTTCGCGAACGGCGCACACGATCGCGAACGAGATCGTGAAAACGGTCGGCGGCAAGACGCCGATCTTCATGTCGTCGATCGCGTTCGCCTCCAGCCGCAGCGGCACGTTCGAGATCTGGCTGATGGACTGGGACGGCTCGAATCAGCGCCGCATCACGTTTCACAACGCGCTCTCGATTCTGCCGAGCTGGTCGCCCGACAACGAGCGCATGGTCTACACGTCGTTCGCGCGCGGCACGAGCGACATGTACATCATTCATCGCCAGGGCGGCGGCCGTCAGCGCGTCACGTCCGGCGTGAACCTCAACACCTCCGCGACGTTCTCGCCGGTCGGCAACGACATCGCGTTCGTCGGCTCGATCAACGGCAATCCCGACATCTACCTGATTCGCGACGACGGCACGAACGTGCGCCGTCTGACGTCGACCGGATCGATCGAGTCGACGCCGGAGTGGAGTCCGAACGGCCGTCAGATCGCGTTCACGTCGGGCCGCAGCGGAACGCCGCAGATTTACGTGATGGACGCCGAAGGGACGAACGTGCGGCGCATCTCGTTCGACGGCAACTGGAACGACGACGCGGTGTGGTCGCCCGAGGGAGATCGGATCGCGTACACATCGCGCGTGAACGGACGGTTTCAGGTTCGCATCGCGAATCTGATCACCGGCGAGAACCACATCGTCGCGGGCGAAGGCTCGAACGAACAGCCGACCTGGTCGCCCGACGGACAGTGGATTGCATTTCAATCGAACCGCACCGGCAAGTGGCAGGTCTATCGAATGCGAATCGACGGAACGGATCTGCTGCAGCTCACATTCGACGGCGAGAACAAGGGCCCGGACTGGAGCAAGAAGCCTGAATGACGGCAGATAGCGGATGGCGGATGGCAGATTGCAGGAGCCGCAAAAAGGGCTGCCATCCGCCATCAGCGATCCGCCATCCGATATGATCGCGAAGGGAGTAATACATCAATGACAAAGACGTACAAAGGTCTCATCGGCGGCCTCACGGTGGTGATGATGGTTCTCATCCCCGCCTGCAAAACGACGAAGAAACCGGTCGAGCAGAAGCCGACCGAAACGATGGCCACGAGCACCGTTCCGGACGTTCCCGTGACGGCGACGCACGAGGAGCAGGTCAAGGAACAGCCCGATTTCGTGCAGGAGCAGAAGCCCCAGGAGGAAGTGCTTCCGACGGACATCGAGGCGCTCAACCAGTACGCGCAGAACAAGGGCTACGTGCGCGACGCGTTCTTCAACTACGACGAGTCGACGCTCGACGCCGACGCGCAGGCCGCGCTCACCGCGACCGCGAACTGGCTCCGCGCGAACGGCGGCTACAACCTCCTCGTCGAGGGTCACTGCGACGAGCGCGGCACCGAGCAGTACAACCTCGCCCTCGGCGACAAACGCGCGAACACGGCTCGCGAGTTCCTGATGACCCTCGGCATCGACAGCGGCCGCATCAAGACCGTGAGCTACGGCGAAGAGCGTCCGTTCGACGAAGGACATGAAGACAGCGCTTGGGCGAAGAACCGCCGCGCGCATCTCGTCCTGGTGAGATAACGATGAAGATCTTCCGACCGCTCGTGGTGCTGGTTGCGGCGTTATCCGCAACCGGATGCATTTCCTCCTCCGACTTCCAGGCCGCGCAGCGCCAGATCGCCGAGCTGCAGGAAGAACTGGCCAACGTCAAGCGGACGACGGCCGTGAAGGAGGACGTGCAGAACGTCAACTCGCGCGTGGCCGAGCAGACCGAGACGCTGCTGAAGTCGAGCGCGACGCTGGCCTCGAAAGTCGACGCGATGGAGGAGCGGATCGCGACCGCCCAGGGAACGGCCGAGCAGACCGGATACAAGGTCGATCAGATCTCCGCACGGCTCACGCAGCAGGCCCAGGCGATCGAGGAGCTGCGGCAGAAGGTCGCCGCGCTGACTCCGTCGCCGGCGACGGGAGGCCCGTCCACCGGCGAGGCGTCGATGGCCGAGGTGAACGTCGCGGCGCCGGCGAACCCGGCCGCGGACCCGATGCAGGTCTACCAGGCCGCCTACCGCGACTACCAGCGCGGGAACTACGACCTGGCGATCGAGGGCTTCCGCGAGTTCATGACCGCGAACCCGACCTCGGACTACGCGGACAACGCCTCCTACTGGGTCGGCGAAAGTCTTTTTTCCCAGAAGAAATATCGCGACGCCATCGCGCAGTTTGACAGCGTCGTCAGCAAATTCCCGAAGTCCGACAAGGTCCCGGGCGCTCTGTTGAAAAAGGGTTTTGCCTATCTCGCGCTCGGTGAGCGGGGCCAGGGCATCGTGCAGTTGCAGTACGTGGTGCACGAACACCCGAACGCGGCGGAAGCGGCGCTGGCTCGCCAGCGTTTGAAGACCCTCGGCGTCGAAACCAAATAGCAGATTCTCAAAGAAGGAGCAGAGTTCATGGCGAATATTGCCTCGGCCGAGAAACAGAGACGGCAGGCCGAAAAGAGGAAGGCGCGCAACCGCGCCGGCAAGTCCAAACTGCGCAGCGCCCTCCGGAAGAGCCGCACCGCCATCCAGGGCGGCGACGCCGACAAGGAAACGCTCGCCGGCAGTTACTCCGACATCGACAAGGCCGCGAAGAAAGGCCTGATCAAGGAGAACACCGCGAACCGCTACAAGTCGCGCCTCGCGGCCGCCTCGAAGCGCGCAGCATCGAAGTAACCAGCCCTCGACCGAATGGCAGGACGGCGCACCCAAACGGTGCGCCGTTTTTGTTTTTTGGAGCGCGGGCGTCCTCGCCCGCTGGTCCGAGAGCGTCTCGCTCTCGGCGGCGGCGGGACGCCGCCGCACCAGCGGCCGGGACGGCCGCGCTCCGAAGTCAGCGCGCGAGAAACCGCGCCAGCGCCCCGTCGATCGAGTCGAGCCGTCGCTGCAGTCCGTGCACAACGTGCGCGATCTCGGCGAGCTGTCGCTCGATCCGCGCGAGCGGATCTTCCGAGGGCTCGAGCGAAGGCGCGGGCGCCGTGACTTCCGCGGGCACTTCCATCGCCACCGTGTTCACCGGTGTCTGAATGCGCGTGCCGAGGTCGTCGGGATCGAAGGACTGCTGTCGGAGCTGGAGAAGAGTGCCGTCGCCCTGCGCGAACGGCTCGTCATCGTGCGGGTCGCTCATGGCGCCACCGAAACGCGCTCGAAGCCCGTTTTCTCCGATCGCGTGTCGAGCACGCCGACCGAGATCGCGTTGAAGCCCGGCGGGAGCGAGACGTCGATCGCAAAGGTCATGTTCTTCCCCTGGCCGTGCGCGAGCGCTTCCGGCGGCCAGTGGATCTCGTGCGTCTTTTTCATCACGGTCGTCGCTCCCCCCTGCCCGTTGGCCGTGGAGATGTAGACCGCGAATCCGCCGGTGACCTCGCCGCCCGACGGCTCGATCCGCAGGTTCGTGATCGGGATGAACACGCGCAGCGGCACGATGCGCTCCGTCCCCCCGTCGCGCGCGGGTTCCATTGCGAGCGTGATCGCGAGATCGTTCGACGACGGCGGATTCTTGTGCAGCGCGAGCACCGCATCGCGCATCCGATCGTCGGCCGGCACCGGCGCCGCGGCGAGCACCGATCGCACGCGCTGCCCGCCCTTCGCGCGAATCGTCGAGTCGCCGATGGCCGGCGAGTCGTACGTGAGGGCGTAGTAGGACGTGAGGTCGCTCGTGATCTGCGCGAGCGCTTTCTCGGAAGGCATCCCCGAGAACGCCATCCCGCCGCTGCGCGACGCGATGAGGTCGTAACCGCTCATCGCGTTCGTCATGCGCGCGAAGTCGGCGGAGGAATCGGTGACGCGCAGGTTCTCGACGTTGCCGCCCGAGTCCTCGCCGCGTCCGGGATTCATCGCGTAGACGGCGATGCCGCGCGAGAGCGCGCCGTCGCGCAGCTGCCCGAGGATCGGCTCGACGTCGTAGCCCCGCGCCTCGGTGAGCGGCGCCGCGCGACGCGACGTCTCGACGAGCAGCGCCGGGCCGCTCGTCTCGATCTGAATCTTCAGCGCGTTGAGGTGCATGAACATGTCGTAGCCGGGATTGCGCGGCAGACCTTCTCCGGCGATGAGCAGCACGCGCTTCTCCGTGTCGCGCGGGAACCACGTCATCGCGGCGCCGATCGCCGCGGCCGTTGCGTCGACGGTCTGCAATTCCATCGCCGCGTACGAGCGCGCCGTGCGCATCATCTCGTCGAACGACGGCTTCATCGGATCGCGCGGATCGGCCTCCGCCGCGCGCACCATCACGTCGTTGATCAGCCGTTCGGCGCGGCGCCGCTCCTGCTCGCCGTGATTGCTCGCGTCGCGCGTCGCGGTATCGAGCGCCGCCGTGATCGCGGCCTTGTCCGCCGACCAGTCGAGCACCTGCCGCAGCACGGGACTCGACGCACCGACTGCGATGTGATCGACCGGACGGAGGTTCGCGTCGATCCACGTCTTCAGCGCGGCGACGACCTGCCGCCGATGCGCGAGCGTGAGCGAGCTGTTGTCGAAGAGGACGACGATGCGCCGCGGCGCGGGATCGCCAACTTCAGCGACAGACGCGACGGCGCCGGCCTGATTTCCGCGCACGACCTCGAAGTCGGCGGCCGTGAGGCCATGCACGACCTTCCCCTTCCCATCCGTGACGACGACGTCCGCGTGCGTGGTCTGTTGCGCAAACACGGTTGATGCGACGAGCGAAAACGCGACGACGACAACAAGCGTGATGCGCATGGGGCCTCCGTTGGTCGGTTGGTCCGTTGGTCGGTTGGTCGGTTAGTCCGTTGGTCGGTTAGTCGGTGGTCCCATCACGGTACTCCACCGACCAACGGACCAACCGACTAACGGACCAACGTTCTAAAACCCCTCGAGCAGATTCGCCACGAGCGACTCCGCGAATCGCACGGAGATCTCGCGAATGGCGCGGCTCTCCTGGTCGAACGCGTCGGTCGTGGCGAGGTTCACTTCGTAGTTCTCGCTGAAGCGGTACTGATCGTTTTTCCAGAGGATCTTGTCCTCGTGGCGATGATCGACCAGCTCGATCTTCGCCGTGATCGCGATCTGGTAGCGCGTGGCCCGGCCCTGCTCGAACGCGACGCCGTAGATGCCGAAGCTGTCGATCGAGCCGCGCAGGATCACGTCCGCCTGACTGGAAGCCTTCACGAGCTGCAGTCGTCCTCGCGACACCAGCTCCTCCGAGACCGCCTGCGTGAGCCGCTGTTCGAGCTCGACGCGCGTCGTCTTGTTCACCAGCGACGGCACCTCGATCGTTTTGATCGACGGATCGAGGAAGTTGCTGTGACCGACGAGCGCGTAACCGCAGCCGGAGAGGAAAAGCGTCGCGAGGACGAACAGCCGCTTCATTTCTTGTAGACCACCTTCACGCCCATGTCGTCGAGCGTCTTCGCCTTCGACATCTCCTCGAACTTCTTGAGGTCGTACTCCCAGATCAGCGTGTTCCCTTCCTTGCGCGTCGCGTTGTGCGACACGATCGTGAAGGGCGCCGTCACCTTGTAGACGACCTTCATCTTCGAGAAGGCGTCCTTGATCAGCTTGTCCGTCGCCGGATCCATCTTCGGCGCGCCCGCTTCCTTCTCCTGCTCGTTCACCTTCTCGGCGGGATTGGTCGGCTTCGTGCTGATGGTGATCGTGTCGCCCTTCTCGACGACCTGCAGTCCTTCGAACGGCGAGTCGATGATGTTCTTCTGCGTCGGATCGCCACCGCCGCCGCCCGCTTCCTCTTTCTTCGGCATCTTCACGTCGACGAGGTGCTGCAGCTTGTCGAATCCGAACTTGATGTCGGTCGCGACGCCGAACTCCTTCTCCGTGGCCTTGAAGTCGAGGACCTTGATGCCTTTCGGCAGATCCTTGTTCATGTCCGCCAGCGACGGCGGCTTCTCCGTCGACTTCTTCTCGGTCATCGACTTCTTGAAGTCGGCCTTGGCTTTCGCGAGCTCGGCCGCGGAGATGGGACCCTTCTTCCCTTCCATCTCACGGCCCATCTGGGCCATGACGGTGATCATCGGCTCCATGTCGACGCCGAGGTGGAAGTCGGCGGTGCCGGAGAGATCCTTTTGGAGAACGATGTTCTGTTCGATGTCGAAACAACCCGTAAGAAACAACATCAGACCGACAACGAGAAGTGACCTGCGCATTCGATTGATCCCCCTATTTCACGACCACGTTCACGAGCTTTCCCGGGACATAAATCTTTTTGACGATCTCTCTCTCAGCGGTCCACTGTCTGATTCTCTCACTTGCGAAGACGGCGTCCATCACCTGCTGCTCGTCGGGCGGCGAAGCGACCTCGACCTGACCGCGCAGTTTTCCATTGATCTGCACGGCGATGGTGACCGTCTCCTCCCGCATCAGCCCGGGATCGGCGACCGGCCATCCCGACGTCAGCACGAACGTCTCATGTCCGAACATCGCCCACAACTCCTCGGTGATGTGCGGCGCAAACGGATGCAGCAGCTTCAGTAACGTTTCGTAAGCCTCGCGCAGCGATGCGGCGTTCCCGGCCGCGATCGACTCGCCGATCGTGTTCGAGTACTCCATCAGCGCGGAGATCGCGGTGTTCATCTCGAAGCGATCGATGCGCTTCGTGACGGCATCGATCGTCTGATGCATCTTCCGAATGACTTTGCCATCCGCCATCTGCGATCCGCCATCCGCGTCGAGAATCACGACGCCCATGTGCCACACGCGGCCGAGGAATCGGAACGCGCCGATGACGCCCTCGTCGGACCATGCGGCTTCCTTGTCCGGCGGCGCGATGAACAGCGTGTACACGCGCTCCGTGTCGGCGCCGTACTTTTCGATCAGCTCGTCCGGCGGCACGACGTTGAAGCGCGACTTCGACATCTTCCCGATCTCGGCCGTGAGCTCGTCGTCGCCGCGGAAAAACTTCTCGCCGCGCCGCTCGACTTCGTTCAGCGGCACCCACGACCCGTTCGCGTCCTTGTAGCCCTCCTTCGTGATCACGCCCTGATTGAAGAGCCGCGCGAACGGCTCCTCGAAATCGACGAGATGCATGTCGAAGAGCGCGCGGGTGATGAATCGCGCGTAGAGCAGGTGCAGGATGGCGTGCTCGATGCCGCCGATGTACTGATCGACCGGCAGCCATCGATTGACGAGCGCCGAGTCGAAGATCTTCGCGTCGTCGCGCGGTGTGATGAAGCGCGTGAAGTACCACGACGAATCGACGAACGTGTCCATCGTGTCGGTCTCGCGCCGCGCCGCGCCGCCGCACTGCGAGCAGGTCGCGTTCACGAAGGCCTCGTGCTTCGCGAGCGGATTGCCTTCCCGTCCCGTGAACGGCACATCCAGCGGCAGCGTCACCGGCAGCTGATCCTCGGCCACCGGCACGAGGCCGCAGCGATCGCAGTACAACATCGGAATCGGCGTGCCCCAGTAGCGCTGCCGTGAGATCAGCCAGTCGCGCAGCCGGTAGCGGACGGTCCCCTTCCCGATGCCGCGCTCCTCGATGACCGCGATGATCTTCTCGATCGCCTTCGGCACCGTGAGGCCGGTGATCGGACCGGAGTCGACGCTGACGCCGTTGTCATCCTTGAACGTGAACGCTTCGCTGCGATTCGGTTCGGAGCCGTCCGCGGGCATGACCACGATGCGAATCGGAAGGCCGTACTGCTTCGCGAATTCGAAGTCGCGCTCGTCGTGCGCGGGCACGGACATGATCGCGCCGGTGCCGTACTGCGGCAGGACGAAGTTGCCGAGCCAGATCGGGATCTCCTCGTTCGTGAACGGATTGATCGCCGTCTTCCCCGTGTCGCGCCCTTCCTTCCCCGCTTCCTGCCGATCGAGCGCGCTCTGATTGCGCACGCCGGTGATCCATGCCCCAAGCGCCGCGCGATCGGGATGATCCGCGATCAGCGCCGCGACGTCGGGATGCTCCGGCGCGAGGACCATGAACGTCGCGCCGTAGATCGTGTCGGGGCGCGTCGTGAAGACGCGAATCGGCTTGCCGAGGAACGGGACGGGGAACTCGACGTCGGCGCCGAGGGAGCGGCCGATCCAGTTGCGCTGCATCAGCTTCACGCGCTCGGGCCAGTGCTCGAGCGTGTCGAGGCCGGCATCGAGGCGATCGGCGTAGTCGGTAATTTTGAAGAACCACTGCGACAGCTCGCGCTGCTCGACGAGCGCGCCGCAGCGCTCGCAGCGTCCGTCGATGACCTGCTCGTTCGCGAGCACGGTCTGATCCTGCGGACACCAGTTGACGGGCGCCTGGCGCTTCTCGGCGAGGCCGCGCTTGTAGAGCTGGAGGAAGAGCCACTGGTTCCAGCGGTAGTACTCGGGCTCGCAGGAGGCGATCTCCTTCGACCAGTCGTAGAGGATGCCCCATCGCCCGAACTGCTTCTTCATCCGGGAGATGTTGCCGAGGGTCCATTCGCGCGGATGGATGCCGCGCTTGATGGCCGCGTTTTCGGCGGGCAGCCCGAACGCGTCCCATCCCATCGGGTTCAGCGAGACGCGGCCCTGCATGCGGAAGAAGCGGTACAGCGCGTCGCCGAGGATGTAGTTGCGGCCGTGCCCGACATGCAGATCGCCGGACGGGTACGGAAACATGTTGAGCATGTACAGCTTGTCGCCCGCCGCGCTGACATCCACCTCCGCGACGCGCGCCTCGGCCCATCGCTGCTGCCATTTCGATTCGATTTCTGTGGGTCGGTATTGCATGAGTGGGCGGGAGTCTAGCAAACGGTCTCGCATCGTCATCCTGAGCGAAGCGAAGGACCTCTTCCACGCAACCGCATCGCAGAAGAGGCCCTTCGCCGTCTTCGCGGCTCAGGGTGACGACCGCTTGCATTCGACGGCCACTCGCCTGCGTATGAGTCATCGATGAGACTCCTGCTCGCCCTCCTCCTGGCCGTTCCCGTCACCCTGCCGAAATACGAATCGATCAAGTCCGCGGCACGCTACGCGACCGCGGAGGAGTACGACGCCGCGCTGAAGGACACGCGGTTCGTGATCACGCGCGTCAGCTACGAGAGCGACGGTTTGACGGTGTTCGCGTACCTCTACGCTCCCGCGAAACCGCAGGGGCGCTTGCCGGTGGTCGTGTTCAATCGCGGGAGCTGGACGTGGCCGGAGTTCGCCGGCGAGTACCTCACGACGTTCCATCATCTCGGCAGAGCGGGATTCGTCGTCATCGCGCCGATGATCCGCGGCAGCGGCGGCGCGGAAGGCCGCGACGAGCTGGGCGGCGCCGATCTCGACGACCTCATGAACGTCACGAAGGTCATCGCGGAGCTGCCGTACGCCGATGCGAAGAACGTCTTCATGTACGGCACGTCGCGCGGCGGGATGATGACCTATCAGGCCATCCGCGACGGCTTCCCGATGCGCGCCGCGGCGACGTTCGGCGCATTCACGGATCTCGCGGCGCTGACGACCCCGGGCTCGAAGTTCGAGAAAACAGCACTGATGGTGTGGCCCGACTTCGCCGAGAAAAAGGAAGCGATCACCACGCGCCGCTCCGCGATGCAGTGGGCCGACAAGCTGACGGTTCCCCTCCTGATCCTGCACGGCGGCGCGGACAACGAGTTGCCGCCGTCGCAGTCGCTGCGCCTCGCGTCGCGGCTGCAGGAGCTCGGCCGCGAGTACGAGCTGGTCATCCGCGCCGGCGACAATCACGTGCTCACCGCATGGCGCAACGAGCGCGACGCGCTCGCGGTGGAGTGGTTCCGGCGGCACATGGCACCCTGACGTAAACTGCGCGCCCGAATGCGCACCCTTGGACATCTGTTCGACAACAACCGCGCGTGGGCGGCCGACGTCACGCGCAACGATCCCGAGTTCTTCACGCGCCTCGCGCGGCAGCAGGCGCCGGACTACCTCTGGATCGGCTGTTCCGACAGCCGCGTGCCGGCGAATCAGATCGTGGGGCTGATGCCCGGCGAGATGTTCGTGCACCGCAACGTCGCAAACGTGGTCGTGCACACGGACCTCAACTGCCTCTCCGCGGTTCAGTTCGCGGTCGACGTCCTCCGCGTCGAGCACATCATCGTCTGCGGCCACTACGGCTGCGGCGGCGTCCTCTCCGCCCTGCGCGACGAAAAGCTCGGCCTCATCGACAACTGGCTGCGCCACGTGCAGGACGTGCGCTTCAAACACCGCGAGGAGCTCGACGCCATCGAATCCGAAGCCGATCGCCACATCCGCCTCTGCGAGCTCAACGTGATCGAGCAGGCGACCAACGTCGGCAAAACAACGGTCGTGCGCGACGCCTGGGCGCGCGGCCAGTCGCTGACCGTGCACGGCTGGGTGTACGCGCTGCGCGATGGGCTGTTGCGGGATATGGGGGTGAGTTTCAGCGGGGCGTGAGGGGGAACTTCAATCGCCCGCGTTCGAGCCGGTTTTCGGCATGTACCTGGGCAGGTTGCATCGCGATTTTTTTATCCGGAAGGAATGAAATTCGCCATGTTATGCGCCCGTTCCGTCGTCAAATGATCAAAACCGCCTTGAAGTGTGCAGCAGTGCTGATGCTGCTCTCGATTCCTGTTGCGCTCGAGGCAGCCGACATCCCCGCCCTGGTCCACGGCCTCGCTCCCCTGACAAAAGAAATGGGCGCTGCCGACGCCAACCTGCTCACTGCCGGATCCGCGCTGACGAGTCAGAAACCCGGACTGGAGGCCGCTCTGGCCGTGGCGGCGAAGGAGGAAGCCGATATCAGGACTGCGCACGACGGCAAGCACGAACAGGGCACTGCGGAATTCGATACGTGGAACAACCTCTACATCGCGGCGGTCAACGAAAAAAACAGGATTGCCGCGCAGATCAAAGACATGGATCAGGCCTACGCCGACGCGCAGGAAGAAAAGACCGCGATCGCGCTGAGGCGGCAGGAGCTCGCGCGCGAGATCATCAGCGCGCTCATTGAAGCGCGTCACCCGTGCGCGACGACGCTCACGCAGGATTCCACTGACGAGGCGCTCGCTCTATGTGCCGCGGTCGATTTTGACGGCGCTGATCCGAATCTTCCGCCTCTCGACCCGTCCATCCGTCCTCCAAATGCTGCCGTGCCCAATTCGAGCATCGTGGTCGATGAAGGCACGCCGGAGGAGCAGGCGCGGAAACGGGAGCGCGTCAATGCGCTCGTACGCGCCAGCAGCGCTACCCAAACCGGCGCCGTGACGGTGGTTCCTCCCGCGCCCGGGCAGCCTGCACCGGAACCTTCTCTGACCGACCGGCTCAAAGAGTTTCTGCGAAAGCTCGGGAAGAAATGAGCCGGGCGTTGGCCCGCCGATGGTGGTTACCCGCTCTGCTCGCGGCGGCCGGGCTGCTTGCCGCAGTGGTATTGCCTCCTTATTGGACCCGGCACGTTCTTCAGCGCGACTATCACGACCATCTCTTCATCCTGCAGCACGACTACGTCTATAAAGTGAGCCTCCCCACGAGCGCTTCGAATGTCTCGTTTGTTTTAGTAAAGAACGCGAATCAGCAGTTCGATCTCTGGGAACCCGGCGCGGCGGTCAACCGCGTGGTGACGGCGGCCTTCATGCTCGACAGCAGCGGTTTGTCCATCACCAGCCGATATGCGACCGAACCCTGGAACAACGACGCCGACGTCTCCGCCATCAAGCGCCTGATCAGCGCGGAGACCGGCGTGACCGAGGACGACATCAGGGTCTCGGGCACGACTGCGAAACTGACCCTGCAGTCCGCCTCGCAGTCCGGGCAGGGCAATGCGCTTCCGATGAATTACGTGGTTTACGACGAGAACGAGGACGGAAAAGAATTGCGCTATGTCGGCCGCGCCGAGAAGGGCCCGCCGATCCCGATCACTGCGATCGACATTGGCGACGCATATCTGAACAATCTGGAAAAGGGCAAGCCGCTGTATGCACTGGCTTACGTCAATTCCGCCGCCGGGGTCCCGTCGACAATGCAGGTGATCGATCTCTCGATTGAGAATTACGACAGCATGGCTTCCAGCACCATCTTCGAAAAGTCTGCTTCGTCGATTCCGGAAGGCGCTCCGGTATTCGACAAGAGTCGCAATCTTGTGGGCGTCTTCACTGCAGTCAGTCCCGGCGGCCAGGCCAATTACATCAGTAACCTGCTACGTCACCCGAACGGACCTTCGGGGACGCTGAAGGCCACACTGGACAACGCATTGCAGAACGCGGTGCAGTCGATTCCCCCGGCCCTCCCCGCCGAAGTTGCGCGCCAGACCGATACGAATTGGTCCGGAACGGTCACCCTGAACTTTGACTCCATGACGCCCACCGGCTGCGCGGATGCCACGAGCTACCTCGGCAGGTTCGGCATTACCGTTTCGCAGCAGAGTGCCGGCACCACCGTCTCGGCGGGCGCGGCGGGCGATTGCTTCCATGGGGACGTCGTCGTTCCATCGTCCCCGAACGCGCTCTATGTGGTGAACAACGAGCCGGTGAGTTTCTCGTTGAACTTCGATCGCGCACTCCGCGGCGTCAGCTTCACCCGCGCGAGGCTGAATCCCGGTCCCAGCGGCGTCAACACCGTGGGCTGGAGCGTCACGGCGTACAACTCGGAGGGCACAGAGGTCGCGCAGACCGGCGAAGGCTCGGCGTCCGCGTACGGTACGGACTTCATCGCGGCCGCTCCCTTCACGTTATCAGGAGCGGACATCCGTTCGCTGACCTTCGTGCGCACCACTCCCGCGGGGCAGAACACCGAGTTCGGGGTCAGCTTCGCCGTTCTGGACGACTTCGTTCTCGTCGAATAGCTGAACAAGCGCGAACGCAACGATACGCCCGCGAGTCGTCGATGCAGCCTGCATCGAACGCAGGATCACGCGCATTCCACGCGAGAGCACTCGCCATCAGCATCGATGCGGGCTGCATCGAGCGCGAGAGCAAGTCGTCGCGCTCTCGATGAGCGCTGCATCGATCGTGATGACACCGTCAGTCCGCTCGATGTGGCGCTCATCGATCGAGACAGACCACCATCTCAGCATCGATGCAGGCTGCATCGAGCGCGACATCACGCGCATCCGACGCGAGAGCACGCGCCATCAGCATCGATGCAGGCTGCATCGATCGCGCTGACGCCGCAGGCATGCTCGATGTGGCTCTCATCGATCGAAACTGGCAGCGTCCCGGCGTCGATGCAGGTTGCATCGATTTCGAGTGCGTTCACGTCCTTCATGATGTGCGGCCTCAATGACCGCAGGGCGGTGGCATCATGCGTTCATGCGCGACGACGATCCGCGGACGGGCGATGCATCGGAGAACCAGCCTGCTCTTCCCGCGAACGGCGTGCCGGAGCTCTCGCCCGATCCGCTCGTGGTCGCGAGCGATGCCGCGCAGCTGGCGCTGGCGAATCCCGTTGCGCTGATCGAGGGGCTTCGCTATCTGCAGCAGCGGATCCCGGGGTTCACGCAATTGTCGGCCGAGGAAGAACGGTCGCTGATCCGCGTGGCGTCTCTCGATCCGGACTTCATCGAAGCCGGCATCCGTGCCGGCAGCGCCTGGAGCGAGATGCAGGGGATCATCGGCCGTTCCGCAGAGGAGCTCCGCCACGAGGCCGACGAGATCCGCCACTGGGACGAGGTGGAACTCGAGGTCCGCGCGCTCCTGAAAGGCATTTCCGCCGCCAACCGAAAGCGCCGCTACCACCTCGGCCGAGCCATCCTCAATCTCTACATGCTGCTCGGCACGACGATTGACGCGGAGCCCCGCCGGCATCTCCGCCCGCATTACGAAGAGATGAAGCGCGCCTGGCAAAGCCGAAAACGCAAACGGCGGAAGGCGGAGGAGCCGGAGAAGGAGGAGGAGTGATCGGGCGGTGGAACGCCTTCTCGAGACCACCACTCCCATTTCTTTTTCGCGCCGCTGAAACACGAAAAGTGCCGAGTAGCGGCAACTCGAGTGCTTGGTTTGGCGGAGCCGACGGACTCGAATCCGACCTCCGGCGTGACAGGCCGCGGGTCGCGGGTACTTAGAGCGCGTGATCACGCATTGCATTTGACCTTCCCACAAATGCGACGGATAATTTACGTCTTAAAATCCATCAGTACCGAGGCAGGCGTCCTACCTATCGTGGCGGGAAGCTATGTCAAGAGTGACGATGCGGCGACGCCTCCTCGGGCGCGCTGCGTCGCCTGCTGGTCTCCCGGTGCGGGGCCGGCTCGCGTACACAACCGCCGGAGGCAGGGAAGGCGTCTCCATGGCCGCTCTTCGAATACAGCTCTTCGGTACCGTTCAGCTCTCGCATGCCGGCCAGGCGCAGGACGCGCGGCTAACGCACGCGGTGCAGTCGCTCCTGGCGTGGCTTCTTCTGCATCGCCAAAAGGTGCATCCGCGCGAGACTCTGGCCGGGCTCTTCTGGGGAGATCAGAGCGAGGCGCGCGGGCGGAGCTGTCTCAGCACGACGCTGTGGCGCATCCGACAGGTGCTCGAGCCGGAGGGCGTTCCACGCGGGACCTACCTCATCGCTCAATCCGAGGCGGTCGGATTCAACTGCGCCAGCGATCACTGGCTCGACGTCGCCGCGTTCGAGGAAGGCGTCCAGCGCCATCTTCCTGCTTCCGCGAGTGCCTACCGCGCGAGAGACTGGTCCGGCGCCGAGGATGCTGTGGCCTGCTACACAGGCGACCTGCTCGAGGGCTTCTACGACAACTGGGCGCTGCGTGAGCGCGAGCGCCTGCGCATGCTCTATCTCGACAGTCTCGGCACGCTGCTCCGTCTCCACTCCGAGACCGGAGTGCTGGAACGGGCGCTCCACTGCGGGCAACAGATCCTCGCGCTAGATCCTCTGCGCGAAGACATTCACCGCGAGGTCATCCGACTCCACATGCGGAATGGTCATCGCGCGCTCGCGCGCCAGCAATACGAATGCTGTCGCGCGGCGCTCGAGGAGGAACTCGGCGTCGAGCCGATGGAGGAGACACGGGCCCTCTGCGCCGATCTTCTCTCCGCAGCGAAACTGGTTGAGCGAAACCGTGTGCCTCCCGTGGCGACGCGTTCGGCTAAAACGTTCGCAACGAGCGCGAAGGCTCGCATCGCGCCGACGCTCCGCAGCGCCGCGGCCAAGCTGGATGAAGCCCGCGAAGGAATCGCCGACGCTCTGCGCCTCGCCGAATCCGATCAGATCTGATCGGTTTTTTTTCACGGTGAGACTTCGGAGAGAGTTGCGTGACGGATCGGTGAGACCCCCGCCGTAGTCTCGCGCCATGTGGCCAACCCCGATGCTCCCTTTTAAGAGCGGCGTGGCACCAAGGAACTCGGCCTATGACGCGACAGGGGCCCGATCTGCACGTATTCGTCGTTCGCGTTCGCCGCGAGCCTCGCGAGATCCTCGGCGCACCCGACGAGTGGACATTCTGGATCGAGCATCATCCAAGCGGGACACAGCACTACTATCGGGACTTCGCGGGGTTGCTCGACTTCATTGCGGAGTACCTTCCCGCGGACGCGATGGAGCGCGGGCCTCGACCGCCGCAGGGATGAGCCGAACATGACGCGCTACGTTCCGCTGCCACCCGGCGCTCCGCGGATCGAGCGGCTCCATATCCGGAGCGGTTTCGCCGGGACCAGACAGACCGCGGCCCACGTCGCGCGCCTGATCCGCGAAGGCGCGAGCGACTTCTACGTGCGCCAGAAGGCCATCGATATCCTGCTTTCGCGCGGCGTGACGCCCAAGGACTACGTCGGCGAGATCAACGCGCTGTTCCGCTGGGTGCAGCGCAACGTGCGCTACACGAAAGACCCGTTCCATGTGGAATTGCTGCACGCAGCGCGTCGCATGCTCGAGCTCCGCGCCGGCGACTGCGACGACATGGCGATTCTCCTGGGATCGCTCGTGAAGTCTGTCGGACACCCCGTACGCATCGTCCTCACCGGGCCCAATGCCCGCCGCCCGGACCTCTTTTCCCACATCTATCTCGAAGCCCAGCATCGCGGCGACTGGATTCCGCTCGACCCCACCATGTCCTTTGCCATGGGGTGGTCTCCGCGCGCGCCGGTCCGTCTGGTGCTGTCGATCGAGGAGGAATCGACCGATGATCAATCTACCGTCCGCCGCACCGCCATCACCCCCACCACCCACACAACCGCCCGCCGGGCTCTCCCGCGGTTCTCTCCGCGGACTGCTGCGCGGGATACGCATGGACGGAGTGCCGCCGCGCGACCCGCGGGTGAAAGCGCTGTGGGAGTTGCTGCGCCGCCGCCAGCTCCTCGCTCGGAACGCCTGGCTCAAGACGACTCTGCGCTTCGTGTGGGAGCGAGGATTGGTGAGAAAACACCGGCCGCGCACCACGGTCCGGATACTGGCCCTCCTGAGGGAATGGCGAGTGCTCGGGGCGAAGCCATTGCTCCGTCACGCCAGCGGTGCGGCGCCGGCGATGCGTCCGATGCAGCGACTCCAACCGGTGGCGCTCAGGCGCGTGGCGATGGCGCGACCGGTGCGCTGAGCGGCGTGATTCGGGACGCGTCGGCGCTGTATCAGCGCTTCAAACGGTTGCCAGCGCGATCGATCCAACGGGTTTCGCATCAACGGCTCATGCCTACGGTCGTGGTTGAACTGGGACGCCTCGCGGCGGTGATCTACCGGTCCGACAAATGGGTCGGCCATCCACGAACCTACATCCACTACATGAAAGATCCGCCGCGGCTCGTCTCCGACGTAGCCGGCCGTCGTCTCTTCCTCATCGGCGGGAGCTACCGCATCACCGGCCGGGGGATCGAAGGATGAGACTCGGCCTTGATGAACTGATCATCGTCAACCCAGGCGAAGCCCGATCGGCGACGTCGTGGTTCCTCGGAGCCGACGGCGGACTCTATCGGCTCGATCCGCAACGGAACGAAGCCGCGCTCGGAGACGCCGAGCCCGTGCCGAAGTACTTCCTCGGCGACGACGGAACGCTTTACGAGACGCATTAACACATTCGATCTGGAGGGAACATGGCGAAAGTACAAGGAATCATGGAGAAACTTCACTGGCCTCTGTACGACGCGTTTGTAGTACCCGCGCCCGTGCAGAACGTCACGACGCCCCCGACATTCGGGAGCGAGATGGCGAAACGTGATGCGCGCATTTTGCGCTTCTTCGTCGACGTGCAGAACAAGACGCGCCTCGAGACAAACTTGCAG
>Ga0075425_100002508_pt1 | contig 18419 bp, 10 predicted proteins | sample SoiMethybrSBSTD4_FD_75300 | JGI IMG/M metagenome (GOLD analysis project Ga0075425, IMG submission 75300) | Bulk soil microbial communities from a Populus tree surrounding site in Tennessee, USA - Soil MetaG P. TD hybrid SBSTD4 | ecosystem: Environmental > Terrestrial > Soil > Tree plantation... | reverse complement strand
CGTCTACCAGCAGTACACCGAGACCAGCCGCTACGGCGACACGCACAACCGGCAGATCTGGTCGGAGTTCTACGGGCAGGACACGTGGCAGGCGACGCCGCGGCTGACGGTCGACTACGGCCTTCGCTTCCTCGTCTACACGCCGTACTGGCGCCCCGACAAGCAGATCGCCAACTTCGATCCGGCGCTGTTCAACGCCGCCGACGCGCCGCGGCTCTACCAGCCGGCGCTCGTCAACGGGACGCGAGTGGCGGTGGACCCGGTGACAGGGCAAGTGCTCAACCAGATTTTCATCGGCGCCTACGTGCCGAACACCGGCAACCAGGCCAACGGGATGGTGCTGCAGACCGACCCCGGCGTGCCGCGCGGCTTCCGCGACGTGCTCGCGCCGGCGCCCGAGCCGCGCGCCGGCTTCACCTGGGATCTGACCGGCCAGGGGAAGATGGCGTTGCACGCGAGCGCCGGGCTCTTCCACAACGCGCGCCTCGGCGGCGGCTCGTCGGGCAACCTGCGCAACCCGCCGTTCATCACCAACCCGGTGATCCCGAACAACACGATGGCGAACACCTTCGTGCCGGGCGTGTCGCTGCTCGTCGCGCCGAGCACGGTCGAGGCGCTCGAGACCGAGTACAAGACGCCAAGCTCCTACAACTGGTCGATCGGGCTGCGCCGCGAGCTGGGATGGGGCACGTCGATGGACGCGACCTACGCCGGCAGCGTCGGCCGCAACCTGGAGATGTACTACAACCTCAACGCCGTTCCGGACGGCGCCAAGTTCCTCGATCAGAACCCGGGCAACCGCGATCCCGGCAGCACCAACCCGAACGCCGTGCTGCCCGACAACTTCCTGCGCCCCTACCAGGGCTACGGCCCGATCCGCGTGCGCGGCAACTCCGGCACATCCGACTACCACGCGCTGCAGCTGCAGGTGAACCGGCGCTACATCCACGGCGTGCAGTTCGGCACGGCCTATACGCTGGCGCGCGCGCGCGGCCTCGCCGACGAGGACCCGGGGAACCTCTCGATCACGCTCAACCGTCCGCGCGATTTCTTCTACGGCGAGCTGGCGCAGAGCAACCGCCACTCGCTGGTGATCAACTATTCGTGGGACATCTCGCAGCACCGTTTCAGCAACGCCGTCGCCCACCACGCCCTCGACGGCTGGCAGGTGTCGGGCGAGAACGCGTTCGTCTCGGGTGACTGGGCGCCGGTGGTCCTGACGACGACCGACAACTTCGACTTCACCGGCGGCGACGGCGGCACCGGCGGCGATCTCGGCGGCGGCCTCCGCATCGTCGTGCCGAACATGACGTGCGATCCGATGGCGCACACGGGGAGCCCGCTGACCGGCTACTTCGACACGTCGTGCTTCGCGCGCCCGTCCGGCCGCGGCGACTACGGCAACGCGCCGCGCAACGCCGTGCGCAAGCCCGGCATCAACAACTGGAACCTGGCGTTCTTCAAGAACATTCAGCTTGGCGGCCGCCGCGCCTTCCAGTACCGTCTCGAGGCGTACAACGTGCTCAACTCGGTGCAGTTCCAGGACGTGGACCGCACCGCGCGCTTCGACCCGTCGGGCGCGCAGGTGAACGCCAACTTCGGCACCGCCAACGGCATCGGCAGCCCGACGCGCCCGCCGCGCACGCTGCAGATGTCGCTCCGCTTCAATTTCTGACGCGGAAGGATACGAAGGACGGCGAAGGATACGAAGGAGCAACGAAGGAGCAACGAAGGAGTGTTGATGCGTAAGTGGATCTTCGCGGCACTCTGCGGGGCGGTAGCAGTCGTGAGTGGGACGGCACAGACGCCGTCCCCGAAGCCGCCCGATCCTGCGAAAGAGAAGCGGCTCGAGTGGTTCCGCGAGGCCAAGTACGGGATGTTCATCCACTGGGGCCTCTACGCGATCCCCGCGGGCGAGTGGAACGGGCGGCGCTGCCTCGGCCTCGGCGAGTGGGTGATGAACCGCTGCCAGGTGCCGGTGAAGGAGTACGAGAAGCTGGCGGCGCGGTTCGACCCGGTGAAGTTCAACGCCGACGAGTGGGTCCAGCTCGCGCAGGACGCCGGGATGAAATACATGGTGATCACCTCGAAGCACCACGACGGCTTCGCGATGTTCAAGTCGGCGGCGAGCCCCTACAACGTCGTCGACGCGACGCCTTACAAGAAGGACATCCTCAAGCAGCTCGCCGACGCCTGCGCGCGGCACGGCATGCGCCTCGGCTTCTACTACTCGCAATCGCAGGACTGGCACGAGCCGGGCGGCGCCGGCAACACCTGGGACTTCGGCCCCGACACCGCGCCGGACGGCAAGACCGAGCTGAAGAAGTACGAGGACTACCTGCGCGGCAAGGCCGAGCCGCAGGTCAAGGAACTGCTGACCAACTACGGTCCCGTGGCGCTGATCTGGTTCGACACGCCGCGGATGATGACGCCGGAGCGGGGCCAGCGCTTCGCCGACCTCGTGCGTACGCTGCAGCCAGCCACGCTCATCGACGGCCGCCTCGGCACCGAAGGGGACTATCGATCGACCGGCGACAACGTCATTCCGTCCGAAGCCTCGGCCGAGGCGTGGGAGACGCCGGCGACGATCAACGACACGTGGGGCTTCCGCAGGGATGACACGAACTGGAAATCACCCGGCCAGATCGCGTTCAAGCTGGTGGACATCGTCAGCAAAGGAGGGAATTACCTGCTGAACGTCGGCCCCACGGCGGAGGGTGTCATTCCCCAGCCCAGCGCCGACGTGCTCCGCACCGTCGGCCGCTGGCTGAGGGTGAACGGGGAGGCGGTCTACGGCACCGGTCCGTCTCCCTTCGGCGACGAGTTCGGGGAATGGACGTCCCGCGGCGCCAAGGACGTCCGCGGCCAGAAGCTGTTCCTGCCGCACACCGAATGGCGGGTCACGACCAGGCCCGGGAAGCTCTACTTCACTTTTTTCAGCGAGCCCCGCGCCCCCTTCGAGATCCCTGTCATGAAGAACAGGGTCCTCCGGGCCTACCGCCTTGCCGACAAGGCCCCGGTCGAGCTGAAGACCGACGCCGGCCGCACCACCTTTCTCCTGGAGCGGCCGATGCTCGACCCCATGGCCACGGTCGTGGTCGTGGAATTCGAGGGACAGAAAATCGAACGGTAAGGGGATTCCGGGTGTAGAATCCGCCGTGGCGGCGCCGCTTCCGCGCGATTGCGCTTAGCTCCTCCTCCCGACGCAGTTCGCGGCGGTTTAGCCGCTCCAAGGGGTCCGGTCACGGTGGCCGGACCCCTTCTTTGTCTAGAAATCGAGCCTGAACCCCAATTGGATGTTGCGCGGCGGTCCGACCGACGTGATCTGGCCGAAGTTGGCGCTGGTCACGACCGTCGCGGGGTTGCTGAAGTTGGTGTGGTTCAGCGCGTTGAACAGGTCCGCCTGGATCGTGAGCTTGGCGCCGTAGCGCGGGATCGCGAACATCTTGCGGAAGGTGAGATCGAGATCCGAATAGCCCGGTCCCGTGAAGGCGCCGCGCTCGCTGTTGCCGAGGCGCGTTTCCGGCGCCGCCGCGAACGCGTCGGGGTTCAGCCACACGATCGCGCCGTTGGCATTGGTGCGCTGTGCATCCGGGATGTAGGGATCGCCGCCGAGATAATCGGCGCGGCGCGTCCCGATCGCGGTGTTGCCGGTGATGGTCAGCGGCGTCCCCGACTGGTAGTGGACGATGCCGCTGATCTGCCAGCCGCCGAGCGTCGCGCCGAGCAGGCTGGTGTCGTTACGCAGGAACGGCACGTCCCAAGTCCACGTCTCGACGAGGATGTGCCGGCGGTCGAACGTGCTCGGCCCGTAGTTGTAGTTCTTGTCGAGATATCCCTCGGGGTTGTCGCCGTTGCCGCTCGCGTTGTCGTTGGCGTAGCCGAGCGTGTAGCTCTGCGTCCATTTCAGATCGCCGCGCCGTTTGGAGATGAAGGTCTGCAGCGCGTTGTACTGCGAGTCCGAGTCGGACAGGCGCATGTTGATGTTCGAGTAGCCCTTGAAGGGGCGGAGCGCGTTGGTCGCCGCGCGCTGCGCCGCGGGCAGCGCCGCGTTGGCCTGGAGCGCCTCGAACGACGGCTGGTTGATGTCGGGCTGCCGGATCAGCCGCTGCCCCGTGCTGCCGACGTAGCCGATCTCGCCGAAGAGGCCCCACGGCAGCTCGCGCTGCAGCGTGGCGCTGTACTGCCACGTCCGCGGCACCTTCAGGTTCGGATCGATCGAGTCGATGGTCGCGATCGGCGCCAGCGCGGCGACGGTTCCGCCCGACGGCGCCGACAGGTTGCCGTTCTGGTACTGCGCGCTCAGCGAGTAGGGCGGATTGTTGACCAGCGGGAAGTAGAGATTCCCCTCCGGCCGATCGTAGAAGAGACCGACGCCGCCGCGGATCGAAGTCCGCCCTTTGCCGTCGGGATTCCACGCGGCGCTCAGGCGCGGCGCGAGGTTCAGCGCCGAGTCGTAGAAGCCGCAGGGGGCCGTCGCCGGCACGGCGAGCACCGACGGGTCGCGGCCGTTCGGGACGCGATCGAGCTCTTCGTCGGGCACGCCGCCGCACGGACGCACCATCCCGTTGAAGCGGTTGCCGCTGTTGGCGACGACGGTGCCGTTGTTCAGCACGGTGACCGCCTGCGCCGGGTCGTAGAGCGAGGGATCGAAGCTCGCCATGTTGTTCGCCTGCGTGTAGGTCGGGACGTGGTACTGCAGGCGGACGCCGTACTCGAGGCTCAGGTTGCGCGTCGCGCGCCAGGTGTCGCTGGCGAACGCCTCGTCCTGCCAGAAGCGGAAGAAGCCGATCGGATCCAGCTGCGCCTCGCTGTAGCTCGAGAAGTTGCCGAGCAGCGCGTCGGCGAAGGCGTTGCCGGTCGTGTTGGGATTACCGGCCGTCGCGAATGACAGGTTGCCGGCGTAGACCGAGCGGCCGTTCTGATCCTTGCGGTTGCGCACGACGATCGCGCCGAACTTCATCGTGTGCGTCCCCTTCAGCCAGCTCAGGGTGTCGTTGAACGCGATGTCGGTCGTCGGCGAGAGCAGCGACCCCGAGGCGCCGCTGAAGCTGGCGAAGCCGTTCACCGTCGTGTTGGGGATGCTGTTCTCGAAGCGGCCGCCGTCGAGGTAGAGCTGCGGATAGGCGAAGCCGTAGGTGTCGCGCATCCAGGTCTCGCCGACCGGCGGCACGCGCTGCCCGTTCCAGGCGGCGTTGACCTTGGCCTCGTTCACCAGCGTCGACGAGATCGTCCACGCATGGCCGATCTGCCAGTTGCGCCCCGGGCGGTGCCGCTCGGTGGGCACCGTCGGCAGCTGCGAGTTGATGAAGGTGCCGGCGGGATCGACGAGGTCGTAATTGTCGAAGAGCAGCCGCAGCGTGTAGCGCTCGCGGTTGCTGCGCTGCCAGTCCATGCGCACGACGTCCTGCCGGAAGTCGAATGGGTTGGGGTTCTGGAAGAGCGCGTTGTTCGAGATGGCGGCGTCGCGGTAGGAGACCGCCTGCTTGGCCATCGCGGCGTAGACCGCGCCGATGGCGCGGCCGTCGGCGGTGATCCGGCTCGGCGGAATGACGTTGCCGGGAAACGGCTGGCCGGTCTGCGGATCGCGGAGGACCGTCGTGATCGCGCTGAAGTCGCCGCCGATCATCGCGTTGGTCGGCAGCGTCCGGAACGTCGGCGTCGTGTCGCGGCGGATCTTCTTCCATTCCTGGCCGCCGAAGAAGAACAGCTTGCTCTTCACCGCGGGGCCGCCGAGGCTGTAGCCGTAGTCGTTGTAGCGCAGCTTCGGCTTGGGCGTGGCGGTCTGCTTGCTGAAGAAGTTGTTGGCGTCGAACTTGTCGTTGCGGCCGTACTCGAAGCCGCTGCCCTTGAACTCGTTGGTGCCGCTGCGGGTCACGACGTTGATCGAGGCGCCGGAGTTGCGGCCGTACTCGGAGGAGAAGTTCGACGTCTTCACCGACACCTGCTCGATGAAGTCGATGCCGACGTTGCTGATCTGGCTGTTGTTCGAGCCGGAGTCCATGTTGAACCCGCCGTCGACGGTGAGCAGGCTGGTGTTGGTGCGGCTGCCGTTGACCGACGTGTTGATGCCGAGCCCGGTCATGATGTCGAGCGCGTTCAGGTCGAGCACCGGCGATCCCGGCACCAGCGTCACCAGCTGCATGTAGTTGCGGCCGTTGAGCGCGAGGTTCTGCACCTGCTCGCGATCGACGACGCGCGAGACCTCGCCGGAGATGGTGTTGACGGTTTCTCCCTGCGCCGTCACCGTGACCGTCTCCGCCATCTGGCCCACTTCGAGCGCGAAGTTGGCGCCGACGCGGCCGTCCGCGGTGAGCGTGATGCTGGTCCTGGCCAGCGACTTGAAGCCCTGCAGCTCCGCCTTCACGGTGTAGGTGCCGATCGGCAGGTCGACGAAGGCGTAAGTGCCGCTGCCGTCGGTCACCGCGGTCCGGCTCAGCCCGGTTTCCGCGCGAACGGCGGTGACCGTCACGCCGGGCAGGATCCCGCCCGAGGAATCGGTCACGGTGCCGGAGATGCGTCCGGTAATCGTCTGTGCGGCGGCGGCGCCGGCCGCGGCAATCCAGACGGCGAGCACGAGCACGCCGACGCCGAAGACGCGGAGCCCGCCGAGTTTCCTCCGGTTGCTAGTCATCGTCCTCCCCCTGATCGCCGGCAGGGAACGGAGTCCGCCGGCGTGCAGCCGGTGAAGTACTACACTTTAGCGCTAAAGTAAATGGATTCAGGTCGAATCGCGACCCACGATCTGCCCAGTCGTCGCGCCGCGGCGAAGACGTTTGTCACGGAGAGCTCACTTCGCTGATCCGCCGAGGGAAAACAAAGGCCGCAGAGAGTTGAAGGCTGCGGCGCCGACGATTCGCCGCGCCGCGCTTCGCGCGGCGGCAGGACGCGAGAGATCACGCATACGAACGGCTCAGAAATCCGACGGCCGCTCGTATGGGTGATCTCTCGTGTCCTCCTGTCGGCGGCCGCAGGCCGCCGCACGGCGAATCGTCACGGCGCAGCCGTTGATCTTCACTTGTCTTCGCCGCCTGACGAGCGGCGCGGATCATCGTGTCAGCTTCCTCAGATCCGTGTTTATCCGTGTTTATCTGTGGCGTTCTATCCGGGGCGTTCATGCACCTACGCGAAGTGCACCCACAGGGCGATCACGGTGACCACCAGCACGACGGTCACCGCGGCGTGGATCCGGAAGAGCCGCTGCGCCCGCGGCGACGCCGCGATGTAGGCGGTGTCGAGCGTGCGGAAGGTCAGCCCGCGCAGCTGCGCCGCCGTGACCCGCTCGCCGGCCAGCGAGACGACGACGATCAGCACGGCGCTGATCACGAACAGCACCACCGCGAAGTGCAGGAAGTTCATCGTCACGAACGGGGCGATGAGCGGTAACTGCGCGACCGCGCTGCCGCGGTTCAGCTCGAGGATGAAGCGCGCGCCGCCGAGCACCGCGCCGCTGGCCAGCGCCGCGATCGCGCCGTGCCGGTTGGCGCGCGGCCAGAACACGCCGAACAGGAACACCGCGGCGATCGGCGGGCTGATGTAGGCCTGCACGCTCTGCAGGTAGATGTAGACCTCGGAGCTGACGTACTTGATGAACGGCACCCACAGGATGCCGAGGACCACCATCACCACGGTGAAGAGCCGACCCACCGTGACCAGCTGCCGCTCGCTCGCCGACGGATTCAGCTTCTGGTAGATGTCGAGCGTGACCAGCGTGGAGGCGGAGTTGAACGTCGCCGCCAGCGACGACATCAGCGCGGCGAGCAGGGCCGCGACCATGATCCCGATCACCCCCGGCGGCAGCAGGCGGACGACCAGCGTCGGGTAGGCCTCGTCCCCCTTGATGTCCGGGTAGAGCGCCCGCGCCACCAGCCCCGGCACCACGAGCACGAAGACCGGCAGGATCTTCAGCGCGCCGCACAGCAGCGCGCCGCCGCGCGCGTCCTCCTCGGTCTTGGCGCCGAGCACGCGCTGCACGTGGACCTGGTCGGTGCACCAGTACCAGATCCCCAGAATCGGCGCGCCGAAGAAGATCCCCGTCCACGGAAAGTTGGGATCGGACGGCGGCTTGATCATGTGGAAGAAGTCCGCCGGCAGCGCCTGGCGCAGGCCGGCGAAGCCGCCCGTCTGGTTCAGGCCGAGCACCGTCAGCGTGATCGCGCCGGTCAGCAGCACCACCGCCTGGAGCAGCTCGGTATAGATGACCGCCGACAGCCCGCCGAAGACGGTGTAGATCCCGGTGGTGATGACCATCACCGCGGCCGACGTGTAGAAGTCCCAGCCGACGATCGCGTGCAGCACCAGCCCGCCCGCGTAGAGCGCCACCGAGATCTTCGTGAACACGTAGGCCAGCACCGACACCGTGGTCAGGTACCAGCGGCACGCCGGCCCGTAGCGGCGCTCGAGGAACTCGGGCATCGTGTAGACGCTGCTGCGCAGGTAGAACGGGACGAAGACCCAGCCGAGCATGATGCACATGAACGTCGCCAGCCACTCGAAGTGGCCGACGGCGAGCCCGGTGCTCGCGCCCGAGCCCGCGAGCCCGATGAAGTGCTCGCTCGAGATGTTCGACGCCAGCAGCGACGCCCCCACCGCGATCCAGCCGACGTTGCGATCGGCGAGGAAGTAGGCCCGGCTCGTCTTCGCGCGGCGGAAGAAGTACACGCCGATGCCGAACACGAAGCAGAAGTAGACGACGACGATGACGTTGTCGATCAGGCTCATGGCTCGGTCTTCAGCTCGCGCAGCCGCTCGGCATCGGGATGCGCCTTGTAGAAATCGTCGAGAGGATAGCAGCCCGAGACCAGCCCGAGGCGCGGGCCGGTGGTGCAGTCGCTGAACGTGCGGCAGATCTGCTTGCGCTGCAGCGGCCGTCCGGCGAGCAGGTCCGCCGGCAGCTCCGGGTAGGACAGCACCATGCGTCCGAGGCCGACGAAGTCGGTGAGGCCGTGGCGCACGTGGTGCTGCGCCACGTGCGGCAGCCACTCCTGCAGGTAGCTGTAGGCGGATCCGACGATCGCCAGGCGCGGGAACGCCCGCTTCAGGTGCGCGGTCGCGCGGAGCTGCCGGGCCACGCCGACCAGCGGATCTTCCGGCGGCAGGTAGCCGTCGCTCGGCGGGAACATCGCGGGGCGCTGCACGTGCGGATTGTAGTACGGACTTCCCGCGGTGGCGCAGATCCAGTGGACGCCAAGGCGCTCGGCGAGCGCCAGCAGCTCGCGCGCGTCGGCCAGCGCCGCGTCGAGATCCTCCGACGCGTGATCGAGCAGCCCGAACGCCGCGTCGTATCCGTTCGCGGCCCGTTCGGGGCCACCTACGCCCTCGTCCGTCTTCCTGAACGGCACCGTGTCGAAGACCGAGACGCGCACCGCGATGCCCATCGACGGCACGCGGGCGCGGATGCCCTCGACGACCGTCCGCAGGAAACGGGTGCGGTTCTCGAACGGGCCGCCGTAGCGTCCCGGCCGCGACCGCGCGCTCAGCAGCTCGTGCCCGAGGTAGCCGTGGCAGTGCTTCACGTCCACGAACGCGAACCCCGCGTCAGCCGCCAGGCTCGCCGTTTCCACGAAGCGCTCGACCAGGCGATCGAGGTCGTCGTCGCTCAGCAGCGGCACGCCGGCAGGGAAGCGCCGGTCGAGCGCCGGGTGGGCGTAAGCGGCGCGCGGCTCCGCCGCCGACGTCACGTTCGGCCGGGCGTAGCGACCCGAGTGGGTGAGCTGCAGGCCGACGAACAGATCGGCATCGGCGTTCGCGCCGAATCGTTCCCGATGCGCGGCGACGAGCGCGTCGCGCAGGCCGGCAATCGCCGGCTGTGTCGCGGCCGTCAGCACGAGCTGGTTGGGATTGGCGCGGCCGTCGTGCTGGACGGCGACCGCTTCGCCGCCCCAGATCAGCTTCGCGCCGCTCGTCCCGAAGCGTTGCCAGCGGCGGCGGGTGAGATCGCTCGGTTGGCCGTCGGCGGTGCCGTCCCAGCCCTCCATCGGCAGGATGCAGAAGCGGTTGCCGACGCGGACGCCGTCGAGCGCGAAGGGCTGCGCGAGGGGCGACACCTGCGGCGCGTCGATCGTCTCGTCGAACGGGATCGACGCGCCACAGGACTCCAGATGGCTGCGGAACGCGCCGGCCGTCTTCAACGACGCGACGCGCGGGTAGGACGGAGCGCTCACTCGGCTCGGGTCACGGAATGTCGACGATCTTCCCGGTCTTGAGCGCCTCGTTCGCGGCGATCGTCCAGCTCGCGGAATGTGAGGCTTTCTCGGGGCCGCAGTTGAGCGGCGTGCCGGAGCGGACGGCGGAGGCGAAGGCGTTGATCTCGTAGGTGCTCGGCGAGATCGTCTGCTTGCCGGCGGTGGTCTGCTGGGCTTTCGCGGTGGCGGTGCCGCCGGCCTGTGCCGGCTTGGTCTCCGAGGTTTCCAGCGCCGCGCCTGCTCCCTTCGGCGCAACCTCGACGCCGGTGATGCGGCCGGCTTCACCTTCGTCGAACAGCATGGCGTCGTTCTCGTTGCGGACGATCAGCGTCCCCTTGGTGCCGAAGAACGCTTCGTAGCGCTCGTCGAACGCGTTCGACTCGATCGACGAGAAGGTGCCGGTGATGCCGCCGGGGTACTCGAACGTCGCGAAGACGTGGTCGGGGACCTCGCGGCCGTCCTTGAAGCGGTAGACGCCGCCCATCGCCTGCACGCGGGTCGGCGCCGAGTTGAGGAACCAGTTGGCGGCGTTGACCTGGTGGCTGCCGAGCTCGGCGAACAGCCCCTGCGAGTAGCGCCAGTAGAGGCGCCAGTTGTTCAGGTGATCCCAGGTCGGGTAGCCCCACTTCGAGGCGTCGAAGTCCTGCGACGGCGGGTTGACGTTGCGGCGCCAGTTGCCGTTGCGCGCCCACGACAGGCGGATGCTGTAGATGTCGCCGAGCACGCCGGTCTTCATCACGCCGTCGTAGGCGGAGCGGTAGATCGGGTTGTAGTTGCGCTGGTAGCCGATCTCGAGGACGCGGTGGTTGCGCGCGGCCGCGTCCATCATCTTTTTGTAGCCGTCGCGATCCCAGGCCATCATCTTCTCGCACAGGACGTGCTTGCCGGCGTCGAGGCAGTCGCTGACGATGGTCGCGTGCATCCACAGCGGCGGCGCGGTGATGATCGCCTCGACGTCCTCGTGCTGGAGCATGTCCTTGTACTCGACGTAGTGCTTCGCCGGCGGCTGGCCGGCCTTCTGCAGCACCGCGTCGGCCGCCGCGAGCGAGTCGGGGCGGATGTCGGCCATCGCCTTGACCTCGACGTAATTCGGATCGACGCGGCTGAGCAGCGCGCGCCCCTGGCCGCCGACGCCGATGAAGCCGACGCGCAGACGTCCGCCTTTGACCGGGCCCTTCACCATCGCCGCCGCGCCGAGCGCGGCGACGGCGGGCACGCCCGCGATCGTCCTGAGGAAATTCCGCCGGCCGGCGGCCATCTGGTCTGGCGTCAGGTTCATGTCAGCATCTCCAGTGTTGCGCCGCTGTAGCGCCCGAACACGTCGGTGCGCTCGCCGGGCTCGTCGAGCACGAGCACGGCCAGTGTCTCCGGGTGCGCGTCGCAGTAGCGGCGCGCGAGATCCGAGCCGCCGATGAGAAACGCGGTGGACAGCGCGTCCGCCGACGCCGCGTCGCCGGTGATCACGCTCGCGCCGAGCACTCCCGAGGCGGGGCGGCCGCTGCGCGGATCGATGACGTGGCCGTAGCGCTGTCCGTTGACGTAGACGAACTGCTCGCCGGCGCCGCTGGTGCCGACGGCGCCGTCGCGGATCCACAGCCGGCCGACGCGCCGGCTCGCCAGCCGCGGCCGCAGGTCCACGGGCCAGCCGCGGCCCTTGCCGCCGATCCCCATCACGCTGCTGTGGCCCGCGGAGATCAGCGCGCGCCGTACCCCTCGGTCGCGCATCACGCTGCGCATGCGGTCGAGCGCGAAGCCCTTGCCGATGGCGCCGAAGTTGACTTCCACGCCGCGCCGCGCGAAGCGGACGCGCCGCGTCGCCGCGTCGAGCCGCACGTGCTGCATCCCGACGGCCGCGCGCGCCTGCGCCAGCGCGCTGTCGGAGGGCAGCTGCCCCTCGCGCTGCAGGAACCCCCAGCAGCGGCTCAGCGGCGTCGAGGTCACGTCGAACGCGCCGCCCGTGGCCGCGTGGATCTCGGCGCTGCGCGCCAGCAGGCCGAACACCGTGTCGTCGACGGTGACCGTCTCCGCCGCCGCGCGCCGGTTGAGATCCGAGACGGCGCTGGTGTCGCGGAACACCGTCAGCAGCGATTCCATCGCGTCCGCTTCGTCGAGCGCCGCCCGCGCGCCGCCCACGTCGCCGGCGTCGTCCGACGACAGCATCACCTCGAAGCGACAGGCCATCGCCACGCGGTGCACGCGGATCCAGTGATCCCCCGGCCGCCGCCGGTCGCCGAAGTCGAATGCGAGAAAGTTTCGCCGCGTCAGCGTGGCCGACATCAGAACACCGCCTTGACGACCTTCGCCAGGTGAACCGGTCGCATCATACTTCTCACCATCGTGCCCGGCTTCTGGGCGCGGACGTCGTCCATGTCCACGCGTTCGACGTCCTGTAGCCGGATGGCGGGCCTGGCCTCCGGCGCGGCGAACGAGAAATCCGCCCCGCGCAGGTCGAGGCCGACCACGTGCCGGGCGAAAAGGGCATAGGACGGCATCCGGCCGAACATGTCCGGCTCAGGGTAATCCTTTTCCTTCTCCTCCGGATCGAGATCTGCGTCGGCGTTCGTCCCGCCGCCCGCGTACTCGATGCGGATGCCACTGAGCCGCAGGTCTTCGATCGGATAGCCGGGAATGCCGCTGATCAGAATCCCGTGCGCCCCGCTGACGCCCGACGCCACGACGTTGCTGATGCTGACGCGGCGAATCACCCCCGGCGGCGGCTCGCCCGGGGTGCGCGCGCGGTTGCCGCGGCGGACGAAGATCGGCGCGTTCGCGATGCCGCGCATCGTCAGGTTCGAGATGGCGACGTCCTCGATCGGGCCGCCGTCGACGCTCTCGATGGCGAGGCCGCGGCTGTAGTCGAACAGGCAGTTCGAGATGGTGATGTTGCGGAAGCCGCCGCTGCTCTCGGTGCCGAACTTGATGCGGCCGGTCGGGCCGCGATCGCGCGCGCCGCCGTATTTCACGGTCCGCTTGTAGCTGCCGTCCAGATAGCTGCCCTCGTCGTACCCGCTCACCTGGCAGTTGGTGATCGTCACGTTCTCGGTCGCGCGGGCGACGCCGAGACCGTAGCTGCTCTTGAGGCAGATCCCGTCGTCGAACGGCGAGTTCACCGTCATGTTCGAGAGGCGGACGTTGCGGCACGCGTCGACGTCGATGCCGTCGCGGTTGGTGTCCATCTTCACGTTGTCGACCGTGAAGTTGTCGACGCCGGTGGCGAGGATGGCGAAATGCCCGCCGTGCGCGATCGTGATGTCGCGGATCGTGACGTTGCGGCTGTTCTTCAGCGCGATGGCCTTGTTGCCGGTCCCGGCGGGGGAGTTGGCGTTGGCCGAGCGGTTCAACGTGGTCCCGCGAATCGTGCCGGTGCCGGAGATCGCGACGTCGTCGAGGTTCTCGCCCCAGATCAGGCTGTTGTGCCAGTGGCTGTGGCCGAAGTCCTGGTACTTGTCCCACTCGTTCGGCTCCGGCGGGTCGCACGGGGCGCGATCGATCGGGCCGGCCTCGACGGTGGCGCCGTGATCGATCAGCAACGCGACGTGGCTGCGCAGGTGAATCGATCCGCTGAGATACGTGCCGGGACCGAAGACCACGGTCCCGCCGCCGGCGCCGGCCGCCTCCTCGATCGCCTTGTTGATCGCCGCGGTGTCGACGGTCTTACCGTCGCCGACTGCGCCGAACTTCCTGACCTCGAAGCGGAGCGGCTGCTGCGCGCCGGCCGACGCGACGAGGAGGGCCGCCACGCCAAGGACGGTGACAACTCTACGCATGGGGGACATTCTCCGTGCGGATGGCCGTCCAGACCGGGCCATCCGGAAATCGGAACGACTCCCGGGCCGCCGCCTTGATCGTGCTGCTGTAGCCCGGCGCCTCGGGCGCGAGGTAGCGGCCGCCGCGCATCACCACCGGATCGACGAAATGCTCGTGCAGGTGATCGACGAACTCGGTGACGCGGTCGTCCATGCGCGCCGACACCGACAGGAAGTCCCACATCGACAGGTGCTGCACCAGCTCGCAGAGCCCGACGCCGCCCGCGTGCGGGCACACCGGGACTCCGAACTTCGCCGCCATCAGGATGACCGCGAGATTCTCGTTCACGCCGCCCAGGCGGCAGCTGTCGATCTGGCAGAAGCCGATGGCGCCGGCCTGCAGGAGCTGCTTGAAGAGGACGCGGTTGGCGCAGTGCTCCCCGGTGGCGACGCCGATTGGCGCCACCGCCCGCGCGATCGCCGCATGCCCGAGCACGTCGTCCGGGCTGGTCGGCTCCTCGATCCACCACAGGTCGAAGCGGGCCAGCGCGCGCACGCGCTCGATCGCTTCGCCGACGTCCCAGCGCTGGTTGGCGTCGATCATCAGCCGGCAGTCGGCGCCGATCGTCTCGCGCACGAGCCCGACGCGCCGCGCGTCGTCGGCGGGATCGCCGCCGACCTTCACCTTGAAGTGCGTGAAGCCTTCCGCGATCGCCTCGCGGCACAGGCGGCGCACCTGCTCGTCGCCGTATCCCATCCATCCCGCCGACGTCGTATAGGCGGGATACCCCTGCCGCAGCAGCGCCGCCTCGCGATCCGGTATGCCGTGCCGCTGGCGCTCGAGCAGATCGATCGCTTCGTCGGGGGTGAGCGCGTCGGTGATGTACTGGAAATCGATCGACGCCACGATCTCGCGCGGGGTCATGTCGGCGAGCACTTTCCACAGCGGCTTGCCCGCGCGCTTCGCGTGCAGGTCCCAGACGGCGTTGACGATCGCCGCCATCGAGATGTGGACGACGCCCTTTTGCGGGCCGAGCCAGCGGAGTTGCGAGTCGCAGGCGAGGTCGCGCCAAAACGCCGCCGGCGCCGCCATGATGTCGTCGAGTGCGCGGCCGACCACGAGCGGCTCGAAGGCGCGGATCGCGCCGGCGCAGATCTCGTTGCCGCGGCCGATCGTGAAGGTGAAGCCGTGGCCTTCGAGCCCCGCGTCGGTATGCAGGATGACGTAGGCGGCGGAATAGTCGGGATCGGTGTGGACGGCGTCGGTGCCGGCCTGTGTCAGCGACGTCGGAAAACGGAGGTCGATGACCTCCATGCTGGTGATCTTCATGCGCTCACCGACCGCACCCGGTCGAGCGTCACCGCGGCCACGATGATGCCGCCGGTGACAATCTGCTGGACCCAGTTGGCCAGCCCCTTCTGCGAACACCCGATCTGGATGACGGTCATGATCGCCGCGCCGATGATCGTGCCCGCCACCGTGCCGCGGCCGCCCGACAGGCTGCCGCCGCCGATGATGACCGCGGCGATCACGTCCAGCTCGAGGCCGATGGCGACCGTGGGATCGCCGACCGAGAGCTTCGAGAACTGCAGCAGCCCGGCCATCCCGGCCAGCGCGGCGCCCAGCGTGTAGACGGCAATCTTGGTGCGCTCGATCGCCACGCCGCACAGCCGCGCCATGCGCTCGTTGGAGCCGATCGCGAAGACGTGGCGCCCGAAACGCGTGTAGCCGAGCAGCCCGCCGATCAGGAGCGCGACCACCAGCAGCGTCCAGATGCCGGGCGGCACGAGCAGGCGCCCGGTCTCGCTGCGCAGCAGATCGTTGAGCCACGTGATCGGCGCCTCGATGCGGCGCTCCTCCGCCAGCCCCTTGGCCGCGCCGCGGACGACGAGCATCGTGCCCAGCGTGACGATGAAGGGCACGACACGCAGCCGGGTGATCAGCACGCCGTTCACCAGTCCGCAGGCCGCCGCCGCCGCGACGCCCGCCGCCGCCGCGACCAGCGGGGCGCGATCGGCGCGCAGCGCCAGCGCGATCACCACCGTCGTCAGCGCGATGATCGACCCGACCGACAAATCAATCCCGCCGGCGGCGATCACCACGGTCATGCCGAGCGCGGCCATGCAGACGATGGCGGTCTGCCGGGCCATCAGCTCGAGGTTGGCCGGCGCGAAGAACTGGCGGCCGACGAGCGCGCCAAAAATCGCGGCGACGAGGATCAGCCCGACGAGCGTGCCGGTGCGATCCAGGATCGATCGTGCGGTCATGCGGCGTCGGCCCCGGTCGCCTGCATCATCAGGTCGTGCTCGGTCAGGCCGGCGGCGGGGCGCGGCGGACGGAGGCGTCCGCGCTGCATCACGGCGATGCGATCGCACAACCCGAGCAGCTCGGGCAGGTAGCTGCTGACCATCAGGACGGCGCGGCGCCGTCCGCCCGCCGTGTCGGCGACGAGCGAGTCGATCAGCCGGTAGATCTGCGCCTTGCTGCCGACGTCGATGCCGCGGGTCGGCTCGTCGAGGATGAAGACGTCCACGTCGTGGTGCAGCAGCCGCGCGATCGCCACCTTCTGCTGGTTGCCGCCAGAGAGCGCGCCGGCCGGCTGCGAGGCGCCGCCGCAGCGGATCGCCATCCGCTCGATCCACCGCGCCGCGGCCTCCCGCTGCCTCGCCGGCAGCACCACCCCGAGCGCGCCGAAGCGATCGAGCCGGGTCAGCGTGAGGTTGTCGGCGATTGAGAGCCCGAGCGCGAGCCCCTCGGACTTGCGATCCTCGCTCAGCATGCCCATGCCGGCGCGCCACCGATCGCGTGGCGCTTCCGCCTGAAGGCGGAAGCCACGAGACACGCGACTTGACAGGCCGCCGGCTGGCTCCGGTCCTCCGTGGCTTCCGCCTTCAGGCGGAAGTAACTGCACTCGGACGCGCCCGCGCTTCACCGGCTCGAGCCCGAAGATCGTGCGCAGCAGCCGCGTTCTTCCAGCGCCCACAAGACCCGCGATGCCGAGGATCTCGCCGCGATGCAGCGTGAAACCCGTCGACCCCGGTTCGAGCGCGTCAACCTGCAGCACCGCTTCACCCGGTGTCCGCACGCTGCGGGGAAAGAGCTCCGCGGGACGGCCGCCCACCATCATCGACACGATCGCTTCGTTCGAGGTCTCTGCCGTCGCGCCTCCGCCGGCATTGCGGCCGTCGCGCAGCACCACGACGCGGTCGGTGATGGCTTTCACTTCCTCGATGAAGTGGGAGATGTAGACGATGGCATGCCCCTGCGCTCTGAGTCGTTGCAACAGCGCGAACAGGTGCTCGACGTCGGGCCGGCCGAGACTGCTGGTCGGCTCGTCGAGCGCCAGCACGCGGCAGCCGACGGCCAGCGCCCGCGCGATCTCGACGAGCTGCTGCGCGGCAACCGAGAGCGACCCGACCTTCGTCGCGGGATCGATGTCGGTGTGTCCCAGCTGCGCCAGCGCCGACGCGGCCATCGCGCGCATCCGCGCGCGATCGATCACGCCGAAGCGCGCCGGCTCGACGCCGAGCAGGATGTTCTCCATGACCGAGAGGTCCGGCGCGAGCGACAGCTCCTGATAGATCATCGCGACGCCGGCCCGCCGCGCCTCAATCGGCGAGCGCGGCGCGTAAGCCTCGCCGCCGATCGCCATCGAGCCGGCGTCAGGCGGCAGCGCCCCCGCGAGAATGGCCATCAGCGTGCTCTTGCCGGCGCCGTTCTCGCCGACGAGCCCGCAGATCTCGCCCGGCGCGACCGACAGATCGACGCCGTCGAGCGCGACCGTCGCGCCGAAGGCCTTGCGGATCCCGCGCATCAGGCATCCCGCCGGCTCGCTCACTTCTTCAGATCCGGTTCGAGCAGGGCCTTCATCTCCGGCGTGTCCATGTTGTCTTTGGTGGCCACGTGCACGCCGGTGTCGATCCACTTCTCGACCGGCTGTCCCTTCAGGTGCGCCACCATCGTCTTGACCGCCTCGTAACCCATGTGCACCGGATCCTGCACGACCAGGCCGTCGAGGCCGCCGTCACGCAGCCCCTTGACGAGGTTCGGCGAGGCGTCGAAGCCGACGAACTTCACCTTGCCGGCCCACCCGTTGTCCTGCAGCACGCGCAGCGTGGCGAAAGTGACCGACTCGTTCGGCGTGAAGATGCCGTCCACCGACAGGCTGCCGTCCGGCTTCTTGTAGGAGCTGAGCAGCGCTTCCGCTTTCTTGTACGCCCCTTCGACGTCGGCGCCGCCGTACTGGTTGGAGCTGACGACTTCGATGCCCGGGTTCTGCTTCATCGCGTCGAGGAACCCCTGCTCGCGCTTGCCGGTGCTGTCATGCCCCTCGGCGTAGCGCAGCAGCACGACCTTGCCCTTGTGGCCGAGGGACTCGGCGAGCCGCTGGCCGCCGAGCTGACCCCCCTTGAGATTGTCGGTCGCGACGAAGCTGACGTAGTCGCCCCCCTTCAACCCCGAGTCGAAGATGACCACGGGAATCTTGTG
>Ga0075425_100002507_pt1 | contig 18419 bp, 14 predicted proteins | sample SoiMethybrSBSTD4_FD_75300 | JGI IMG/M metagenome (GOLD analysis project Ga0075425, IMG submission 75300) | Bulk soil microbial communities from a Populus tree surrounding site in Tennessee, USA - Soil MetaG P. TD hybrid SBSTD4 | ecosystem: Environmental > Terrestrial > Soil > Tree plantation... | reverse complement strand
GGTAGGTGAGAATCGCCCGGCTGCGCTGGCTGGCATCGAGCGTGTTGATCAACGCGAAGGCCTTGTCGTTTTCGTTGCCGAGCGGCCGGACCGTTCGGCCTTCAACGGTGTAGGTCGCCGGTTGCGCCGCCGGCAGACTGGGCGCCATCGTCGCCTGGCTCCCCGCCAGCGTGAGATTGATGGCGAGATGGTGTCCGCCGAACTGCAACCGCCACGGCGCGGTGGTGGATGGCGTGCCCAGGAACGCCAGGTAGTATTCATTTTCGCCGAACGCTGGACCGCCGCCCGGTCCACGCCCGCCGCCGCGCCCGCCATTGCCCGAGGATTGCGTCCGCAGCACTTCGTCGCCACGCATGATGTCGACCACCTTGCGGTAGCCGTCGCGGCTCAGCGCGACCGACAGCAGCGTCATCACCGCGGCGCGCTGCGTGGCGGTCACGTCGGCGAGTCGCAGTCCATTGCGTTGAAACATCGGGCTCGGCAGGTTCGACCAGTTGGTTTTCTGCGGGCTGTCGAACGGAAACTGCACCTTCGTGCGGCCCGAGTCGTCGAGAGCCGTCAGGACGCCCTGCGCTGCGGCGACGATTCGCGTCGTGACGTCAGCCTGGGTGCTTGCCGTCGCGCCGCGCTGCGCGCGCGGGGCCGCGGCAAGGATCGTCAGCGCGCCGATGGCAACGACCGACGCAATCCGATGTCGTGGATTCATAACGCGCATCGTAGCGCGCACGGTGATGTCAGGAGCATGAAACGGATGTGAAGATTCCCTGGTGGACGCAGTCGTCCGTCTCTATACTCGCATCCGTGCCAGATCAGCTGGCGTCCATGGCGATCGCTCGGCCGGGTGCGCCGGTCGTCGCGGCCGCCGACGCCATCGGTCGCGAGCAGGTGAAGTCGGTCGTCCGCGTGGCGGCCGGCAACTTCCTCGAGATGTACGACTTCATGATCTACGGGTATTACGCCGCGGCGATCGGCCGCGCGTTCTTCCCGAAGAGCAGCGAGTCGGCGTCGCTGATGCTGTCGTTCGGGACATTTGGCGCCGGCTTTCTAATGCGTCCGCTCGGCGCGTTGACGCTCGGCGCCTACATCGACCGCCACGGCCGCCGTTCGGGGCTGATCCTCACGCTTGGACTGATGTCGATCGGCACGCTGTCGATCGCGCTGGCCCCGCCGTACGCGGCGATCGGCCTGCTCGCGCCGCTGATTGTCGTCGGCGGGCGTTTGATTCAAGGGCTGTCGGCCGGCGTCGAGCTCGGCGGCGTGTCGGTCTATCTCGCCGAGATTGCGACCCCGGGCCGCAAAGGGTTCTACGTGAGCTGGCAGTCCGCCAGCCAGCAGCTCGCCGTCGTGTTCGCGGCGCTCGTCGGGGTCGTCTTGCACCGGCTCGTGAGCGGCGTACGGATGGATGCGTGGGGATGGCGCATTCCGCTGCTCATCGGTTGCGCGATCGTCCCCGTGCTGTTCGTGATCCGCCGATCGTTGGCGGAGACCGACGCCTTTGCGCGGCGCGCGCACCACCCCGCGATCGGCGAGATCGTCAGGTCGGTGGCGGCGAACTGGCGGATCGTGCTGAGCGGCTCGATGATGGTGGTGCTCACCACGGTCGCCTTCTACACGATCACCGCCTACACGCCGACGTTCGGTCGAGCGGCGCTGCACCTCGACGAAGGCGACGTGCTGATCGTCACGCTCTGCGGCGGCGTCTCGAACTTCGTCTGGCTGCCGCTTTCCGGAGCGCTATCGGATCGAATCGGCCGGCGGCCGCTGCTGATCGGGTTCTCGCTGGTGATGCTGCTGACGGCATACCCGGCGCTCGCCTGGCTCTCCCGCGACGTCTCGTTCACGCACTTGCTGATCGTCGAGCTGTGGCTGTCGTTCTTGTATGGCGGGTACAACGGCGCGATGATCGTGCACCTCACCGAGATCATGCCGGGGCATGTTCGCGCCAGCGGGTTCTCGCTCGCCTATAGCCTGGCGACGGCGCTCTTCGGCGGCTTCACGCCGCTGGTCGCCACCTACTTGATTGCGGTGACACACAACACGGCGATGCCGGGCGTGTGGCTCTCGTGCGCGGCGCTCGTAAGCCTCGTCGCCGTCATGGCGCCGGTTGGACACGAACGCTAGAGGGTTCCGATGAGCGACGAACGCACCCGTCGGCGATTGACAGTTGCCCGGCACGCCGCGACCTGCTTAGTCGCGCTCACGCTCATTCTCCTCGCGGCGCCGGCGCGTGCCGACGAGATCCACGTGATGGTGTCCGGCGGATTCACTGCGGCTTACAAGCTGCTGGTTGCGGAATGGGAGAAGGCGTCGGGACATACCGTTGCAACCGTGTACGGCGCGTCGATGGGCGAAACGCCGACGTCAATCCCCAACCGGCTGGCACGCGGCGAGCCGGCCGACATCGTCATCCTCGCCCGCACTGCGCTCGATCGCCTCGTCGATGCTGGCAAGGTCGTCGTCGACAGCCAGACCGACCTCGTGCGATCGCGCATCGGGATGGCCGTCAAGGCCGGTGCAAAGAAGCCTGACATCTCGACCGAAGCACGATTCCGCCAGGTGCTGCTCGACGCGAAGTCGATTGCCTACTCCGACAGCGCAAGCGGTGTGTACATATCAACGGAGCTGTTCAAGAAACTGGGTATCGCGAGCCAGGTCGCCGGCAAGTCGACGATGATTCCGGGTACGCCCGTGGGCGAGCGCGTCGCCTCCGGCGCCGCGGAAATCGGATTCCAGCAGATGAGCGAACTGCTGCCCATTCCCGGCATCACGGTTGTCGGTCCGATTCCCGACTCGGTGCAGTTGGTCACGATCTTCTCTGCCGGCGTGGCGACGGCGGCTCGAGCACCGGCGACGGCGCGTCAACTTATCGCGTATTTGTCGTCCTCGGGTGCGCACCAGGTGATTCGTGCGGCCGGCCTCGATCCCGTCGCCGCTGCCGTACCCACTGAAGGCGTCGACCGTTTCATCACGGTCAACGGCCTCAGGCTTCACTACCTGGACTGGGGCAACGACGGAAAGCCGCCCTTCATCCTGCTGCACGGGATCTCGAGAACCGCCCACACCTTCGATCATGTCGCGCGGCGTTACCAGAAGGACTACCACGTGATCGCGATCGACATGCGCGGCCACGGCGATTCGGCGTGGGATCCGAACGCGCAGTACCTCGTCGAAGATTATGTCAAAGACATCGAAGGCATCGTCGCGCAGCTGCAGCTCAGGAACCTTCGGATGATGGGTAATTCGACCGGCGGTCGCGTGGTCCAGGTGATGGCGGGTCTTCATCCTGATCTCGTGTCGCGCATCGTCGTCGAAGACGTCGGACCGGAACGGCCAGCCTCGATCGCCGATGGATTCGCGATGCGCGTTCAACAGGAGCGCGCCGACGACACCAGCTGGGCGTCGGAGGACGAGCTGTTCGCGCAGACAAAGAAGCAGAATTCCGGCGTGAGCGACGAGATCCTTCGCGCCTACGTGAAGTCGGCGGTCAAACGCCGCGGCGACGGACGGCTGGTCTGGAAGCGTGACCCGCAATTGTCGAAGGGCTTCGTCGTCACGGAGTTGTGGCGCTACATCGGCCACATCACGTGCCCGACGCTCTACATCCTCGGCGGCAAGAGCACCATCGTGCCGATCGAGACGCAGCACCGCCTCGAGAAAACGATCCCGGGCGTGCAAATCGTGACCGTTCCGGATGTCGGCCATTATCCTGACTGGGAGAAGCCTGCCGAGACGTTCGCGATCCTCGACCAGTTCCTCGGCGTCAAGCAGTAGACTTCAGTTTGCGAGGGGACATGGACGTACAGCGAATCAGCGTTGGCGATGCGCGGCGGAAAGTGCAGGCAAAGCAGGCATTGCTCGTCTGCGCGTATGAAGACGCCGCGAAGTGCCGGATGGTGAACCTCGAGGGTTCGATTCCGCTCACCAGCTTCCGGTCGGAGGCGGCGTCGCTGCCGAAGGACCAGGAAATCATTTTCTTCTGCGCCTGACCCTCCGAGGGCAGCGCTGCCGGTCAGGCAGCCACATACCAGGCGCAGGGATTCACCAATGTGAAAGCGTTGAAAGGCGGTGTCGAAGCGTGGGTCGCCGCCGGATACCCGATGTAGGGGCACCCTTTCAGGGTGTCCGCGCCCGACCCGTCCGCCCCTGAGAGGGCGGACCTACGTCCGACGCGCCTGATGAATCGACTGCAGGAGCCGATCGGCCGGACACGGTTTCGACAGCACGTCGCTGAATTGCGCCATCGCCTGCGCTCGCGCAAACGCGGCGTCGTCGCCGGTCAGCACGACGATCGGAATCGACGCTGTCGCCGGAGTCGTCCGCAACTGCGCGGCGAGCGCGAACCCGTCCATGTCGGGCAGCAGCAAGTCGAGGACGATCACATCCGGCCGCTCTGCGATCGCGAGATCGAACCCGGTTAGCCCGCGCGACGCCTTCACCACAGCGAGCTCGTGCTCGATCAGCATCGCGTACAAATCCAGCTGCGTCAGGTTGTCTTCGATGAACAGGACGACTGGCCGTTTCCTGTCTGTCGTGAACCTTGCGCGCGGAGCGGCTGGTGTCGTCATCGAGGCGCCGTTCGAGTTGCCTATAGTAACAACACTGTCAATGACGCGCCCGGCCCCGATTCCGCCGCAAGCCGCGGAGTGCACAACCGCGTCCGTCTGTGCGATCGTTGCGCCATGGCACAGACCGCGTCGGCTTTCGCCGCCATCGACATTCCGGCACGGGTGCGCGCCCACGACTGGCGCACCGTCGAACAACAGCTCGACGGGTCGGGATGCGCCGTGCTGCCGGCGTTGCTGACAGCTGACGAGACCGATGCGCTCGTCCGCCTCTACGACGACGATCGACTGTTCAGGAGCCGCGTCGTGATGGCCAAGCACGGTTTCGGCCGCGGCGAATACAAATACTTCAAGTACCCGCTGCCGGAGATCGTTACCGGCCTGCGCACGGCGATGTACGCGTGCCTCGTCGCGACCGCAAATCGCTGGAACGAAGCGATGCGGATCGAGGTTCGCTATCCCGACTGCCACGGCGAATTCATTGCCCGCTGCCACGATGCCGGCCAGACGCGGCCGACGCCGCTGCTGCTTCGGTACGCCGAAGGCGACTTCAACGCGTTACACCAGGATGTCTACGGCGAGCACGTCTTTCCGTTGCAGATGATGATCCTGCTGTCGGACCCCGGACGAGAGTTCACCGGCGGCGAGTTCGTGGTCACCGAGCAGCGGCCGCGGATGCAGTCGCGGGTGGAGGTGGTGCCGGTCGGCCGCGGCGACGCCGTCGTCTGGGCGGTCCGCGATCGCCCGGCGCAGGGGCGCCGCGGCGCCTACCGCGTGACGATGCGCCACGGCGTCAGCCGGGTGCGTTCCGGCCATCGGCACACAGCCGGCGTAATCTTCCACGACGCGAAGTAGGTCCAATCCTTTGATATCGTCCCCGCATGCTGATTGGTGACGATGCCGGGCAGGCGGCGTTCGAAATTGGCAAGCCGCCGCAGTCGATCCGTGTTCTGAGCGAGCGGCAGGTCGCGCAGCTGCTCGACCCCGATGATCTGCTTCGTCAGCTCGAGGCGTCGTTCGGCGCCCTCGATCGCGGTGAAGTTCAGTGCCCGCCACGGCCACAGGTTTCAGTGCCGGGCCGCGGTTTCTCGCTCGCCATGGCCGCCTGGCAGCCGGGGATGCAGATCTGCGTCAAGGTGGTCAACGTCTTCGACGGCAACCTCGCCGTCGGGCTCCCGAATCATCTCGCGATCGTGAATCTCTTCGACCCGGAAACGGGAGCGGCGACGTGCGTGATGGACGCGACGTTCATCACCGGTATACGAACCGCTGCCGCCGCGGTGTTGTCGCACCGGCTCCTGTCGCGCGGCGACAGCCGCATCGCCACCATCGTTGGGGCCGGCGTGCAGGCGCGAGAACATCTCCGGTTGTTGCCTCTCGTGCGCGACCTTGACGAGATCCAGATCGCCGCGCTCGACCTCGCGCACGCGCAGCGCCTCGCGCGCCTGCACCCGAACGCGCGAGCGGTCCCCGACATCGAGTCAGCGATCCGGCGCTCCGACCTGGTGTGTCTTGCGACGCATTCGCCGACGCCGGTGATCGAACCCGGCTGGATCACACCGGGCACGCACGTTTCCTCGGTCGGCTATCACCCGCCGCTCGGCGAACTGCCGGTGGCGCTCGCCCGCGCCAGCCGATTGTTCGTCGAGACGATGGACGCGTTCGCGCCGCCGCCGGTGGGCTGCGCCGAGTTGAGTGATGTCAGCTCGGTGGGCGCCGCCACCCTCGGCAGCGTCGTCAACGATCCGCGGCGAGGCCGCGCGCACGACTCGGAGATCACTGTCTATAAAGCGATGGGCATCGCGATGGAAGACATGGTCGCTGCGAACCTGGTCTACGACCGCGCCCGGCAGTCGGCAGCCGGCACGCTGGCCGACTGGTAAGCTGTCGCCGCATTGCGATTCCTGGAGACGATTGATGCCGCTACTCCAGTTCCGGTAGTGTCCGGCTTCCGCCTTGCGGAACGCTTCGGCGGACCGCCATAGCCTTGGCGACGGCGGTCAGCCGGACCGTCGCGGCGTGCGGCGCCCACGCCGTGATTTTGCGGACACTACCGGGCGGCCTGGAGACCACCGATGCCGCTATTGAAAGAGTGGGAGAGCTTCTACGTGATCGTCGGTTCGGCGGCCGCTGCGCTGACCGGCCTGCAGTTTGTCGCGACGGCGCTCATCGCCGATATCGACGTCGAGGCGAGCAGCGGTACTTTCGATGCTTTTGCTACGCCAACCATCGTCCATTTCAGCGGCGCACTGCTGATCTCGGCGATTCTGAGCGCGCCGTGGGAGTCGCCGATGCTTCTCGGCGCTCTTATCGCGATCGCTGGCGCAGCCGGGATCGCGTACTGCGGTCTGGTCGCGCGCCGATCGCGCCAACAAACCGAGTATCAGCCGGTCTTCGAAGACTGGCTGTTTCACGTCGCGCTGCCGGTAATCGCCTACGCGGGATTCGGGGTCGCCGGCTATTTATTGTGGCGGTCGGCCGCGGCCTCGGGCCTGGTGGTCGTGGCCGCCGCGATCCTGCTGCTGCTCGCGATCGGCATTCACAATACGTGGGACACGGTCACCTATCTCATCGTCGTGCGGCGGCACGACCACAACAGTCCCGATCATCCGACCAGTGCGCCGACGACGCCGGAATAACTCCCCTACGGTCGACCGTAGGTCCGCCCTTTCATGGCGGACACTCCGGAATCCGTCAACGCGTGGGAGTCGCGGGGCGGTCCTCTTCGAGCGGTGTCCACTCGCCGGATTGGATGAAGCTCGCCCAGTAGAACGGGTGCTGGCGCGCCGGGCGCTTGAGCATTGCGATCTTCGACTGGCGCAGCGCGTCACCGCGACCGAGGCCGGCGCGCAGACCGGTGTAGTAGGCGACCATGGTCTCGCGCGCGATGGCGTCGCTGACGGGCCAGAGGCTCATGACGAGCGTCTCGGTGCCGGCGAGCACGAAGGCGCGGCGCAGCCCGTAGACCCCTTCCCCGTTGCGAACTTCGCCGATCCCGGTGTCGCACGCCGACAGCGTGACGAGGTGCGTGCCCCACAAATCCAGCGCCGACGCTTCGAGCGCGGTGAGAATCCCGTCCTCCGTGTCGCGCTTCAGGTTCGCCCCGGCGAGTGCCAGGCCCGAGCGCAGCAACGGGTTCTCGGCGGTGGCGCCGCCGTCCTGGAGAAAGAATCCATGCGATGCGATGTGGAGGATGCGCGGCGCCTGCACGCGCTGCAGAAACGCCTTCTGCGCACGTTCGCCGGTGAAGAGCGTCGCGTCGGGGAACAGGCCCTTGATGGCGAGCGCCTCCTCCGCGGTTGCGGCCAGCGGCGCGAAGTACACCGACGACCGCTCGGGACCGGTGGTAACGCTGCGCCGCGCCGCCGGGGTCGTCCGGACCAGCACCGCGCTGGCCGCCCCCGAAGGTGCCGGCTCACCGAAGACCGGATCGGCAAAGACCGCGGCGCTGCTGCGGCTCGCGCGCGCCACCTGCATTCGCAGCAGGTCGCGGCCGCTCGTCAGGTACGAGATCGCATGCCGCTCGATCAGGTATCGATCCTGCTCGTCGACGAGTGCCTCGAATGGGACGAGGTTCAGCGCGCCGTCCGGTGAGATCAGCAACCGGGCCAGCCCGCCGAATGCCGGACGTACGGGCGCCATCACCAGGCTGTCGAGCGTGCGTGCGCGTGCCTTGACGTCGCCGCGCCGCGGATCGCGCAGCGCTGCCCGCAGCGCGTCGACCGCTTCGTCGATCGCGGCCGCCGGCCCGAGATCGAAGCCGCGCGGCGCGAGCTGATTGCGGATCACATAGGCAGCGTAGTGCGGCGGGCCGTAGGCCTCGGCATTCCGTTCCGCGCGCGGATCGAATGGTCGAAACACCGCGAGCTCGACGAGCGCCGCGCCGTCGGGAATCGCTGCCTGCACCGCGTCGAGCGTCACCGCACGGCTGTCGGCACGGAATTCAGCGCTGTGTTCCGCGAGCTCGGCCTCGAATTTCTCCTTGCGGATCTCCAGCGACTGAATCGCGAGGCGCCGCTGATCGGCGAGTGTGGGGTTGGGAACGTTCAGCGCCAGCCGTGCAAGTTCCGCCGTCGTCGTCTTCAGCTGCTCGACCAGTTCCAGGTTGTGCGGGTCGGAGGTCCGCCGGACAGCCGCGAGCGTGTCGGACATCGCGTCCTGGACGCGACCCTTCCGCTGCAGCAGCACCAGCACGGCGAGCGTCGCGGCGTCGGCGCTGTCCGGCGCCTCGCGCAGGTGCAGCGAGATCGTGCGATCGGTCCGCTCGCGCATGGCGTTGACGAACAGCAGCTTCTGCCGTTCCGAGCCGATCGCCAGGTTCAAGGCCAACTGCTTTTCGAGAATCGCATCGGCCCGTCGCTGGTAGGCAATCGCGTTGGACACGTCGCCGGCGGCCGCATACGTTCGCGCGATGTTGCCGACCGAAACGAGGGTCGCGTCCTGGAACGGCCCGGCCGCGTGCTCCCAGATGGTCAGCGCCCGCAGATGCAGCTCGAGCGATCGCGCCAGGTCGCCGCGCGCGCGGGCGACCGTCGCCATGTTGTTCAGCACCTGCGCGACATCGGGATGATTCGGCCCGACCACCCGCTCGCGCAGCGACAGGACCCGCGCGTAGTAGGCGTCAGCCGTCGCGTAATCCTTCCGTTCGCGCGCGACCATGCCGAGGCTCTGCAGCACGACGCCGATGAAGTAGTTGTCGCTGCCGAAGGCTTTCGTGCCGGCATCGAGCGATCGGAGAAACCATTGCTCGGCGGCGCCGAAATCGCCGCGCTGCCGGCCGATCTCGCCGAGGTTGTTGAGCAGCGTCGCGTAGTTCCTGCTGTCGGACTCGCCGATTGCCTCGAGGATCGCCATCGCGCGTCGAAGGATCGTCTCCTCGGCCGCGAACTCGCCGCCGTCGTGCCGGATGGCGGCCTGTGTCATCAACGCGCTGACGTACCACTGGTTGTCGGTGCCGAGCGACTGCTCGAGCGCGTCGAGCGCCGGCCGCAGCAGCGTCTCGGCCTTCGCGCGCTGCCCCATCTTTTCGTACAGCAGCGCGAAGCGCGCCCGCACCCAGGCCGCCATCGGGTGATCCGGCGTCAGCGAGGAATCCATGATCGCGACGGCCTGGTGGAATGCGGCCTCGGACTTCGGATCGTCGGGCAGGCTCTGATATACGGTGCCGAGTTCGGCGAGTACGCTCGCTGTCTGCAGGTCGGCCGGACCGCGCGTCGACTCCGTGATCGCGAGCGCCTGTTCGAGCAGCGTCCGCGCCGCGTCGAAGAGGCCGTCCTCCTCGAGCCGCGTGGCGCGCGTGCGCAGGCGGCGCGCGTCGCGCATGGCCCGATCGGACTCGTCTGCGGGTCCGATTGCGGCGAGGTGGACTGCGTACGCGCCTGGAGCGGCGACGCCGGATACAGGCTTGATCGCGATGTCGTAGGAGCCCGCGGCGTCGGCGACGATCTCCACGTCCTCGACACCGATCGGCCGAATGTCGTCCTGGATATCGGCGACCAGTCGCCCGTCGCCGCCGTAGACGCGAACCACGACGGCGATACCGCGCTGCTCGACGCGGACGTGTGCACAGTCGCCGGCGTTCAGCGTGACACTGTATCGGTGTTCTTCGCCGCGATCGAGCCGCCGCTCGATCGCGGTGTCCTGTTCGAGCGCTATGGTTGATTGCTGCGCGAACGCCGGCGGCGTGCTGACGAGGACCGCCATGGCGGCCGCGCCGATAGAAAGGCTTCGGCGCGTCAGGCAGGCGACGTTTGAAACGGGTGACCGCATTCCGGCTAGGGCCGCGTCACTTCGAAGGCATAACTGCCAACGACGTGCGCGGCGTCACCACCGGTGCGCCCGGCCAGGTCGAGCGTGTAGTGCTGCGGCTTCAGCAACGCCAGCGGAACGGCCACCCCCACCGATACGCCGTCGGCCGATGACTTTGCACCGATCCAGTCGCTGCGCCAGATCACCGCGTTCGACGTCGGGTCGCGAAGTCCCACCTGGTAGCGGTCGAACTCAGTGGCGTCGAGGCGCAGTTCGAAGCCGACCCGATCGGCGTGCGGCGGCGGCAGTTCGAGTACGGGAACCGTATCCGCCGAACGGGTCTGCGGCACGAGCACGAGCGCGATCGCCTTCACCTCCTGCGCGGCAGCGGCCGGCGTCCGCGCGCGCGCCAACTGCTTCGCGATCTCGGCGTTCGCAGCGCGGAGATCCGCGTTCTGCGCTTCGAGGTCGCGTGCGTGGCGATCGAGTGCGGCGCGACCGCTCTCGGCCACCGACAGGCCGCGGCCGAGGCGGACCGATACGAACAACAGCCCCGCGCTGGCCACCAGAAGCAGCGTCGCGGCGACCGCCAGCGCCGGCAGCAGCGCCGGGATCCACCGCGTCCGCCACGACGGCGACGGTGCCGACCGCGGTGCGTCGTCGACGGCGCGTGCGAACGCGGCCGCGAATGCCACGCGCTCGCGACGACGCGGCGACGCCAGGTAGTGCGACTCGAACCGCTCGCGGAGATCGATCGCGAGCGTGCCGCGCACATACGCGTCGACGAGATCGTCTTCGACGCCGCGCAACCGCGCCACGACCGCGTCATCGACGACGCTCGCTTCGTCGAAGCGATCGGCCTCGTTCGGAGGCAGGAGACCGAGCAGATAGCGAATCAGCTGCTGGTCGTCGAGCAGCGTGTCGCGCCGGGCCGGCTTATGCGAATCCATGCTGAAGTCCAACGGCTACGCGACGCGGAGAACAGTATTGGTCATCGGCGATCACCACATTCCCTGACGCACGTCATCAGTGCCTCGCGAATCCGCCAGGCACGGATGGCGAGGGCGTTCATGCTGATCCCGAGCCGCATCGCGAGCTCGCGGCGGCGCTGGATCTTCTTCTGGCGCGATTCTGCGTAGTACTCGACGATCAGCTCGCGCTGCTCCTGCTTCAGGTTCTGCAGGCAGGAGTCGAGGCAGTCGAGCCGGTGCTCGCGGGCGTCGCGTTCAGCGGCGGCGGCGCCGTGGCTGGCGATGCCGGTGGTTTCGGTCGCGCGCGACTCGTCGAACGGCACGAGCCGCCGATCGCCGCGCAGATCCTCGAGGAGCACGTACTTGGCGACGGCAAAGCAGTAGCGCGCCGGCGGCCGCGTGGTGATGACGCCGTCCTGCGCGAGCGTAATCGCGACCCGCGTCAGCGTCCTGTCCGCGAGATCGTCGGCGGCCGGACGATTGCGGCGATCGAAATACGAAGCGAGGCGCCGCCGTACGTCGATGTAACGCTCGCCGTTCGACTCGACGCCGTCGTCGAGCCAGGCGAGCAGGGCGGCGAAGGTATCGGGCGTCAGCTTCGCATCTTCACGGACGACGTCTTGATTCACCACGTAGCCGGCTCTCGATGTGCGACCTATACCGCGTGCGGAAATGCTGGCGGAGGCGCGAAGATCCTGCGTGAGTGGATAGGAGCGATCTGTTCCTACCTTTGACGCGATCTCCGGGCGCTGGTTGCAGAGGAGAGACACAGTCCGTCGCTGCTCCAATCTGTTACATCGGCGTCACCGCCGAAGGCCGACGGCATCAGGTCGTTGAGCGACGAAATCTTTCAGCACGGATTGAGTGTGGTCGTCAGGCCACGGGCCATGTGGTCGCTGAGCGCCGCCACGATCCCGTCGACACGCTTCGCGTCGTCGACTGACAGGGCAAATCCTTGCCGTTCGGGCGCAATCAGATCGGACGAGCGATGCGTCGCGCGCATCAGACCGTCCGGCGAATGATCGCGCGAGCGCAGCAGCACGTGTCCGATCTCGTGGGCCAGCGCGCGGCCGATCATCCGTCCGGCCATCTGCTCGCGAACCGCCGGCGGGCACTCGGCTCCGTGGTGCATGGCTGGCGCCTCGTCGAGCAGCGTCTCGATCGTGTCGTTGAACAACAGAATCGTCGGCTCGGGAGCGCCGGCGCGAAACCGCACCGCACCAAGCGCGCCGGTCTTCAGGTGGTGATCGCGTTGATCGGCGACAACGACGGCCAGCCGCATCACGCGGTCCTCCCTGAGACTGTCGCGCGGCACGATGCGCAGCGCGACCTGGTGAGGCGCCCAGATCGACCGCGCCTCGTCGAGGGCGGCTGCTTCGACACGGGCGTTCAGCGGCACCCCGACGAACACGAATTCGATCGGCAACGGCGGAGGGGCGGTGGATTGCAGTAGCGACGAGAGCAGCAGCGAGATAATCGTCGGCACATCATGGTAGGCCGGCGGCGTCGGTTCGCTTTCAGCTTGCCGCCCGTCGTACGAATTCGATCTCCGAGACGCCGCCGCTGGCCGTCGCCGAGACGACGCTGCCGACGTGCCGCAGCAGTTTGCGGATGCCGGTGTTGTCGGCGGTCACGTGTACGACGAAGCGCCGGAAACCGAGCGCTTCGGCGGCCTGCAGCACGCGCGTCGCGAGCTCGGTGCCGACGTGCTGGTGCTGCCAGTCGTCGCGCACGACGAGCGCAACCTCGGCGCGTTCGGCGTCTACGGCGCCGAAACTCGCCAGCGCGACGAGCTCGCCGGCGTCGCCGTCTTCGGCGACGAGGGCAAGCTGCCGCCGGTAGTCCACCGCCGTCAGCAGCCGCACGACAGAGTCGGGCAGCGCCGGCATCGGCGAGAAGAACCGGAGATACCGGCTGCGCGGGCTCAAGTGTGCGTAAAACGAGCGAATCGGATCGGCTTCGCCCGGGCGTAGCGGGCGGATGTGCACCCGCCGATCGTTGGCCAGCGTCAGGTCCGCTTCGAGATCGGTCGGATAGTTCGGATCGTTCGACATCGGGGCTCCCACTCCGGTTCGACGCATCTAGGGCAGGGCGAGATGCGCGCACCAGTACAGGATCGAAAACAGCAGGAACTTTCCGACAGCAGGGAAATGTAACGGTGGTGAAACCGATCTGGGTGGGGAAAAGCGGTTACGACTTCTGCGCGAAGTCGACCTGCCAGGCATCGTCCTCGGCAGGTTTTCTCCAGAACTTGCGGCGGCAATCGAAGCAGCGGTGCGGCTGCTGGCCAGTCAGCGCCGCACGCCACGCCTGGTACCAGCGCACGCGTGAGCGGCCGGTCTTGGTGGACCGGCACTTCGGACAGTTGAACCAGCGCCTCGCGACGTGCATCTCATCCGATCATAACAGCTGAGGCTGGCCGGTATCCCCCCCAAAGGTGGGGGGTGGCCGGCGGCCCCGCAGCGGACCCATGCTTGCAAGAACCGCCTCTCGGTTCGCCGTGTTAACCCATCGCCTTCTAATCGTATCCAACCGGCTGCCGATCACCGCCACGGTAAGCGGCGACACAGTGTCATTTACGCAGGCGTCCGGCGGCCTCGCGACAGGGCTGCGTGGTTGTCACGAGCGGACGGACGGCCTTTGGATCGGGTGGCCGGGGATCGACGCGCCGCCCTCGTCGCTGCAGTCGGCTCTCGATGCCCAGCTCGCCCAGCGCGGCATCGTCGCCGTTCACCTCACGCGGGAGGAGGTGCGGCAGTACTACGAGGAGTTCTCGAACGGTGTGCTCTGGCCGCTGTTCCACTATCTCCTCGATCGGTTGCCGCTTGGCCCCACCTCGTGGTCCACCTATCAAGCGGTCAACCGCCGGTTCGCGGATGCGGCGATTGCGCGATATCAACCGGGGGATCTCATCTGGGTTCACGACTATCAGCTGATGCTCGTGCCGGAGATGATCCGGCGGCAATTGCCGGAGGCCCGGATCGGATTCTTCCTCCACATTCCGTTCCCCTCCGCCGAGGTCTTCCGCATCCTGCCTTGGCGGCGGCAGATTCTTGCCGGGCTTCTCGGCGCCGACCTCCTGGGGTTCCACACGTTCTCGTATCAGCAGCATTTTGCCGCCGCGGTCAGCGAGCTGACCGGCGCTGACCCCGAGGAGGATGGCGTCTGGCTCGAGGATCACCGCGTGCGCTTCGGCGTGTTCCCGATGGGGATCGACGCGGGCTCGTTCACCTCGCTCGCCGCGTCCCCGGCGGTCGACGATGCGGTCGCCGAACTGAAGGCGCAGGCCGGCCGGCGCGCGATCCTGCTCGGCGTCGATCGGCTCGATTACACCAAAGGCATTCCGCGGCGGTTGCTGGCCTTCGAATCGCTGCTCCAGGACGAGGCGCTGCGCGATCGGATCCGGCTCGTGCAGGTCGCCGTCCCGTCGCGCGAAGCGGTGCCCTCGTACCAGGAGTACCGCAGCGAAGTGGACGGAATGATCGGTCGCATCAACGGCACCTACGGCACGATTTCCGCGGTGCCGATTCACTACCTCTATCAATCGATCACCCCCGAGCAACTGGTGGCGCTCTATCGCGCCGCCGACGTGATGCTGGTGACGCCGCTGCGCGACGGGATGAACCTGGTCGCGAAGGAATATGCCGCGTCGCGCGTCGACGGCGACGGCGTGCTGATCCTCAGCGAGTTCGCCGGCGCCGCCGAAGAACTGCAGGAAGCGCTCACGGTCAACGCCTACGACACCGACTCGATCGCCGCGGCGATGCGGCGTGCGCTGGCGATGCCTGGCGCCGACCGGCGCAGCCGCATGCGCGCGCTGCATGAGCGCGTCATCACCTACGACGTCCACCGCTGGGCCGAACACTTCGTCGAGATCCTGTCGAGCGATCCGCCGATCGATCGCCGCACCACGCCGGAAGCCGCAGTGCGCGACACGATCGCGGCGATCCGCGCCGCATCGCCGCTCGCGATCCTGCTCGATTACGATGGCACGCTGGTGCCGATCGCCGAGACGCCGGATGAAGCGCAGCCGGACGGCGATCTGCTGCAGCTGATCGACGCGCTGGCCGATCGGCCGAACACGTCGGTGTTGATGGTCAGCGGCCGCTCGCGCGACACGCTGGACGCCTGGTTCGGGGCGCTGCCAATCGAGCTGTGGGCCGAGCATGGGGTCTGGTTCAAGCCGCCGCGCGCCGAAGTGTGGGCAGCGACGATCGACGAAGTCGACGGCGAGTGGCTGCAGCGCGCCCGCGCCCGCATGGAGGCGTTCGCACGAACGACGCCGGGGGCGTTCGTGGAAGCGAAGACCTCGTCGGTGGCGTGGCACTATCGCCGCGCGGCGCGCGGCTTCGGCAGCGCCCAGGCGCGCGAGTTGCGCGTCGCGCTCTCACGCGAGCTCGCGGATCTTCCCGCCGACATCATCGAAGGCAAACGGGTCGTGGAAGTGCGGCCGCGCGGCGCGACCAAGGCCGCCGTCGTGTCACATCTGCTGGCGCGGCCGGATCCACCGTCGATCCTCGTCGCGTTCGGCGACGACCGCACCGACGAAGAAATGTTCGCCGCGCTGCCGCGCACGGCCATTTCCGTTCACGTCGGCGGCGGCGTGAGCCTCGCGACACACCGCCTGCGTAATCCGCACGCAGTCCGCGAGTTCCTCGCGGCGCTCATCGACGACGCGTCGCCCGACGTCGACCACGCCGCGACGTCGGGGCTGGGGGCTCGGGGCTAGATTCCGGGTCGCGTCGGGGCTGGGGGCTGGGGGCTTCCTATTTATCGGTAGTGTCCGGCTTTGGCCGGACCGTGAACGCCTCGAGCCCCAAGGACGGTCCGGCTAAAGCCGGACACTACCGAAACTAGCCCCGAGCGTCCAGTCGCAACGGAATCACAGCAAGCCCCCAGCCGCCAGCCCCTACTGCACTCTGAACACTCCGCGCGGCGCCACGGCCGGCAGCGCCACAACCGCCGATCCGTGAACGCCAATATCGGCGCCGCTCTCGATTGCCGGCGCGAGCTGCAGCGATTCGAAGCTGACCAGCGACGACTGGTAGTCGAGCGTCGCCTGCAGCAGATTGACCTGCGCCTGCAGCAGATCGCGCTGCGCCTGCGTGACAAGAAAACTGGTCGACAAGCCCACCGCATAGCGGCGCTGTTCGGCGTCGAACCGCTGCTCGGCCAGCGACGCGCCGGCGCGGGCGGCGTCTTCGCGCTCCGAGGTGCTGCGCAGTTGCCGCGCCGCCTGGCGAATCGTCTGTGCGACGTCGAGCTGCAGGCTCGCGACGCGGGCGTCGGCCTGTCGTCGTTCGACGCTCGCGCGCACGGCGCTGACCTGTTCGAAACTGCGGCCGATCGGACGGCTCACCGTCACGCCAAGGCTCCATGTCGGGTAATCGCGCCCGAACGCCTGGCCGAGCACGTCGCCGAACCCCGAATCGACGCGGCCGGTGATGCTGCCGGGAAATCCGCCAGTCCGCAGCAGCTGCGATCCACCCAGGCCGCTGCCGCGGTACGAGGCTTCGACGCGCACATCGGGCAGCATCTGGTTCGACAGGTATTCGACGGTGGTCGCCGCAATCCCGACTTCGTTGCGCGCGCGGGCGATGTCGTACCGCGCGTCGAGCGCCTTGGCAACGGCGGCGTCGACGTCGGGCAGCGGCACCCGGCCGGCCGGATCCTCGACGGGATCGAGCCGCTGGGTCCACAACCCGCGATCCGCCGGATCGACGATCAACCGCCGCAGTCGATCTTCGGCGTCGTCTTCGGCCGCCTTTGCACGAATCAGCCCCTCGCGCCGATCGGCCACTTCGGCCTGGACCTGGACGAGATCGATCGCCGGCGCCTGGCCGAGCCGGACACGCGCTTCGTTCTGTCGCGCCAACTCTTCCGCCAGCTCCAGCGATCGCTGCTGGACGGCGACGTTCGCGCGCAGCGCCTTCAGCGTCCAGTACGCCTGCTTGACGGCGGCGACCGTCTGCACCGCCGCCTCCCGAAAGCGCAGCTCGGAGCTTTGCTCATTGCGCTTCGCGATGAGGTACTGCTGTCGCGCCGTATCGATTGCGCGATCCTTCAGCAGCGGCTGCGAGAAGGCGACCTGCACGCCCGATTGCACTGCCGGGTCGAAGCTGGTGAGCAGGCTGTTGCTGGTGGTCCGCGCCGCGTCCCACGACACGCTCCATGTGCCGTTGCCCCACGGCACGCGCTGCCGGACGCCGACCGACGAGAACCAGTCGCGTGTGTCGATGCCGCCGTCGCCGAGCAGGAAGTTGCTCGGCGGCGCGACCGCGCTCGACCGGCCGAACACACTCGACAGCAGCGGTGTGTACGCGGTGAGCGATTCGCCGACGTGTGCGGCGTCGACCTCGGTCGACAGCCGCACGATCGTGAGATCCGGGTTGTGCGCAACGGCGCGGCGGACGGCCTCGTCGAGCGTCAGCGGCAGCGCGGGCGATGGTGTGTCCTGGGCCGACACCGTGCCGGCGACGGCCAGCGTGGCCGCCAGGACAAGAGTGCGAACAATCATGACGCCTCCGCGAGTTCTGGTACCCGCACCGGTCGGGCGTCGCGCTGCGGCGCAAGCGCGTGGGAGCGGGCCAACAGGACGTAAATCGATGGGACGACGAACAGCGTGAACACGGTGCCGATCACCATGCCGCTGACGAGCATGATGCCGATGCTGTTACGCGCGCCGGCGCCGGGACCGGTCGCGAGCACCAGCGGAAAGTGGCCGACCACCGTCGCGGCCGTAGTCATCAGGATCGGACGCAGCCGGGTCGACGCCGCCTCGATCACGGCGGCGAGCTTGGTCTGCCCCGACTCCTGCAGGTGATTGGCGAACTGCACGATCAGGATGCCGTTCTTCGATACCAGCCCGACCAGCGTGATCAGCCCGACCTGGCTGTAGATGTTCAGCGTGGTCAGGCCGAGAAACGAGAACAGCAACGCCCCGGCAACGGCGAGCGGCACCGATCCGGCGAGGACGATGAACGGATCGCGGAAGCTTTCGAACTGCGCCGCGAGCACGAGGTAGATGAGAATCGCGGAGAGCACGAAGGTACCGAGGAACTTGCCGCCCTCGGTGCGGAGCTGCCGCGATTCGCCGGCGTAGTCGATGTTGAACCCCTGCGGGAGAATGGCCCGCGCC
>Ga0075425_100002505_pt1 | contig 18426 bp, 14 predicted proteins | sample SoiMethybrSBSTD4_FD_75300 | JGI IMG/M metagenome (GOLD analysis project Ga0075425, IMG submission 75300) | Bulk soil microbial communities from a Populus tree surrounding site in Tennessee, USA - Soil MetaG P. TD hybrid SBSTD4 | ecosystem: Environmental > Terrestrial > Soil > Tree plantation... | reverse complement strand
TTTGCGCCGCGACTGAGGCGATCTCAACGGCAGGGATCGACACGTCTGCGCTGCCGCTCGACGAACGCCGCAGGTTTGGGGTGATCCTTGGCACCGGGGGAGGAGCCTCGGAGTTTAGCGAGGAGCAATACCGGCTTTACTTCCATGGCCAACTCGCCAAGATGAGCCTGTTCTGCATTCCCAGCGGGGTCATGGGCAGCATTTCGAGCGAACTGAATGTGCGATTCAACTTTCGCGGACCCAGCCACGTGGTGACCACTGGCTGCACGTCTTCTACGGATGCAATCGCTTACTCGATGCGCCAGATCGAGTCAGGCAGGTTGGATGCCGTGCTGACCGGCGGCGCCGACGCTCCAATTTCCCTTGGCACCGTTCGCGGCTTCACACTGATGAAGATTTTGACGGAGAGCTGGAACCATGATCCAGAGAAAGGCTCTCGCCCATTCTCGGCAGACAGGGACGGGTTCGTGCTCGCGGAAGGTGCATGGATGTTTGTGCTGGAAGAATACGAACATGCTCGCGCCCGCGGGGCAGAGATCCTGGCTGAAGTCTGCGGATATGGGTCCACGTGTGAGGCTTACCATCGGGTGCGGCTAATGGAGTGCGGCGAGGAACCGGCTCGGGCGATTGAGCTTGCGATGAAGCAGGCCGGAATCGGACCGGCGCAGGTTGACTACGTGAATCTTCACGGCACTTCAACTCAGTTAAATGACCGCATCGAAACGCGCGCGTTGAAACTGGCGCTCGGAGAAGAGCGAGCGGCTCAGGTGCCCATGTCGGCGTTAAAGTCACAGATTGGGCATCCACAGGGTGCGTGCGGGGCTGCCGGGGTGGCTGCGACACTCGTAGCGATGCAGCAAGGGCAGATTCCGTCGACGATCAACCTCAAGCAAGCGTCACCCGAGTGCGATCTCGATTACGTTCCGGACACCGGCAGGAAAAAGAGCATCGAGCACGCGGTTTGCAACTGCATCGCGTTCGGATCCAAGAACTCGGCCCTGGTGCTGAGAAAAACGGCGTAGCCTAATCGCGTTTGAACACCTGCTTTGGATTGATAGTCACGAACACACCTCTTCCCTTCGCGAGGACGCGCCCGGACTGGTCAACGATTTCGGCTTTGCGGATTAAACTCCGCCCGCGCCGGCCGGCCTCGTGAGCCTCGACGCGCAAAGAAGTATGCAGCGGGACTGGCCTCAGGTATTCAATTTTGAGCTCTGCGGTGGCCGCGACAACGTCCCGCAGTTTGTTGAGTTTGCTCATCGCGTCGTCCAGAATGGTGGCGATGATTCCGCCGTGGCAGTGACCGGGCGGGCCGGTAAAGCGTTTGCTCAACCGAAAATTCGAGACGAAGCGTTTGCCCCCACGGTCGAGGGTGAATTTGAGGTGCATTCCCCCGCGATTGTCTCTTCCGCAGGCAAAGCAGTAGTTTCTTTTGAGTGGGAATCTCTTCGTCCCATGTCCGCGAGCTTGAACTTTATTGGCCATTGGCGCTGCATTCTATCCCATGAGCATGCCTCCGCGAAGCTTTCAAGTATCATCTATATGCTGCCGTGGCGTGCGTTGTCTTAACATTTAATGGAGGACCAATCGTGGATCGAATTCGCGGTTTCTTGTTCGCTGTAGCAGTCTGCGCAGTATCAGGAAGCCTTCTTGTCAGTGGTCCGTTTGCCAACGCTGAAGGCAGCCCAGGGGCGACCGTCTTCAAGAGCAAATGCCAGCTTTGCCACGGGGCGGACGGAACCGGAAACACCACGCTGGGCAAACAACTGCAAGCCGCTAATCTTCGCTCTAAAGAGGTTCAGAAGAAAACCAATGCGGAGCTCCACAAAGTCATTCATGACGGAAATGGCAATATGCCACCATTCGGAGAGCAACTGAATGACAACGAGATCAACCAGGCAATCCAGTTCGTTCGCTCGCTTGGCAAGGTAGCAAAGAAGTAGTTTCGATAGAGCAGCAGTTATGCCGGGATTTTCGCCTCCCCCAGCCGTTGAAAACCCCAGATCGGGATATGGCGGCGGCGTGCATCCGCCGGAGTTGGGCGGCGGCGATGACAATGGCCCGGGCGATAGCTCTCCCGATTACGGCAGGCGGCTGCATCGTGCGCGCCTGGCGTTGCTGCTTGCGCTGTGCTCCATATCGGTGCTCTTCATACTTCTGACTGCGGTTTTCGCGTACTTGCGACACGGCGCGTTCGTATTCGATCTTCGCGCTGGTTCCTACATTCGCCAGTGGGTACAGGTGGCATTGCCGGTGCGCCTGTTGCTGTTCAACACGGTTGTATTGTTGATGAGCAGCTTCACCATGGAGATGTCGCGCCGCTCAACTGCTCGTGAGTTCGCTCTCGCTCCCCTTCGCGGCATTCCGGGAATCAAACTCGACCGTGGTTTTGCTATTCCCTGGCTGGCCATCACGCTCGTGCTCGGCCTGACATTTCTCTCTGGGCAATGGATCGCGTGGCAGTGGTTCGCTGCGCATGGCTTTCACATTTCCACCGGCAAGCCTTCCCCGTTCTTCTATATTCTTACCGGAGCTCACGCGGCGCACTTATCGGTCGGCATTCTTGTGCTTCTGTATGCCAGCTTTGCGGCGATGTTCCGTAGACCCATCGAGCATCGGCGCATCGTGACCGAGATCGCCAGTTGGTACTGGCACTTCATGGATATTCTCTGGATCTACGTCTTCGGCCTGCTGGAATTCGCAATGTGAGCGGCTTACCAGACACCCCTTCCATATTCACCAACTAGGCAATTGCCGGGCGCTGCAATTGTGTGCATAATTCTCGCGTCCGCCAGCCGCTAAATCCATACAACACGAGAGAGTTCACGAGGAGCCTCAATGAATGCACGAACGAGTGTCGTGTACGGGTTGAGTCTGATTGCGCTACTGGTTCTATTGCCCTTTGGCCGTGCACTGGCGCAGGACAATGATTCGCTGGCAGCCGCAGGCCTGGGCGCCGGGCTGCTCATGTTTTTTCTGCTTTTCGCCGCGGCAGGGTATATCTATATGGCACTAGCTCTACAGACCATCGCCAACAAGACAAATACAGAGAACTCCTGGCTGGCCTGGATTCCGATCGCGAATATTATCCTGATGCTGAATATCGCGAAAAAACCAATCTGGTGGATCATTCTCTTTCTGATTCCGATTGCCAACATCGTCGTCATCGTCATCGTTTGGATGGCGATAGCCGAAGCGCGGAGAAAGCCAAGCTGGTGGGGGATTCTCTTTATCGTTCCCGTGGCCAACCTGGTGGTGCCTGGTGTACTGGCGTGGTCGGACTAGCGAGTTTCTGTGGGCTGACCTAACGGGGCTCGTGCCACGCATGCGGGCCCTCAGCATTTTCCGCTAACCGTCTCTCTGCTTGAACGTCCATATCTTCTCGCCTTAGAATCGGCGTTCGTTTTTTCGGAGGCGTTCATGCGCAACACAGGAATCCTTCTCGCCGCAGTTCTTGCTTTTTCTGCATCTTCACTTTGCCAGGCACAGGGCAACACTCAACCCCCTGCGCAGTTCAGTCTCGAAAATATTGATAAGAGCGTGGATCCGTGCGCGGACTTCTACCAGTACGCGTGTGGTAACTGGATGAAGAATGCGCAGATCCCATCCGACCAGCCGGAATGGGCGAGCTTTGTCGAGGTCGACGAGCGCAATAACGAGATTCTGCGGGGAATTCTGGAAAAGGCGGCTGCCGGCGGGCCGAACCGTAATTCCATTGACCAGAAGATCGGCGACTACTACGGCGCCTGCATGGACGAGAAGGCGGTTGATGGCAAAGGTCTCGATCCGCTGAAACCTGAACTTGACCGAATTTCTGCCGTGAAGGACAAGACCGGCCTGATTGACGCGATTGCCCGCGTGCATCTGATCGGGCCGAACCCGCTATTCAACTTCTATTCTTCGTCTGACCTACATAATGCCGACATGGTCATCGCCTACATAGACCAGGGCGGGCTGTCGCTGCCCGACCGCAAGTATTACATCAATGACGATGACGCCAAGATGGTCGAGATGCGGAAGAAGCTGACAGACTATGCGACCACACTCTTTACATTGAGTGGCCAGTCGCCACAGCAGGCCGCGGATTCAGCGCAGACGGTCCTGCGAATTGAGACCGCGCTCGCTAAGGATTCCATGGATCGCACACTCCGGCGCGATCCCAAAACCCGCGATCACAAGATGACACGCGACGATGCCGTGGCGCTGGCTCCGAATTTCTATTTGAATCGCTACTTCTCGGACATCAACACCCCGGCGTTTTCTGAGATGAACGTTGCGAACCCCGACTTCTTCAAACAGGTCAACGGAGTGATTGGATCGGAGTCGGTCGACGCTTTAAAGACTTATGTGCAGTGGCATTTGTTGGAGGGCGCTTCCCCCTGGCTCTCGACACCTTTTGTTAATGCGAATTTTAAATTTCGGCAGGCCCTGACGGGTCAAGACGAGATCAAGCCGCGCTGGAAGCGATGCGTGGCCGTAACCGACAATGCTTTAGGTGAGGCGCTCGGGCAGCGCTTTGTAGAGACAACTTTCGGTGCCGAAGGCAAGCAGCGCATGTTGAAGATGGTGGACGCGCTGGAGAAATCGTTAGACCAGGACATCCGCACATTGCCCTGGATGACAGATGAAACGAAGAAGCAAGCCAAGGTGAAGCTTGACGCAATCCGCAACAAGATCGGCTATCCCGATGTGTGGCGTGACTACAGCAAGCTGAATGTTGTTCAGGGCGACTTGATGGGAAATTTCCTGCGCGCTAATGAGTTTGAGTCACGCCGGCAGATTGCGAAGATCAGCAGGCCGCTTGACCGTCAGGAGTGGGGCATGACGCCGCCGACGGTGAACGCGTACTACAGCCCGCCGCGCAATGAGATCGTCTTCCCTGCCGGTATTCTGCAGCCTCCGTTCTTCGACAAAGAGGTGGACGACGACGTGAATTTTGGCTCGATTGGCGCGGTCATCGGTCATGAACTGACGCATGGATTCGACGATCAGGGCCGTAAGTACGATCCACAGGGCAATTTGCGCGACTGGTGGACCGAGCAGGATGGAAAAGAGTTTGAAAAGCGAGCCAGTTGCGTCGCCGATGAGTACAGCAGCTTTACCGCAGTGGACGACCTCAAACTGAATGGCAAACTAACGCTCGGTGAAAACACCGCCGACAACGGCGGCGCGCGGATTGCGCTGATGGCCTTGATGAATATGATTGCTGAAGATAAAACCGGGAAAGCTGCTGAAAAAATCGACGGCTACACGCCTGAGCAGCGCTTCTTTCTGGGATTCGGGCGCGTATGGTGTGAAAAACGCCGTCCGGAATTCTCACGAATGCTGGTCAACGTCGATCCGCATTCGCCGGGACGTTTCCGCACCAATGGAGTCGTGGAGAACATGCCCGAATTCCAGAAGGCATGGGGCTGCAAGGCGGGGCAACCTATGGTGCGAGAAAATCAGTGCCGCGTATGGTAACAGCGCACAAGCACTCGCTCACGGCTTGAGATTGCTCAGCAAAACGATGTCCGCCTCGCCTTCACCGACGGCGGCGTAGATCGACTTCCCATCCGAAGACCAGGAGACTCGGCGGCCTATGAACGTTGACTGCGTGCCGAAATCGGTGATCCGCCGCATTTTCCCGCCATCGGTTGATTGCTCCCATATGTTCGTAGTGGGTCCGTCGGTCAAGAGCATCGCCAGCCACTTGCCATCCGGGGAAAGCACGGGCTGCATGAGCACCCAACTAGAGAGACGCGATCCCGAAACCTGTGCCAACTTTCGAGCCGGGCCGTTTTCCGGGTCAGCCACAAGAATTTCCATGTCGGATAAGCCGCTGATGGCGGGCAAGGTTTGCACGAAGTAAAGTTTGCCAGCGGCATCAACCGCAGGTTTCTGGCCTTCGTCGCGGACCGAGTGGACTGGGCCCCCGTCGGGAGAGATTTTGTTAATTTGGAATCCGTTCTGAGTTGGCGGAGAAAAATATAGCCAGCGGCTATCGGGCGACCAACACGCCCAGCCGCCGCCATCCGAGATCTTGCGAGCGTTGCTCCCGTCCGGGTCCATGAGCCACAAATCTACGTTCCATGCATTCAAACCACGCTTCACGTAGGCGATATGCTTTCCGTCGGGCGACCATACGGGAACACCGACCGTGACCTCTGGATCGTGCTCGAAGGTGACCTGCCGGTTCTGCCTGGTTTGAAGATCCATGATCCACAAGTTGCCGTGACCTCCGCTGTCCGAGAGATAAACCAGCTCGCGATCGCCCGGACTCACCGATGGCGTCTGCACTGACCCAGTCTGGTGCGTGATCTGGATGCCACGGCGAACATTTTCTTCCCCGCTTCCACCTACTGGATAGCGCCAGATATCAAATTGCATTCGCGTGCGGCTGGCGACGATGTTTCCTTGGCGGTCCACATCGGGCGAGTTGTAGGACGTTTCGCCGAACGTAAGCTGCCGCAAATTCTTGCCACCAGTTTTGACCGACCACAGATTCATAGTGCGCAGGTACAGGACCGTGTCGCCACGCGAGGAGCCGTACACAACCCCGGAACCATCCGGCAGCCATGCGTAGCCATCGAGCGGATTTCCGTCGCGGGTAATTTTCTGAATGTCGCCACCCGAAGGCGGAACGTAGAAAATGTCGTAGTCAAACGTGCGACCGCGTTGGAAGCCGATCTTCTGATCGTCAGGAGACCAGTGCAGATCGGAGTAGTTGTACTCGCTCGAAAGCGCCGTCACCTTTCGAGGATTCGATGCATCTGGGTCCGCAACCATCAGGTCCAGTTCGCCCTGGTTCGAGTGAAGGTAAGCGATGTGCCTCCCGTCGTGGCTCAAATCAGCCCCGGCCAGGCTACTCACGAGTGGCCGGGCAGTGCCACCCAGAGCTGGAATCTGCCAGATTTTGCCTTCGCCATCGGGCTCCTGCGAGGGAGAAAAGTAGATCAGAGACGACGAGTCTGATGACCAGCGAGGAGATTGATGATCGGCGTCGTCATGTGTGACCTGAAGAGGCGTACCCCCTGCCAGCAGTCGCACCCACACCTGGCGGCGTCCGCCGACATCGGCAGTGAACGCGACGGACTTGCCGTCTGGAGAAAGGGCCGGGAATTCTTCCATTCCGACGAAGTCGGTCAGACGCATCAGCTGAGTGGCAACAGAGGGCTCGGAATTTGAGGTACGCGCTCGTCCTGCATAAACGGCGAGACCGACGGCAACTAGAACTGCAGCGGCGGCGACTCCCCACGGAAGCCACTTGGGCGTGCTTCTGCTAGCCGCGGTTCTTATGGCCGTAGCGCTGCCGCTTTCATCGCGGCCAAGCATCTCCAGATTGAAGGCCAGGTCGCGAGCAGACTGAAAACGCTCTCCGGGATTCTTCTCGAGGCAGCGATGGACGATCCGGCTGACCCCCGGCGGCAGATTGCGCCCACTGCTCGACAGTTCTGCCGGCTCCTCTTTCAAGATCGCGCTCATTGTGTCCGCAGACGTAGGCCCGCCAAATGCCCGTTTGCCCGAAAGCAGTTCGTAAAGGATTGCTCCGAGGCTGAAAATGTCGGAACGAAAGTCGGCAGCCTGTCCGCGCACTTGCTCCGGAGACATGTAACCCACCGTCCCGATGACGAGGCCGGGTTCTGTGCTGGTGATGGTCGTGCCGTGATCACTCGCCTTCGGATCGGGCGCGACTACTTTTGCAAGTCCGAAATCGAGGATCTTCACGACTCCATCTCGCGTGAGGAAGACGTTTTCAGGTTTGAGGTCGCGATGAAGTATCCCACGATCATGTGCTGCAGCAAGTCCGAGGGCAGTTTGCAATCCGATATCGATGGCTTTTCGGACCGGTATTCCGCCCTGCATCAGGCGCTCCCGAAGGGTCTGCCCCTCGAGAAGCTCAGTCGTCAGATAAGGAGCGTGGTCTCCGTCGGTGCCGAAGCCATAGATGGCGACAATGTTCGGATGATTGAGAGCGGCGGCAGCTCGTGCCTCCTGCTCGAAGCGCCGCAACCGCTCAGGATCGGCTGCGAAATCTTTAGGAAGCACCTTCAGGGCGATATCGCGGCCCAGGCTGAGGTCCCGAGCGCGATAGACTTCACCCATGCCACCTGCGCCAAGGGATGAAATGATCTCGTACGAACCGATCCTGGCACGCGGTGGAAGCGACATTGCGCCATGATTATAACTGCGCTTTTCGCAATCGCTTGAACACGACTGTGGAGCCAGGCGGCATGGGAATGGCGATGCCAGCTCTCCCGCCTATAATAGAAAGATTCGCTTGTTCGTCGTGATGCATCTGTATGGATGCCCGGCGACGCGCGATCGCCCTCATCGATGTCCACACCAGTTTCCAATGACAGCATCGTTGTGCGTGGCGCACGTGTGCACAACCTCAAGAATATTGACGTCGAGATTCCGCACAACGCGCTGACGGTTGTCACCGGCGTTTCCGGCTCAGGAAAATCTTCGCTGGCATTTGACACGATCTATGCCGAAGGGCAGCGACGGTATGTGGAGTCGCTGTCGGCCTACGCGCGGCAGTTTCTGGAGAGGATCGAGAAACCCGACGCCGACCACATCGAGGGGATAGCCCCAGCGGTTGCGATCCGGCAGAAAAACACGACGCGGAATCCACGGTCGACGGTTGGAACCGCGACCGAGATCTACGACTATTTGCGGCTGCTGTTTGCGCGCGTTGGGCGAACCTACTGCGTGCAATGCGGGAACGAGGTCAAGAAGGACACTGTAGATGAGGTTGCCGACGCGGTGTTGGGCCTCGGTGAAGGCACAAGGCTGAATGTGCGGTTCCCAGTTGCAACGTCTCCAGGCAAGCGTGAAGCTGGGATCATTCCAAGTCCCCAGGCAAGGTCACGAAAGAAGGTTAGCTCCAAGAAAGCTGAAGTCGCCGTTGCGTCCGATGCTGTAAGGGCTCGCCTGTTCGACCTGCGGCAAAAGGGTTTCAATCGGCTGTTTCAAAATGGGCAGATCTTTGAGTTCTCGACGCCGGAATCGCTGCTGGACATCAACTTCGCCGAACCAGTTTACGTGCTCGCGGATCGTATTGCGGTTTCGGCGGAGTCACGGGCGCGCATTGTAGATGCGGCCGAGATCGGATTTCGCGAAAGCGGAGAGGTCATTTTCGAAAGCGCGGCTCGTGAAGATGAAGCGACAAAGCAGCTACGCTTTTCGCAGCGCTTTGAATGCAAGGCGTGCGGCACGCGATATGAGGAGCCTGAACCACGCCTGTTCTCGTTCAACAATCCCTATGGAGCTTGCCCGCGCTGCCAGGGCTTTGGCAACACGATTGATTTTGACTTAAATCTGGTTGTTCCCGATCCAACCAAGACCTTGAGTGAAGGCGCGATCGAGCCATGGACAAAGCCACGGTATCGAACCCTGGCTACGGAGATGAAACGCTACGCGAAACAGGCGGGAATTCCGCTCGATGTGGCGTGGGCAAACCTCGAGGCGGAGCAGCAGAAGCGAATCATCGATGGCGACAAGAAGTATCCAGGAATTCGCGGCTTCTTCAACTATCTGGAAAGAAAGAAATACAAACTGCACGTGCGGGTGTTTCTCAGCCGATACCGCGGGTATACGGTTTGCTCGGAGTGCGACGGCGCCAGGTTGCGACGTGAGGCACAGCAAGTGCGAATCGCGGGAAAGAACATCTGCGAAGTTTGCTCGATGACGGTAGAGGAAGCGGGCAAGTTCTTCGATCAGGTCGAGCTCAGAGCTCAGGAAGCTGGAATTGCCGAGCGACTGCTGCATGAGATCCGCTCGCGCTTGCGGTTTCTAAACGACGTTGGCCTCGAATACCTGATGCTGGAGCGGTTGACATCTACACTCTCGGGCGGAGAGGCCCAGCGTATTCAGCTGGCGACTTCGCTGGGATCGCAATTGGTTGGGACGCTTTATGTTCTGGACGAGCCTTCAATTGGGTTACACAGCCGTGACACCCATCGCTTGATCGATATTCTGCATGGCCTGCGCGATCTCGGAAACACCGTGCTGGTTGTGGAACATGATCCAGATGTGATGCGAGCCAGCGATCGCATCCTTGACCTTGGTCCAGGCGCGGGGGAGCACGGGGGGAAGGTCATTGCCAGTGGGAACTACGAACAGATACAGCAGGCGCCCGGCTCACTGACAGGCCGATACTTAGCCAATGAGCTTCGTATTCAGCTTCCTGCCAAGCGCCGCAAACCCGGACGCCAGCAGATAACCATTCAGGGCGCGCGGGCGCACAATCTGAAGAACATCGATGTGAGCATCCCTCTGGGGATGCTGGTTGCGATCACCGGGGTGTCGGGGTCGGGGAAATCCACGTTATTGCATGAGGTCCTTTACAAAAGCCTGTCGCGAACAACAGAAAATCCCGAGGCCTCCCAAAATCAGGGAGACCTGGGCTACCCCCGTCCAATTGAAGGGCTGGATTACATCCAAGGCCGAGAATTCATCGATGAAGTCGTGCTGGTCGATCAGTCGCCGATCGGGCGTACGCCGCGGTCGAACCCGGTCACCTATATCAAGGCGTTTGATGGGATTCGCGAGCTGTTTGCAGGAACTCCGGAAGCGAACAAGAGGGGCTTCTCCGCAGGGCATTTTTCTTTCAACGTTCCGGGAGGGCGATGCGAGACGTGCCAGGGCGACGGCACGGTTGTGGTCGAAATGCAGTTCCTGGCTGATGTCGAGCTGATTTGCGAAGAGTGCAAAGGCAAGCGGTTTAAGCCCGAAGTTCTAGAAGTTCGATACCGCGGCAAGAACATTCACGAAGTGCTGGAGATGACTGTGCGTGAAGCCATGCAGCACTTCGCCAATGCTCCCAAAGTTGCGGATAAACTCCGCGTACTGGATGAGGTCGGGCTTGGGTATTTGCGGCTGGGGCAGTCCGCGACTACGCTCTCCGGTGGCGAGGCACAACGGGTGAAACTGGCTGCGCATCTGCAACCTGCGTCGGCACGGGCCAACAGCGGCTCGGGGAAACGGCGCGTGCTCTACATCCTCGACGAGCCAACGACGGGATTGCACTTCGACGACATCAGTAAACTATTGTCGGCGCTGCGGCGTCTTATTGAAGCAGGAGGGTCTATCGTCCTTATCGAGCACAACCTCGAGGTGATTAAGACCGCCGACTGGGTGATCGATTTGGGACCGGAAGGCGGCGATCGCGGCGGAAGAGTGGTTGGTGAGGGGCCTCCGGAGCGGATCGCTGAAATTCCAAACTCATATACGGGGAAGTTTCTTGCGAATGTGTTGAGCACGAACGGGGCATCGCGTTCGAATGGGAATCACTGAAACCAAAAAAGCTTTCAGCCGCAGAGAACTCGCGAAGAACGCTGAGAAAAGCAACGCAATTGAGTTTGCCCCGTGGAGCCCGTGTTTCTCTACGCTCTCGGCGTCTTCTCTGCGATCTCTGCGGTTAAGGGCTTTTGCTGTCCTGCTCATAACCGCCACGGTCCAGTTATCCGCCGCGCAGTCAACCCACACCACGGTTCGCCATCACAAGGTCGAGGACCAGGACCCGGCAGCTGCTCTCTTGAACGAAGCGGAATCGGACATAGCAAAACAGGACTACGCTGCCGCCGAGCCTCTGCTGAAAAAATATCTGGAGACCTATCCCGAGAGTTATGCGGCATGGTACGACCTCGGCTATGCGTATCGCGGCCTAGGGAGGAAGGACGAAGCAATTGCGGCTTTTCGAAAGTCCGTGGCGGCGAAGCCGGATATTTTTGAGTCGAACTTGAATCTCGGCCTCACCCTCGCCGATGGCGGCCAGCCTGACGCTGAACAATTCCTCCGCGCCGCAACCAAACTGAAGCCTACGTCAGGCGATGCGGCCCACGGGCGGAAGCGTGCCTGGATGGCGCTAGGGCATCTGCTCGATAGCAGCAAGCCCAGCGAGGCCGCGCAGGCTTACGAGCAAGCCGCTGTGCTGGATGCGAAAGACCCCGGGCCTCGTCTGCTGGCAGGCGCGTTGCTCGAGAAAGACAGCCCATCCGAGGCGGAAAAGGCTTATCAGCAGGCATTGGCGATTGCGCCGGACAACTCCGATGCGTTGACCGCTTTAACGAATTTATATATGCACCAAAAGCGTTTCTTGGACGCGGAGTCTTTGCTGCGCAAACTGGTGGTTGTGATGCCCGACAATGCCGGCGCTCACCTGCAACTTGGCCGAATGTTGATCATCTCAGGGAAAAACGAAGAAGCTGCGAGCGAGTTGCAAGCGGGCCTCAAGCTCGATCCTGACCCAAAAGCCGAGCGTGACTTGGCTGATCTTTACTCGGACATGGGTAAATCCGAGGAAGCGCAAAAGCTCTACACGGCGCTTTTGTCTTCACATCCCGACGACGCCGCCTTGCATCACGGACTCGGCCGGGTTCTGCTGAAGCAAAAGAAATTCGCCGAAGCGGAACCGGAACTCGTCAGAGCCGTTCAACTCAAACCTGATCTGGGCGATGCATATGGCGATCTTGCCATCGCCGCGAACGAGAACAAGGATTATGCGATCGCGCTCAAAGCACTCGACACACGCGCCAAATACGTACCAGACACGCCGATAACGTTTTTCTTTCGCGCCACCGCCTACGACCATTTGCGCGACGCCAAGCAGGCGGCCAAGTACTATCATCAATTTCTGGATGCTGCGAACGGCAAGTATCCTGACCAGGAGTGGCAGGCGAAGCACCGGTTGATCGCAATCGAGCCAAAAAGATGAAATTTCCTGTTGGGTCAGTATTGTTCTTCATGGTCGTCTGCGGGCTGATCTGCTTTGGGGACGAAAAGGACACCCTGGAGCAGTTAATCGCGCGCGCGGAATCGGCTTCAGCGTCGCAGCAGCTTGACATCTATCTTGAAATCGCAGACCGCGAATCGAAGCTTGCCGTTGACGCGTACAAGAGCAGCAACCTAGAAGACGGCCACAAGGCGCTTCAGCAAACTGTGGCGTATGCCGATAAGGCCCATGCGAACGTCCTTAAGTCGGGCAAGAAATTGCCGCGTACCGAAATCAAAATTCGCAGGCTGGTGGCGCGTTTTCGTGATCTTAAGCAGAACGTGGATGCCGATGAACAAACCGGAGTACAAGCTGCCGTGGATAAGCTGGAGAGTTTTCGGACGGATCTGCTGAAGGCAATGTTCGGCCCGAAAAATCCGGAGAGCAAGTGAGAACGGCCCTGGTCATTTTCGCTTTGATTCTTGCCGCCTTCCCTGCGATCGCTGAGCAGCACCACCGAGACCCATTGAACGATTTGGAAATCGACAAGCTGCGCGATGCCGCCCAGGAGTCGGAAGCCCGGCTTAAGCTTTACATCGAGTTTGCGCGGGCGCGGCTGGAGAAACTGGAGCACGTGCGCGCAGACGAAAAGGCCCAGAACCGCGATGAACTGACCCGCGACGCCTTGCAGGACTTTCTCGATGTTTACGACGAGCTGAATACTAACGTCGATACATTTGCCGATCGCGGTGATGATTTGCGCAAAGCTCTCAAGCCGGTAATTGAGGCCGACACCGAGTTTGGTTCGAAGCTGCGGGCGTTCAAGTCTTCTCTCGGGTCACGGCCAGAGTCGCAGAAGGACTTCACTTTTCTGTTGGGCAGCGCGCTCGAGGCGATTGACGCCGGAATGAAAGACCATCGCGGCTTGCTCGCCGAGCAGGAAGAGACCTTCAAACACAAAAAGAAGGACAAGAAGCACGGCTCGGAATAACTATTTAGGTGCTCACTGCTGGCGCTGCAGGAATCATGCTAGGCTGCAAATTGTGTCCTCGAGCCTTCATCAGGTATTTGACCAGACCTACCGCGAGCTGAGGCCGCGATCTCCTGTTCCCGCTTTGGAAGTGCAGTTTTACAGCTTTGCCAACATCAATAACACCATCCGCCTTCGCGATGGAAGGCTGCTGGTGCGGGTTTCAGATTTGCTGGAAGGTGCCCCGGAAAATGTGCTCCGGGCGATTGCCCACATTTTGGTCGCAAAGATGTACCGCAAGCCGATCGACCGCGAACACGCAGCGTGTTACCGGCGATATGTCACCGCCACTCACGTATCCCGCAAAGCCCATCTGGTACGAAAGATCAGGGGCAGAAAGCGGATCGCATCTCCGCGAGGCGTTACTTACGATCTGGAGACAATCTTCGAGGAGCTGAACCTCAAGTTCTTCTATGGGTTGCTGGCTCGTCCACAGATGACGTGGAGCGGCGAACGGGCACGCAATCGACTGGGTCATTACGATCCGGCCCATAATGCGATTGTGGTCAGCAAGGTGTTCGATCATCCGCGGGTGCCAAGGTTTGTTGTTGAGTACATCGTGTACCACGAAATGTTGCACCTAAGGCATCCGGTGAAGGTCCGCGGAAGCCGACGGTGCGTGCACCCGCCTGAGTTCCAGGCGGAAGAGCGCGCATTTCCACGACTCGAGGAAGCTAGGCGATTCCTGAGACGGTTGTGATGGTTTGACGGCTGCGTTTAGGCCAGATATTCTTCTTAATTAGACCTAGTTGCAACTTAGTTGCAATATTTCCGAAAGGACTCGTTTGCTCCAGGCGTTTATCGTCACCCTCCGCGAAGGCGTCGAAGCCGCGCTCATCATCGGGATCACGCTCGCCTATCTCGCCAAGATCGGGCGGACTGATCTGCGCAAGCCGGTGTTTGTGGCGCTTGGCTCAGCTTTCGTGGCAAGTATCGGGGTCGCAATTCTCCTGTCTCGCTTCCAATTCAACGAAGACCTTTTTGAAGGCTGGGTGATGCTGGTCGCCGCCTTCTTTGTGGTCACGATGATCATCTTCATGATGCGAACTGGGCGGAAGCTGAAGGGCCAGATCGAGGAGAAGCTCGGTTCCCTGGCGGGACGTGGATCCCAGATGGGCATTTTTCTGTTCGTGTTTTTGATGGTCTTGCGCGAGGGCGCTGAGACGGTACTGATCCTTTCGGCGGTTTCGCTCGACACCAGTGCTCTGCTCAGCTTCATAGGCACCCTGGCCGGCGTAATTGCCGCCGTCTTGTTTGGTGTGACCTTTGTGAAGGGCAGCGTCCGCATCAATCTGCAGAAGTTCTTTCGCGTCACCACCGTGATTCTGTTCTTTGTTGCCGCAGAATTACTAGTTTCAGGACTGCACGAGCTTTCTGAAAACGGGTTTCTACCGTCTTCGAAGCGCGAGATGGCGCTCATCGGTCCGATTGTTCGCAACGATTTCTTTTTCTTCGTGACCATTGTCGCGCTGGCCGGACTGATGGTCTTGTTTGAAGTGCGTCGCCGCCAGCCTGCGATGGAACCCGCGTCTGCCGCTGAAAGCCGTAAATCACGATGGAGCGCGCGCCGCGAGCGGTTGTGGATGATGGCGGTCTTCGCCAGTTCTTTCGTATTCGTGGTGCTGGTAACCGCCGAATTCATCTATGCCAAGAGCGTGAATGCGCTTTCACCAGCCACCCAGGTCAGCTTCAGCAACGGCGAGGTGGCGATACCGCTGAATGAGGTCTCCGATGGAGACTTGCACCGTTTTGCCGCGCGCGAGAATGGAACTGAGGTCCGATTTCTTCTCTATAAACGGCCTGACGGGAAGGTCGTCGCCATCTTTGATGCCTGCGAAATCTGCGGCTCGGTTGGGTTCTTCAAGGGGCAAAACGGCGTTGTGTGCAAGAACTGCGCTGCGCCTATCAACTCGCAATCGGTGGGAACAGCAGGCGGATGCAATCCTGTGCCACTGGCATCTACGGCCGCAGGGGACGCCATTGTGATTCACGAGGCCGATGTGGCTGCGCGGGCAACGTTGTTTGAGCACTGATGTTCGCGTGAAAGCTCTTAACTGCACAAGGTGCGGAGAACCCCGCGGAAAATCGCCGATTAGAGCATCTGATTTATGTTTGTACGTCTCGTCTACGAATCCTTCCGGCGGCAGCCAAGACGTAAGCTGCTCGTGGCGGTGGCCGTGACACTGGGCGCGGCGGTCGCGACCGCGATGATTGCCATTGCGACCGATATTGGAGATAAGGTCAGCCGGGAGTTGCGCAGCCTGGGTGCAAACCTGGTGGTAACGCCGGAAGAAGATAGGCTCGACGTACAGATCGGCAGCGTGAACCTGAAACCTGCCGGCACATACCTGAACGAAGCCGATCTGCCGAAGATCAAGGGAATTTTCTGGAGAAATAACATTACCGGTTTCGCGCCTTTGCTACCGGTCAATGCACGAATGCCTTCTGGAGAAGTCATTCTGGTTGGAACTTATTTTTCCAAGTCGCTTCAGTTTGGAAACCAGCAATTCACAACCGGTGCTCGCGCGACGTTTCCCTGGTGGCAGGTCGAAGGAGGGTGGCCCACGGACGATTCGCAGGACGTTCTGGTCGGCAGACGACTCGTGTCGCGGCTGAATGTCTCGCCCGGGTCGCTGATTACGATCAACGGTGAGTCGCATCGCGTTGCCGGCATTCTCGAAACGGGCGGCGATGAAGACCACCAGATCATCGCGCCGCTTGCAATTGCGCAGGATCTCGCAGGAAGCCCCGGCGCAATTGGCAAGATTTTCGTCAGCGCGCTTACAAAGCCGGAAGATGCCTTTGCCCGGCGAAATCCCGATTCGCTCAGTCCGGCTGATCGCGATCGGTGGTATTGCTCGCCTTATCCGCAGTCCATTGCATACCAGTTGCAAGAAGTCATTCCACATTCCCACGCCGAACAGATTCGCAGGATTGCGCAGAACGAAGGAACCGTGCTTTCGCGAATCAACGGTTTGATGCTACTGATCACACTCGCTGCGTTGCTTACCTCAGGACTCGCCGTCGCGGCCGCGATGGCGACTGCGATGTTCGAGCGGCGTGAAGAAGTAGGCCTGATGAAGGCGCTTGGCGCAGGTCATTTTTCGCTGTCCGTGATCTTTGTTACAGAATCCGTCCTCCTTGCCATGATCGGAGGGGTTCTGGGATTCGGCGTTGGTTCTTTATTGGCGACAGAACTCGGGCGCACGATCTTCGGATCATCAATCGTCGTACAGCCAGTATTGCTTCCTGTTGTCCTTGGTCTGGCAATCGGGGTCACATTTGCCGGAAGTGCCGTGGCAATTCGTCGAGCCGTCAAAAGCGATGCTGTCCAGGCGTTGCGAGGAGAGGCTTGAGCCGTCGCCCTCACAAGCGCTCGATGTTTCTTCGCATGCTGGCGCGTGCTGCGGTGCTGCGAAAGCGAAGCGCGCATGCGGCGCTGCTGGCGATCGTAGTCGCCGCAGCGGCGGCCACAGCCATGCTGAACCTCTTTTCGGACGTGCAAGGCAAGCTGCATCGGGAGTTCCGTAACTTCGGCGCCAACATCGTGGTGAATGCTCCTGAAGGCAAAGCCCTGACGGAGCAAGAGCTCAATGGAATTGAGGCGGCGGTTGATGGACATGGATTGGCGGTCCCTTTTGCCTATGCGGTTACTCGGACAGAACACGATCAGCCGATCGTCGTCGCGGGCACTGAACTCGATCTTGCAAGAAGACTGAATCCCTGGTGGTCGGTCAGCTCGTGGCCGCACGCTTCCGGACAAGCGCTGCTTGGGGTTCGCGCTGCGCGTCTAGTTTTCCCGGATGGTAAGCCTTTTAATTTGCGCTATCAGGGTCGCGGAATTCAACTGTCATCCGCTGGCACGCTACAGACCGGAGCAAGTGAGGACAGCAGAATCTATCTATTCTTAAGCGATTTTCACCAACTGACCGGACTTAAGCCTTCGGTGGTGGAAATATCCGCCGAAGGTTCCCAGAGTCAGGTCACGTCGCTCCTGCAGGCACTGCGTACCGCTTTCCCGAATCTGGACGTGCGCCCGGTGCGGCAAATTGCCGAAGGCGAGGCGAACGTGCTTGGCAAGACGCGCTCTACCCTGCTGGCCTCGTCGGCGTTGATTGTGTGTACGGCCGCGCTTTGTGTTCTTGCCACACTGATGGGCTGGGTGTTCGATCGCCGCCGCGATTTCGCAATTATGAAAGCGCTTGGCGCCTCAGATCGTCTTATCGCCCTGTTCGTCGCCGGTGAAGCGGCGGTTCTGGGATCCGCTGGTGCGGTCCTTGGCTTTAGCGCCGGAATCGGCATCGCAGCTTGGATCGGACGGGCAAACTTTCATGCTTCCGTAAGTCCTCGATTCGAATTGTTTCCGCCGGTACTTGCCGGATGCCTGTTGGTCACGATTTTCTCTACCATTCCGCCTTTGCGATTGCTGCGCCGGATTCAGCCCGCTATGATTTTGAGGGGAGAGTAATGATCCGGCTGAAACAGGTTACGAAACTCTACCCGGCAAAGGCCGCCGGGGGTGGCGTGATCCGCGCTCTCGACGATTTTTCGTTGACGGTTGATCCCGGCGAGTGGATCGCTGTGATGGGACCATCCGGGTCGGGCAAATCAACTCTCGTGAACCTGATTGGATGCCTGGACTCACCGAGCTCCGGCCAAATTCTCCTCGATGGTCAAAATGTGGCGGGATTGAGCGCCG
>Ga0075425_100002504_pt1 | contig 18429 bp, 15 predicted proteins | sample SoiMethybrSBSTD4_FD_75300 | JGI IMG/M metagenome (GOLD analysis project Ga0075425, IMG submission 75300) | Bulk soil microbial communities from a Populus tree surrounding site in Tennessee, USA - Soil MetaG P. TD hybrid SBSTD4 | ecosystem: Environmental > Terrestrial > Soil > Tree plantation... | reverse complement strand
CAGGCGAATGTCGTCCCGCACCGTCCCAAACCCGACTGAATCTCATCAGCAAGGAACAACACGCGGGAGTCAGTACAGATCCGCCGTATCGCCGCGAGATATCCCGCCGGCGGCACAAAACGCCGGCCTCGCCCTGCACTGGCTCCAGCAGCACCGCAACGGTCCGCGGGGTGACGCCCCAGCCACTGCCTCCGCATCCCCAAACGGGACAGCAACATCCATCGCCATGAGAAGCGACCACCGGCAGCGGGTCGTAATTGTGCGCCGCAAATATCTCGGTCAGTCCGATCTGGCGGACGCTACGCGACACTGTCCCAGTCAAGGTGGCCTCCCTTTCGATCAGCCGTCTCCGGACTAAGCATCACCAGCACGTCGAGCACAATCTGGACCTCCGTCTTGACCCCGGCGGCCAGCGAACTCTCCACGATATTGAACCCCGGGTGGTGGTTCATGTGCCCGCCCGGCCATAGTCTGCGTCGCCGCCGTCGAAGAGCAAACCGAGCAACAGGGCATGATCTGCTGACCAGGCTGGATCTGCGGCGGTTCTGGCTTTCTGGCCGGTGCCGCCGTGGGCCACCATCTTGGTGGCACCATCTTGGTGTCATCGGTGCGGACCTCACCCGCCGCGCTGGCTTGGTCATTGCCTAGCCGCTCGTCTCGGCTGGCCACTCGGGATGGATGGCAGCGAGTCTGGTCATTACGCAGACGGCGACCTGCCAGCGCCGATGACCCCCACGTACCCCGGCGTTGAACTCACCGAGGGCACAAACTTTTTGATCTAGCTGCTAGTTGATCAATCTTCGTAGCCCAGCATCCTGCTCAGCGCACCGTATTCATACGCGTTGTCTCGCCATGTCCTGCCCTCACGCTTCTGCGGCAAGTTGGCCAATACCCAGTCATCGATCATCCCGCGCACAACGCGCCAACCAGGATCATCTTCCCCTCCGGTGATCGACTCTAGGACCTCACTCGGTGGGACACCAGAATCCAGATGAGCGTTGATCATGGTCCGGAGTTCCTGCGAGTCGTCGCCGAGCGCTGTCAGACGATCCCTTATCTGCTGGGTAATGTCCACCGCCCACTCGACACGCTCCCAGGTTTCTTCCGGGGTCTCGCCGATCGCATCATCCTGCCACTCCTGCCAGTGATCATGTAGTTCGCTCTCAAGATCATCTAGCCCATGACGCCCCTCTCTAGCATCAAGCACCCAATCGGCATAGGTGCGCTCGGTGTCCAACTTGGACAGCAGCTCCCGTCTCCTCGCCCTAGCTTCCTCGACGATCTCGTTCGCCCGCTCGATGCGCGCCTCAGCATCAGCAAGCTCCTCCCGCTCTTCGTCGCTGAGTGGGGTGTCCAAGTTGGACACTCGCCGACGCACCGCGCCCACCGCAGTCGGAGCGCTGGCCGTACGGCGGGCGATCTCGCGGTCGCTGGCATCCGGGGTCCGCTCGATCTCGGCTCTGATCAGGGCGCGTTTCTGTTCGCGGTTGAGGTGGCGTCGCACCACGTTGAGCGTCAGAGCAAGATCCTGAGCTTCGTTGTCATCGGCAACCTCGCGGACTTCGCGCGGGTAATCGATGCCTAGCTCGTTTGCGATCTTGACTCGGTGCTGCCCATCCAAGATCCTGCCTTGTTGATCAACTAGGACCGGGACCAAGATCCCGTTACGTTCGATGTCGTTTCTGAGCGCTGCGTATTCCTCTTCGCTCAGTGGCGGCATCACCGGGGATTGTTCCATGATCATGCCCCATCTTGATCTTCGTCTAGTTCATCGAGGCGCCGGAGTTCCCGCGCTCGCATCAGCTCAAGATCATCCGTCTCGTCGCCCCACTGCTTGCCGAGCTCTTGGAGGCGCAGCGCCAACCTGGTCGCGGTGCTGAGTGCGGCATGCAGTAACTCGGCTTCACGACCCGCAGTACCGGCATAAAGCTCTTCAACCCCGCGAACCTCTTGAAAGGCTGTATTGCTCGCGAGCTGGGCGTCATGGGAAGGCAGCCTTGTTGCGGCCAGTTCTGTCTCGATGATCTTGATCACGTCGAGGACAGCTACGGTGCTGTCGGCCCATTCTTTCCTATCTCCCTCAGTCATGATCATTTCCCCTGCGTTGTCTGTAGGCGGTTTGACGGCAGGCGTTGGAGCAGTAGCGGGCGTCAGCGCGTACGCCAGTGAACCGGCGACCGCAGACCTCGCACGCGTGCACGTGCCCACGCATGAGGATCTCCTCCTCGCTCACGGATCGTCCCTTCGTTGTTACGGGTAACCATAACGCGCGACAGGATCCGACGGTGGGCCTCGTGGCTCTGGATCGCAGCCACAAGCATCGGAATGGCCGCCGGGCTCACCACCGGCGCGGCACTCGTCGACTACGGATAAGCCGAGGAGACATCCTGCTCATGCGTGCGGTCACCGGCTCGGGGTACGTGGGTTGCAGGCCTTGGTGCTCGCAAGATCCGAGGTCTCCGGCGCGCTCTGGTGGCGGTCGCCAAACCCGCCTGCCTAGGCACTTTGTTGCCTCGTAACCTCGTACGTGATCACGAGAAAATGTTCAAGACCAATTCACCAACTTCGGCGCGAGCGGATCAGTAGCCTTCGGATTGCTGACCTGGCTCCTCCTCGCTGTGTTGCTCCGAAAGCCGGAACCCGAAGCCACCCGATGACCGTTCAGAACGCCGCCGACGCCCTTTTGATCATCCGGCCGCTCGCGTTCAACCTGTTCTTCTTCCTGCTCGGGCGACGCTTCGACTACCCGAATATCCTGCGCAGGCCAACCGCCGTCATCCTCGGTAAGTACTCCGCCGCGACACCTGGCCATCGTCCCTACGGCGACCGTGGTCGGCGTCCTGGCCGCCGTCGTGCAGTTCTTCAGCCTTGCCCGTTGGCCCTTCCGAGTCCGAATCTTGGCCAGCAAGTACGACGATCCCGCACCAAGCGAGGCGACACGCGAGGCGACCGTCGTTGTCTTCGAGTCCTTCCACACCTACCTCGGCGTCGCGATCGGCGAATGCCTCGGCTACCTCTTCACCGGATGGTCACCTTTGCGGACAACCGCCGCGTACTACGCCTCGGCCAGGACCGCCGGGCCCCAGATGCGGCTTGATCTGCGCGAATGGACCGATATTTGAGGATCGAGGGCAGGATCTGCCTGATCGTGGCGGCCTACCCTCGCCTCGCTCTCTACCCACTATTCCCAGCTCGTGCCAGATGATGACGTCCCGCAGTTTGTTGTGGGCCTGCCGCTAGGCCCGCGCGGGTCGAGACGCGGCACTGGCGTAGATGTGCACCGTGGGGGTATGCACCGTCGAGTGCGCGATGAACAGTTCGGCGGCGATTTGACGTTAGGTGTGCCCGCCCACCAATTGGCGCTGCACCTCGAGCTCACGTTCAGTACGGTCGACCGGAAGGCGCGTAAACGACGCTTGTGGGCGTCCGGTGAGGTTTAGGCCGCGTACATCCGGAGGTCTCGGGCGAAGCGGTCACTCAGCTCGATCAGCTTGTCCAGTTCGGGATGGCGAACGAGGATCATGCCGTCGGAGATGAGGGTTGCTCGCCAGTCGCGTCGATGTGCTCCGATTGGTAATAGATCCAGCACGCAGACGTTTTCTCGGTATTCGGCCATGAGTTGTGCGATGCCTTCGACGCGGCTGATATGTCCCGATCCTTCGGCCCGTTTGAAGATGCTGGCTGCGTTGTAGTGATGGGTCAGCGGCGTGGAGGTGCCGCTGACTACGGCTTCGGCCCACATCCGAAACAGGTCACCGTCGGTGGCGTAGTTCATCACGTCAACCGTCCGGGCCCCCGGTGGTCGCGCACCGATCTCGCCGAACACCACCTCACCGTCGTCCTTGCGGTACCACTCCATGTGGGTGAAGCCGGCGTGGAAGCCTAGCGCCCGCAACACGTCGCGTCCCATCGCCCGCCCGCTGGCCAGCCAGTCGTTGTCGATGTCGCGGAGCGCGACGGTCATCGGGCTGATCCACTCGTGGCTGCGCGCCTGTAGCGGTCGGGGCCGGTACCAGCTGATGTTCTCGAACAAGACGTTCCCGGCCCCGCACACGGTGTCGTAGGTGAACTCCTCGGCCTCGATGAACTCTTCGACGCTGAGCACCTCGACGTGGCGGACCATGGGCAGCACGTCTGCCAGCTCAGCCGGCGAGTCGACACGGTAGGTGTCGGCCGAGCCCGCGCCGGCGATCGGCTTGACGATCAAGGGATAGCCGATCCGTTCGGCCGCTTCCCATACCTGATGCACTGTCGAGGTGCTGGTGTGGCGGGGGGTGCGGATGCCGGCCGCGTCGAGCACCTGCTTCATCAGTTCCTTGTCCCGGAACGGCAGCGTCTGCTCGATGGTCATCCCCGGCAGGCCGAGGTCCTCGCGGATTCGGGCGGCGAGGACCATGTAGGGCTCCCACAGACACTCCACCTGGTCGATCCGCGCGTGCCGGGCCAAGCCATGCAGTGCGGCCAGCACAGCACCCTCGTCGGCCAGTGAGACATGCTCGTAGTGGGCTAGATGATCCCGCGCCTCGGGCGGCAGAGCGTGCAACGTCTGGTCACCCACCCCGATAACCGTGGCGCCGGTCTGGGCCAGCGCCCGGGTGAAATAGGCCATCTCCAGCGGGAAGCCTGGCGACAACATGACCACATTCATCCTGGTCTCCCCCACTCACTCAGCCTCGACGAGCTCGACGCGCAGCTCGCTGATGATCCGGTCGAGGGCTGCCGGCACTACGGCGGTGTTCTCATGGCGCACGGTGATGAACCCTTCGCCCTCGTACGAGGTCGACGCCGGCTGCCCGGGTCGAGGGAGCCTGGCGTCGATGACCCGGTGACCGAGCTCGCGTTGCATCTCGTCTACGCCGTGCACCGTGCGGACCAGGCCGCGACCCTGTCCGCGGAGGTAGGCCGTACCGGTGGCGTACACCCGGTCGGGTGGGTTGAAGGTGCCGAGTAGCACCAGCTCGGCCCACATCGAGTAGAAGTCGATGTCATGGCTGAAGCCGATCATGGACGCCAGCTGGGCACCGGGAGGTCGCGCACCCAGCTCGGACACCGCTACCGATCCGGCGGGACGCGCGAACAATTCCATCTGTGTGAACGCGGTCTGTACGCCGAGGGCACGCAAGGCCGCCGGGCCGATCTGCTTGATCGAGTCGTACTCGGCACCGTCGATGGCCCGCGGCAGCACGACCGTCCACTGCACGCACGGCGTGCGCAGCACCTCCAACGGCGGCGGCTGGTAGTCGGAGAGGGACGCCCACAACGTGTTCCCCTCAATGGTCACGCTGTCGAACGCGTGCTCACGCCCGGTCAGAAACTCCTCGAGCAGCCAGACCTCGGCCGGGTTTGCCTGGGCGGCACGCAGCCAGGATGCAAAATCCTCGGTGGTGTCCAGCCGGTATATGGCCTGCACCCCGGCGCCGGCCGGGGGCTTAGCGACCATCGGCAGTCCCACCTCGGCCAGGAAGCTGGTCGCCTCCTCGATGCGGGTCACGAGCTCGTGGCGGGCACACGGAATGCCCGCGCTCCGCAGCCCCGACTTCATCCGCGACTTCTCTCGAACGTTCAGGGTGGTGTCCTCGTCCATCCCCGGGATGCCGAGCGCCCCACGTACCTGGCCAGCGGCACCTGCAACTGCTCCAAAGCACCGATCAACCGCTCGACCAGACCGATCGGACCGCTGAGGCACCGGACGGCGTCGGCGATCTGCTGGAGGTCCGGCGCGTCGGCGACCTGCCAGTGATCGGCCAGCGCATCCTGCAGGTCGGGGGACAGGTTGTCTGCCGACTCGGTGGTGACAAGGCCCAGCCGCACACCGGATACGCGAGCTGCCGAGGGCGAACCGCGCGGTGGCTTCGAGCAGATACGGAGCGACGAAGGCGGCGACCACCATAGCCGGAGGCTACCGTTTGCCTCCCGGCCCGGCTCACGGCTCCCGCCTTGATCGTCGCGCAGTCCATGGTGCCGCAGTCACTCGCGGCTGCACCCTCCATCACGCCCCGGAGTGGAGAGGGACATGTTGACGGTGTTAGTCGGGGGGGCCAGCGCGCTGGCCGCATCGGGACCGCCGATGAGCTGGCGCTGCCCGAGTCGCGCGAGAAGGTAAAAGCCGGTCGCGCTCGCGACTAGGCCGGAACGAACGCTGGACGTTGGCTGCGTCGAGTGCCGACCCCTTGTCGCGTGCAGAACACCAGGCCCCGCTCAACCCAGGAGTCTCCTGCCCGGCGCCGCATCTTCCTACCTGTCAAATGCCGTCCGTACTCGGGCGTGTCGTATGGCGCTTGGTGCCCAACTGCCCGTCTTCAGCGGCAGTCAGACGGTCAAAGGGTCCCATCCGCGCAGGTGCTTGACAGATTGGCGATACTCCCACTCGATGGCGTCCTTGAGAAGGTGAGCGAGTCGGCCGCCGGTGGTGATGCCGGCGATGTCGGCCACGCCGCGCCGTGCGCCCACCGAGACCACGAACCCTTTGTCATGGAGGGTAAATGCCTCGAGCGGCCTTTCGTCCAGCTCCGCGCTGAGGTTGCGGGCGACTGTTTCGGCCTCCTCCAGCGCGATCTGGGCCAGCGGCGGCAGAAAATGGCCCGACCGTGGATCGACCACCGAGGCTACGTCACCGGCCACATAGATCTCCGGGTGATCGAGCGCGCGCAGATGCTGGTCAACCTTGACCCGGCCGTCGTGGCCGACGGTCAGTCCGGACCCCATCACGATGTCAGGCGCCTTCAGCCCGCCGGCCCACACAAACACCCCGCCCTGTACCAGCTCGGCATCGGTGAGCCGGAAGCCCTCTGCTGTCGCCTCGGCGATCATCGAGTTGGTACGCACCCGGACACCTAGGTCGGCCAGAACCCTGGTGGCCCTCTCGATCAGCGCAGCGGAGGAGCCGGCCAGGATGGTACGGCCAGCCTCGACCAGGATCACGGCCGGGCGGTCGGGCGCCAAGCGATGGCCGCGGGCGAGCTCTGGCAGCATCTCGGCCAGCTCGCCGGCCAGCTCCACCCCGGTGGCGCCGCCCCCACCGATGACCACGGTGGCCAGGCGCCGCTGCTGGTCGGGATCTGTGGCGGTCGCGGCCGTGGCGACAGCTTGGTTGACCGCCGCCCACACCCGCTCGGCGTCGGCGACCGAGTACAGCGAGATGGCGCGCTCTGCCAGGCCGGGGATGGCAAAGTCGTTTGGCCGGCTGCCAAGCGCCAGCACCAGGCGGGTGTAGCCGATGGGTCCCGCCTCGGTCCTTAGCAGGTGGCCGGCCAGGTCGAAACCGGTGATTTGCGTTTCCATGAAACGGACCCCCCGAGCGACAACGTCGTCCAGTGGGATTCGGACGGCGTCCGCAGCCCGGGTGCCGCCGGCGACCCGTGGCAGCTCGGTCATCACCTGGTGGAAGTCGTGCCAGTCGACCAGCGTTAGCTGGACCGCTAGGTTGTCGCGCAGCTTGGTTGCCAGGCGCATGGCGACGTGCAGCCCGGCATAGCCGGCACCTGCGACCACGATCCGGTGGTTGCGCTCCGAGACGCTCATGGAATGAATCTCCTCCGCCTTCGCGGGCGCGCGATTCGGTCGCCGCCCGCTGCTCGTAGTTTCTCCTGCCCAGCCTCAACGCTGAGCATCTTGCGTACCGGGCCGGAGAGGCTGGTTGACTGCCCGCCTTGGCAATACTTCAGTGATCGCCCGCGTCAAGTGGTACCGATTCTCAGCTGGAAGCAAGGGTCCGCGATGTCGCGGCCGGCTCCGCAACGCGCAGCCGCTCGAGCGCGCTGTGTCACCGTACGACTCCCCAATGCCTGATGGGCGGCTCAACCGGTCCCTGCCCGGCGTACAACTAGTCGGTGGGCCTGTATGCCACATCGTGCTGGCCCCTTTGGCTCCAACGCACCTGCCCCCGGCCTGCGCTCAGCCAGAGCGCCGCATCCGGAACGCTAGGGCGGTTGTCACCGCGAGCACGATGGTGCCGATCGACTCGACGATCAGTGTCGTCGGGACCAGCTGGGTGCCGAGCTGCTCGTGTATCCCGAAGAGCCCGACGGTCAGCGCGAGCACCAACGCGAGCAATGTGCCCGCCATGAACAGCAGGCCGAGCACACTCGCTAGGGGTAGGAACCGGCGCGGCGCGGCGATCATCGCGATCGCCAGGACGACCCCTCCGATCGCATTGAGCACGAACAGCACGCCGAGCAGACCGCCGAACCCGCTAAGGACGAGATAGAGATGGATCCCGCCCATCGTCAAGAGCAGCAGGGCGCTGAGCACCCGCCAGAGGATCAGCGAACGCTGCCCGGCCCGGCCCACGACGCCACGGTCCGCATAGGAGCCACCAATGTGGCCTGAGCTTTCTTCGCCGGTGCGGATGTTTCCCATCGCCAACTCCCTTAGTCATTTCTTTGGTGTCAACGATCCCGGTGAAGTCCGTGCGAAGCGACCCGGCCAGCCTCCGTCTGTGCCCCCCACCAGCGCGACCTTCTCACTACGGGGTAGCCCCCATTCGACAGTCGGCGCATCGCGTGCCAGGCGCGCTTGGACCGGCGCTCAGTGCCGTGGCGGGCGAGTGGAGCTCGACCTCACACCAACGTCCCGCCACCGGTCGCGCTGAGCGATGCTCAGGATGTGGGTCGTTGATCGTCCTCTCAATGCCGCTCTACAAGCCCTCCAGGCAGCGACGGGCTGCGCTCGCTGGATCGGCACAGCGCCGAACGGCTAGCCCGTCCCTGCTGGCTATTCGAAGGAAGGCCTTCGGCAACCGCGCCCGAGAAGCGCTGCACGCTGCTCGCTCGGCGTCGATGGAGTCGTATCTCTGGCGCCTCGAGGAGCAGGTGTTGTCCATCCCGCTAGCAGGAATCTTCGGATTCCGGCAGATAGGCAGCCAAGTTGGGCGTTGGCCGCGATGACGGCCGCCCTGCGTCGAGGCACGGTGTGGAGGTATGGATGTTGGTCCCGCCAGCGAACAGCGCGAGGTTGCGCTGCAGGAACTGCACTATCGGCACGCCAGCGAGCTGTGGCGGTTCGCGATGCGGCGCACCCAGGATCGCCAGCTCTCCGAGGACATCGTCCAGGAGGTGCTGCTCAGGGCGTGGAAGGATCCCCACCTCGGGCAGCGCGACGAGGCTGCAGCGCGCGCCTGGTTGTTCACGGCGTCACGCAACCTGATCATCGATCGCTGGCGCCGCGCGGCGTCCCGGCGCGAGCAACGGATGGAGGATCCGCCAGAAGAAAGCGTCGGTGACGCAACCAGCGTGGTCCTCGACCGATGGCTGATCGCGGAGGCGCTTGGCGGGCTGACCACGGAGCATCGCTCCGTAATCAACGCCGCCTACTACGAGGGCAGGTCGGTGGCTGACATCTCCGCCCGGCTCCGAATCCCAGAAGGCACCGTCAAGTCCCGGCTGCACTACGGACTCAAAACCCTCAGACTCGCCCTGCAGGAGAAAGGAGTGACCCGGCCGTGAACGCAATACCCGACAAGTTCGCCCGGTGGAATGCCACGTACCTGCTGCGTGCGCGGTCTCCTGCGGAGCACCGGGAGTTCGAGGAGCATCTGGCCAGTGCCCCGACGGGGAAATACAGCGATTGGTCTTGTTGCCCAACGCATCGCGGGCTGAGCCGCTCGGCGGCAGCCGCCACAATACTCATCTCGCAGACCAGAACCAGTTCAAGACCCCCCCTCCGAGGTGCCGGGACGTTGACTAGTCCGACCGGTCGGTGGGAAGGGAAACCTCCAGTACGGTGCCGTGGCCGGCCGGACTGGTGACCTCGATCGACCCGCCCAACGCCTCGACCCGGTCGTGCAGCCCGGTCAGACCGCTGCCCTCCTGTGGCTGCGCCCCGCCGACGCCATCGTCCGACATACGTAGCCGCAGGGTGCCGTCTGTTTCCCACACGACCACGTCGGCGTGCGAGCCGTTGGCGTGCTTAGCCGTGTTAGTCAGCGCCTCGGAAACTGCGTAGTACGCCGCCACCTCCACCGACGCCGGATACCGGGAGCCGGTCTGGATGTCCAACTCGACCCGAACCGGGGAACGCCGAGCCAGCGTGCGCACCGCCGGCCCGAGCCCGCCCTCGGACAGGATCGACGGGTGGATCCCGCGCGATATCTCGCGGAGCTCCTCCTGAACGGCGGCCAGCTCGTCCGCGATTCGCCTGATGCTGTTCCCAAGCGCTGGGAGCTCCGCGGGCACCGATTGCTGCGCCAGGCGGAGTTCGAGCGCCAGGGAGACGAGTCGCTGCTGGCCTCCGTCGTGGAGGTCTCGCTCGATCCGCCGCCGGGTTGCGTCCGCGGTGGTCACGATCCGCGCGCGCGACTGGGTCAGCTTCGAACGCACATCGGCATTAGCGATGGCCGTCGCGATAAGTTCGGTGAAATTGACGATCCGCTGCTCGATGTCAAGCGGAAACGGTCCACCCCGCGACCAGACGTTGATCGCCCCCCAGACAAGGCCCTCGACGGCGATGGGAGCGTCGACCCCGTAGCGCACTCCCTCCTGCCGCATCTCCTCGAGCAGTGTTCTGGACGCCACGTCGTCGATGCCGTAGTGAGTGACGAGACCGGTCTCTCGGACCGAGGCGAGGGCGAAGCCGGGAGGCGGTTGGAACCGCGTTCCCGGCAAGCGTTGCAGCGACCATCCACGGCCACCGAGGAAGGTGGCTTCTCCGTTCGATTCGAATCGGATGAGCGCAGTGGCGTCCGCATGGAACAGCGCGCGGATCTCCTCAGTCACCGCTTCGAACACGGCAGCGGGCTCTACCCCGCGCGCGACGAGGGTCGCCACCCTCCGCAACGCAGCCTGCTCCTCTGCGATGCGGCGCAGTTCTTCTCGCGCTTCGGCGCTTTCCACGGCGGTCGCGACAAGTTCGGTGAATCGCGCTATCTGTGACTCGGTGTCCTTCGGGAACGGCTCATCGCGGTTGGTGGAGGCCGCGATCACGCCCCACAGCTGCCCGGCCACAGTGATGGGGCATCCGACTGAGGACCGGATGCCCACTGCGTGGGCTTCGCGGGCGATCGCGCCGGTTGCGCCAGCGAAGCTTTCCAGCCGCACTGCACCGCCCGCCCGCCGCACGTCGCGGGCGATGCTGGACCCATCAAGGGGGAACCGCGTGCCGACGGCCAGTCGGGCCGGCACCCGGCTCCAGGCAGCGACACCGGTCACCGTCCCATCTGGTTCATAGCGCTCCATGCGCGCTAGATCGGCGCCGGACAACGTACCGACCTCGCGCGTGACGGCTTCGAAGACGGCCGAAGGCGACGCCGACTGTGCGATGAGCGTTGCGACCCGCCGCAGCGCGGTCTGCTCATCGGACAGCTGCGCCGACTCCACCGCCGCCCGCCGGAACCGAGCCGCCAGTTCTCCAACGACTACGGCAATCACCAGGAACACCGCGAGTGCCGCCAGATTTCTCGCGTCGGTCACCAGAGGCGAGCCTCGTGGCGGCAGGAACAGCGCAAAGGCCACAACGGAGACGACTGCTGTCACGGCCGCCAACCTGGATCCCCAGAAGATCGCGATCGGCAGGACCGCAAGTATGTACAGCACCAAGAGGCTCAGTACCGGAACGTGCTGCTCGAGCAGGAGGATGACTCCCGTCACAGCAGCCACCATCGCGACGCCGGCCAGCAGCCCGCTCGACCAGCGCACTATGGATGGGCTTAGCCAGCTCCGTGCCATCGGATCGCGCTCCTCGCCAACGCTAACCGAAGCGGTCGAGCCCCGGAAAGCGCCCGGGTCTTGCCGTGACCGACGGCCGTGCGCTTGAGGGCCAGTGGCAGTTAGCTGGTATTAGGACGAGTCTCGCCAGCCGGTACGGAAAATGGGCGCCCGTCGTGCGACGTCGCGGACAGCTCCGCAACGGGCCGCCGCTCGAGGGCGCCGTTTCACCGTGTGGCTCCCCATGTCTGATGGGCCGCGCGGCTCAGCCGGTCCGTCCCCGGCGGACGACAGCGTCGAAGCCCGCGGCGAGGAGCAGGACGGCACCGGTGACGACCCACTCGTAGCCCGCCGAGTTCGCACCCTGAATGAGGTCGCTCATGCCGTTGATGATGACCGCGACAACTAGGCCGCCGAGAACGGCGTCGATGATGCGGCCGCGCCCGCCGAATAGCGAAGTGCCGCCGATGACTGCCGCGCCGACGGCCAGCAAAAGTGTGTTGCCGGCACCGGCGTTCGACTGCACCGACTGCAGTAACGAGGCCGCGACCATCCCGGATACGGCGGCCATGCCCGAGCAGATGACGAAGACCGAGATCCGGATGCGGGACACAACGATGCCCGCGCGCCGCGCGGCTTCCGCGTTGCCGCCGACGGCGTACACGTGCCGTCCGTATCGCGTACGGGTGAGGACGAAGTGCCACACAATGAACAGGATCACCAGCAAGACGACGACCCACGGCATGCCCTGCGCCTTGTTGCTGAAAAACGCGTTGGTGGTCAGGTTGCGGTTGACGCCCATCTCATAGGTGAACACCGCACCGAGCGCTGCCAGTCCGACGACCTTCGCCGCAATCACGGTGAACGGCACCCGGGAGAGTCCGGAGCGTCGGCGTCCGAGTGCGTCGTTGATCTTGATCGAGGCGTACCCGATGACGAGCAGCGCCAGCAGCATCCACCCGAGCCACAGCGGCACGAAGCCGTTCTCCAGCTTGATCAGCGGCGAGTCGCTAGGCAAGATCACCGACCCCTGACCGCCGATGAGGATCAGTGTGACGCCCTGGAACGCCAGGAACGTCGCCAGCGTGATGACAAACGATGGGATGCCGACCCGGGCGCGCAGCCAGCCCATGCCGAAGCCGATGATGGCGCCGGCGATCAGGCCGACGACCAGCGCCAGCCACCAGGACGCCCCGTGCCGCAGAATCAGCACGGCCGTGATGGCCGAGCACAGGCCGCCGGTCGTACCGGCCGAGAGGTCGATCTCGCCGAGCAGCAACACAAAGATCAGGCCCATTGCCATCACGATGATCGGCGCCGCCTGGATCACCAGCGCCTCGATGTTGTAAGCGCTCAGGAAACCTTGGTGCAGCACGGCAAAGACGACAGTGATGACGATGAGGCCGACTACCGCTGGGATGGAGCCCAGCTCGCCGCCCCGGACCCGGGCGACATAGTCCCTGGCGTAGGCGCCCAGCCCGGCCAATCCCTCGACCGGCTCCCGAATCTCCGGCTCGTCGCGTGTGACGATCTCGTCCGTCTGCGCGCTCATACGACCGCCCCGGACGATTCGGCGGGCGACAGCCCTAGGTCACCCGAGCGGCCTGCGGTGATCAGCTCGACCACCTGAGTCTGCGTCACGTCCTGGCGCCTGACCTGTGCCGCCATCCGGCCCAGGTACAGCACGGCAATGGAGTCCGCGACCTTCATGACGTCGTTCATGTTGTGCGATACGAGGATCACCGCCACGCCCTGCTCGGCGAGCCGGCGGACCAGATCGAGGACCTGCTCCGTCTGGGCGACGCCGAGCGCGGCGGTCGGCTCGTCGAGGATGACGATCTTCGACTTCCAGAGCACCGACTTGGCGATCGCCACGGTCTGGCGCTGCCCGCCAGACAGGCTCGCCACGAGCTGCCGTACCGATCGGACCGTCCGCACCGAAAGCGAAACCAGCGCCTTTTGCGCCAGGTTCTCCATCGAGTTCTCATCGAGCGTGTGCAGCCGGCTGACCTCCTCCCGGCCGAGGAACATATTGTCGACGATGTCGAGGTTGTCGCACAGCGCGAGATCCTGATACACGATCTCGACCCCGAGCAACGCGGCGTCCCGTGGCCCGTTAATGCTGCGCGGCGTCCCGTCGAAGATCAGCTCGCCCGCGTCGGCGCGATGGATACCGCCGATGCATTTGACCAGCGTCGTCTTCCCCGCCCCGTTGTCGCCGACGAGGGCGGTTACCTCCCCCGCATTGGCGGTGAAGTTCACCGACGACAACACATGCACCGGACCGAACGACTTGTCGATACCCCGCAGCTCCAGCGTGGGGATGGTCGTCATGTCGTATCACCTGTTCTGGTGGGTGTGGGGCTGGGTCCGGCGTGGCCCAACCCCACGGGGTCGATGCGGGTCACTGGGTCTTGATGCCGTTGGCGTTGCACAGCTTGACGAGCGCGGCGGTCGGGCAGACAGCTGCGGCGGTCACGTAACCGTCGGTCACCGGCAGGGCAACGTTTGCCTTGGTGATCACGGTCGGGCTGGCCAGGTACGAGGGGACCTCGCGGCCGTTCGACGGGTCCTTGATCGTCGACGGCGCGGTGGGCTTCTGACCCGCGAGGATCTGGCTGGCCAGCTTGATGGCGACGTCCGCCTCACCGGCGACGGGCTTGTAGATGGTGAATGCCTGGGTGCCGGCCATGACGTTGTCCAGGCCGCCGGCTGTGGCGTCTTGGCCGGACACCGCAACCTTGCCAGCGAGGCCCTGGGACTTCAGCACGTTGATGACCGACTGCGCCATGGTGTCGTTGGCGACCATGACCGCGTTGATGTTGGGGTGGCGGCCGAGCATCGTGGTGAACACGGTTTGCGCCGTTGCGGCGTCCCAGTTGCCGGTCTGGTCGGCGAGCTTGTTCCAACCGGGCTGCTTCGACAGGACCGAGTTGTAGCCCTGCGCGAACAGGGCGGCGTTGTTGTCGGTCGGCGCTCCGTCGATCTCGACGTAGTTGACTGTGCTCTTGCCCTTCACCTGCGGGGCCTGGGTCAGCGCGGTGCCTTGATCCTCGCCGACCTTCACGTTGTCGTACGACACGTAGTACGACGCGCTGCCACCGGAGGTCAGCCGGTCGTAGTCGATCGTGACGACGTTGTGCTGCTGGGCGAGGTCCTCGATGGCCTTGCCGGAGCCCGAATCCAGATTCACGACAAGCAGGACGCCGATGCCGGCGTTGATGAGAGCCTGCGCCTGTGACTGCTGGGTGGTCGCACTGCCATTGGCATTGTCTATGTAACACGTGAGCTTGTAGGCGATGCACTGCTTGTTGAGTTCATTGGGGTCCGCCGAGACCCAGCGCGGCGAGGTGGCTGTGTCCGGAAGCAGTATGCCCACCTTCGTGTTCGCGGGTGCCGCGCTCCCTGTGGAGCTGCCCGAGGAACTGTTGCTGCCGCAACCCGCCAGCCCCACCACCAGCGCCATGGCGGCTCCGGTCATCGCTACGGCCGCTCGGAGTGTTGTTCGCATCGGCAGGTCCTTCCTAATCGTTCGTTGCAGGGGACACCGCACGCGTCGGAAGTCCCGCCCGCGCGACAGTCGTCAGATCTCTTCCGCCGCCGAACGCCGTCCATGCCGCGCCGCGCGGACTCTCACCCGGTAAGTCCAAGGGAGCCTTCATACTCGGTAAGAATCCGCCGAGCCGGGTCGCAAGTCATCCTGGGAGGCGCCCATCCTCGCCACCTGCTAGCGGGAATCATGCAGTACCGGCCAGCGGCGAGGCCGGCAATGCCTGTGTGAGTCGCCGGTGCATCGTTAGACCTCAGGACCCGCTGCCGGCGTCAGAATCCGCTAGCCACCAGTCGAAGTCCGGCGCGTCGACAGACCGCTGGATCGGTTACTGGTTACGGTTGTCGAGCGGCAGTTCGACTTGCAGCGATGTCCCTGCGCCATGCGGGCTGCGGAGCGAGATGGTGCCACCGATCGCCTCGGCGCGGTCCTTGAGACCGAGCAGGCCCGAACCGCGGGCCGGGTCGGCTCCCCCCAGTCCGTCGTCGCGGACTGCGACCCGAAGCGACCGCTCGCTCACCTGCAGGTCAACGTGCACGACCGAGGCGCGCGCGTACTTGGCCGCGTTCGTCAAGGCCTCTGAGACGACGTAGTAGGCCGCCACCTCGACAGGCTCGGGCAGCCGTCCTTCGGCCTGCACATCGAGCTCGACCGGGATCGGCGAGCGGCGCGCGAGTGTCTTCAGCGCTGGCTCCAGCCCGCCCTCGGCAAGCAGTGGCGGATGGATCCCGAGCGCGATCTCGCGGAGCCCGTCCAGAACCCCGGTCAGCCCGTCGATGACGTGGGACAGCTCGGACCGGTGCTCATCGAACTCGGCAGGAATTGCGGCCTGGGCGGCGCGCAGCTCGAGCGCGAGCGAGACGAGCTGCTGCTGTGCGCCGTCGTGCAGGTCGCGCTCGATTCGCCGCCGGGTCGCGTCGGCTGTGGCGAGAATCCGCGCTCGCGAGGCATCGAGCTCCTCATGGCTTTCTGCATTCGCGATCGCCGTCGCGAGCAGCTCCGTGAACTCCCTCAAACGCTCCTCCGTCTCCGGTGGCAGAAGCCGCTCGGTCTTAGAGCCGACGCTCACAACACCCCACAGTCGGCCCTCGACGATGATCGGCGCCGCCACCGACGAGCGCCAGCCCGCGGCCCGAGCGAGGTCAGGGCCGCGACCGGCTGCTCCCGCAAAGCCATCAACCCGTGCCGGCCGACGGGTCTCGAAGACCAGCCAGGCCGAAGTGCCTCTCTTGAGCGGGAGTCGCTCTCCAACGGGGACACCAAATTCGGAGCCGCCGGTGGGGGTCCATTCGCCGAGGGGCGTGATTGTGCCGTCGGCCTCGTAGCGGCTGAGAGCCGCGGCATCCGCAGGGACCAGCCGACCAACCTCGGCGCTCACTGCTTGGAACACCTGGGCGGGCCGCGCCCCCTGCGCTACCAGGGTCGCCACGCGGCGCAACGCCGCCTGCTCCTCCGCGAGTTCTGCGAGCTCCTCACGGCTCTCGGTATTCGCGATTGCCGTCGCCACCAGCTGCGTGAACCCCGCCAGGCGCCGCTCCGTGTCGACCGGCAGGGGTCGGTTGGCTGTCGAGACGACAGCCAAGACGCCCCATAGGCGGCCCTCAACGGTGATCGGCGCCCCCACCGACGAGTGCCAGCCCATCTCGCGGGCGGCAGCAGCGGCTGAGCCCGGTTGTTCGGCATAGCTGATCCGGCTAGGCCGGCGCGTCTCGGAGACCAGCCCGGAGATGGTTCCTTCGGGCGCGAATCGCCTCCGGACGTAGTCGTAGCCGGTAGGGGTCCGGCCACCGAGCACGGCAACCGTGCCGTCGTCTTCGTATCGTGTGAGAGCCGCGGCGTCGGCGGGAACGAGCTGGGCGACCTCTCCGCATACCGCGTCAAACACCACGTCCGGCGACGCGCCCTCTGCCACCAGAGTCGCCACCCGTCGCAGCGCCGCCTGTTCCTCGGCAAGCCGAGTGAGCTCGTCGCGCGCCTGGCTGTTCGCGATCGCGGTCGCCACCAGCTCCGTGAACGCTGCGATGCCATCCTCGACACGGTCGGGGAGCGGCGCGTCCGATGACGACGTCGAGATCACGCCCCAGACCCGGCCGCCGACCATGATCGGGGCGCCCGCGACCTTGTCGAACCCGACCCGACGGGTTTCGGCGGCGAGCGGGCCCTCCAGGCCGGCGTAATCTTCGATCCTCGCCGGGCGACCGGTGTGCAGCACCTTTGCAGACATCGACTGGCCGACGAGAGGCCAGCGCGAACCGGGACCGAAGTTATCCGGGTGGTCCCCGTAAGTCGCGAGGACCGTCATCGCCTCGCCGTCATCGTCGTAACGAGAGACCGCGGCATTCCGGAGACCAAGAACCTGGGCGACTTCCTGGGCGACCGCCTCGAAGACCTCGCTCGAAGGCGCACCGCGCGCCACGAGCGTCGCAACACGGCGCAAAGCCGCCTGCTCCTCAGCGAGGCGGCCTTGCTCGGCGCGATCTGTCACGCGCGAAGTCGCGGGCCGCGCGAACGTGCCCACTGAGTCAAAGTACCCCTTAATCGTTGATGTGAACACAGTCCGCACCCATGGAGTGCACCCGGCCGACGACGTCCTCCGCAGAGCTCGGAGCGCTCCGGAAGAGGTCTCTTTACCGGGGCCTGCCCTACCTTTTTTTGGGAGAAGCGACGGCGCCAGCGCCCTTGGCCCGGATCATGTCTGGCCGGCTGCCAGGCGTTGCTGGTGCTCCGCCATATCTGGATGCGCTTGCCTCGGCAGGCAGTAAGTGGAGCTCTCCAGCCGCCGCGGCCGGCCCGGCTGGTAACGATGAGCTTTGCGATTCGCCTTGGTGCAAGGGTTCCCGGCCGGGCGGTTGCGGCGGGCGGGGCAGCAGTGGAGGCCGCTTGCTGATAGGCGCGGTGACGGGCTTTCCGGCGGTCACGGTACCTCTTCCCCGTGGTGGCGAAACGCCAACGTGGCGTCCGTCCTGTCGCGCAACTCATAGATCGCCCGGCCCGGCTCGATGTCGACTTCCAGCCGTAGGCCGCGCCATTGCACATTGAAGCACAGCCGGGTGATGAGGTCGGGAAGCTGCGGGGCGAACGACAACTGACCCTGATACTCGCGCATACCACCGAATCCGGCGACGAGCGCTGTCCAGACGCTAGCTAGGGAGGCGATGTACATCCCGTCACCGCTGTTATGGTCCAGATCGCGTAGATCGATCTGCGCCGCCTCGTAGACATAGTCATAGGCAAGCTCGA
>Ga0075425_100002503_pt1 | contig 18430 bp, 17 predicted proteins | sample SoiMethybrSBSTD4_FD_75300 | JGI IMG/M metagenome (GOLD analysis project Ga0075425, IMG submission 75300) | Bulk soil microbial communities from a Populus tree surrounding site in Tennessee, USA - Soil MetaG P. TD hybrid SBSTD4 | ecosystem: Environmental > Terrestrial > Soil > Tree plantation... | reverse complement strand
TCTCCTTTGATCAGTAGAACTTCCGAGCCAGGTTGAAGCCGATGTAGAGCGTCTCCGGGCTTCCACCGCGGGCGATCTGTCCGAAGGTGGTGGCCTGCGTATTCGCGAAGACGAGCGAGAACATGTGTCCGCCGACGCGCTTCTCGAGCGAGAACGCGAACTCGGCGTCGCCGGGACCATAGCCGGTGACGCGCGGCGACACTTCGCCGACGACGAACGTGCCGGGGACGATGCGGACGCGGGCGCCGAGGCCAACGTAGAACGTATACGTCCGCTCAGGGTTGCCGTCGAGCGACGTGTTGTGGACCCAGATCGGATCGACATAGAGCGCCGCGAACTTCCCCACCGTATGCGACAGCGAGGCGCCGAGCGCCGGGCTGTAGCCGATATCGAGGCCGTTGGCGTCGTGCGGCCGGAAGTTGTTGCCGCCTTCCACGCTGGCGATGAGCGACACGCCTCCACCGAACAGCTGCGGGCTGTCCTGATGGATCAAGTCGTACTTGGCGGAGAACTGAATCGCGCGATCGAAGTTGGTGCGCGCAACGATCGCCTCGAGGTGCTTCATCACCGCGATCCGGTATTCCAGCTGGATGATGGCCGGGCCGTCGAAGCCGAAGAGGTTCTCGGCGATCTCGCTGAAGCTCTGTTGCGCGTAGTTGACGCCGACGAAGCGATGCGTCAGGTGGAAATTGCCAGCCGCCTTGAAGGGCAGCGGCAGCGTCGTCGGGAGGTTGATGACCGTGAAGTCCGGTTCGAGCGGCCGCAGCTTCGCGTCGTCGTCGGCGTCCGGCGCTGCCTGCGCCGCTGTCGTCGCCGCCGGCGCTTGGCCATTGGGCGGCTCCGCAGGCGTCTGCGCGCGAGCGGGACGAGGTGCCACGAGGGTAAATCCGAAAAGCAGAACAAGGAAAACGGAAGACGAGTGTCGCGTCACGGTGCGGCTCCCTGAGCAAGGTCGGGACCAGCCGTAAATCGTTGAATAGATTGACGTGCGGCCCGAACAAGTTACCCGATGCGTAAGGCCTTACGGTCTGCGATAGACGATGCGGCCTCCGACCATCGTCATCGATACGGGCATCTGCTCGATGCGCTTCTCGGGGCACGTCAGGATGTCCTCGGGGAGCACGACGAGATCGGCCAGCTTACCCGGCTCGATCGAGCCCTTGATGCGCTCCTCGAACGTCAGGTAGGCATTGTTGATGGTCTCAACCTGCAGCGCTTCCTTGCGTGAGATCTTTTGATCCGCGCCCATCACGCCGCCGCTGATCGTGTCGCGCGACACGAAGTGATAGAAGACCCACAGCGGCGGATACGGCACGACGGCCGAATCGGTGCCGCCGGCGACGACGAACCCCTGATCGAGATAGGTGCGCATCGGCGTCGTGCGCGCGGCGCGCGCGGCGCCCCAGTAGCTCACCAGGCTCGGACCGGCGAGATAGAGATGATCCTGCGCTGAGACGACGAGGTCGAGCGCTTTCATGCGCGGAAACTGATCCGGCTGCGGGATGAAGCCGTGCTCGATCGTCCAGCGTTTGCCGCGGATCGAATGCTCGCCGTTCGCGGCTTCGTAGGCGGCGAGCACCTCGTCGATCGCGGCGTCGCCAACCGCGTGCGTCGCGACCCGCCAGCCGAGACGGTTCAACTCCTTCACGACCTCGGTGTACGCCGCCGCCTTCATCGTGTTCACGCCGAAGTAGGTGCCGTGCTCGCCCCACGGCTCGGCGTAGGGCTGGCGCATCCAGCCGCCCTCGAAGCCGCCGTCGACGCCGAGCTTCATGCCGCCGATCCGCAGCCAGTCGTCTCCATCGTCGGGCGTGAGATGCGATGCCGCGATCGCATCGCGCATCGCCGCCGCGTTGTCGGCGCCGAACCGCAGTAGCTGGTTGACGCGGATCGTGAGCAGGCCGCGCTTCTCCATCTGCTGCAGCAGGTGGTACTGCTCGACCGACGCGCCCGGGTAACGGATGCTGGTCAGGCCGGCGGCGTTGAGTTTCTTGTGCTGCGCGACGAGCTCGTCGATGCTCAACGGCGGCGGCGGCGGAAGCTGAACGAGCGACTTCGCGCGATCGATCAATTCGCCGTTCAACTCGCCGTGCGCGTCGCGGGTGATTCGCCCGCCGCTCGGCTGCGGCGTGTCCTTCGCGATCTTCCATTTCGCGAGCGCGGCCGAGTTCAGGATGTATTCGTGTCCGCCGCGGACCAGGACGACGGGATTGTCGGGCGACACGGCATCGAGGTCGCGCCGGTACGGCAGGCGGTGCTCGTTCAGCTGCGCCTCGTGCCAGTCGCTGTTCGAGATGATGATCTCGCCCGGCCGGCTCGATTTCACACGGGCGCCGACCGCGGCGACGACGTCGGCGAGGCTTCGCGCCGCCGACAGATCGACACCCGGTCCGCCGCCGGCATCGTGCAGATGTCCGTCGGCGAGGCCTGGAATCACAGTCGCGCCGTGCAGATCGATCGTCTGCGTGTTCGCGGCAGCGAGCTTGCGGATGTCGGCGTTGGTCCCGATCGCCGTGAACTTGCCGCCGCCAATCGAGATTGCTTCCGCGATCGAAAACCGCGCGTCGACGGTGATCACGTGTCCGTTGACAAGGATCGTGTCGGGTGGCGCCGTCTGGCCGAGCATCGCCGGCGCGACCAGCATCAACGCCGCGCCCGTAGCGCAGGCCTTCAGGCCGGCCCTCGCGGCAGCCCTAAAGGGCTGCGCTACACCTGCCATCTCTTTCATGGCGCCGAGCCCGCGGCCGCGGCCTTCATCGGCGTACGCAAGGTGCCGATGCCGTCGACGTCGATGGTCACGACGTCGCCGGGTTTGACGAACTCCGGCGGCTTGCGGCCGGCGCCGACGCCGTCAGGCGTGCCGCTCGAGATCACGTCGCCCGGATACAGCGTGAGGATCGACGTCAGATAGCGGACCATGTGCGCCTCGTCCCAGATCCAGTTGGCGGTGTTGCCGTCCTGCTTCACCACGCCGTTCACTTTCGTCACGATGTGAAAGTGCGGCGGGTTCGGCGCGAACTCCTTCGGCACGATGAACGGACCGAACGGCGCGCACTTGTCGCGGCTCTTGCCGCTGAACCAGTTCGGTCCGGGGAACATGCCGGTGAGCGGCCGGCCCTGGCCGCCGCGATCGCTGACGTCGTACATGATGCTGTAGCCGAAGACGTAATCGTGGGCCTGCGCGGTGCTGACGTTCAGCGCCTGTTTGCCGATGACGATTGCGAGCTCGCCTTCCCAGTCGATGTTGCGTCCCGGCGGCATCACGTACGCTTCGTCCGGATCGATGATGCAGGAGCGCGGCGACTTCGCGAAGAAGACCGGATCTTCCTTGTCCTGGTCGGCTTCGAGCGCCGCCTTCTGTTGGGCACTGCCGGGCGGAAACATTTCACCGGCATGCAGCTTGTAGTTCGCGGCGATGGCGAGCAGGTTGTACGGGTACTTGATCGGCGCCGCAATCGCAACACGCTCGACGCGGAAGGCAAACGCCGGGGCATCGGCATTGGCGTCCTTGAACCGGTTCGCGATGCGATACAGATGCGGCGCCAGCCGCTCGTAGTCCTCGATCAACGCGCGCATGTCGCGCGGCATCGGCGGCGTCCCGCGCAGGCCCAGTTCCTGGACGACGGCCGTCTGCGCCGCCTCGAGGTCGAGGATCCGCGTCCCGAGGACGAGGCCGAGCCGCGTCTTGCCTTCGGCCTGAAACGTCGCGAGCTTGAACGGCGTCTCTGGATTTGTGGAGATCACCGGCCGCTGCGCCCTCGCCGGCAACACGGTCAGCAGCACCACCGCGATCATCACCGCACGACGCATGCGACCCTCCCCTCGGAAGGCGACATCATATCGCCTTCCCACGCCCTGGAGTTTTGGCCCGTGCCTACGCTTATGGGTGATGTGCACGGCCGAGGGCTCTGCGACGATGAGCGCATGACCACCGACCTTCTCACCACGTTTTCCAATCAGCTCGCCGACGCGGTTGCGGCCGCGGCGCCGTCAGTCGTCCAGGTGCAGGGACGCCGGCGCCCGGCCAGCGGGCTCGTCTACGCCGACGACGTCGTGCTGACGACCGCACGTGCGCTCGGGCGCGAGGACAACCTGCACGTCCGCCGCGCAGACGGCGAAACGCTCGAGGCCGAGCTTGCCGGCTGGGATCCGACGACGAGCCTCGCGGCGCTGCGCGTGCCGCGTCTCGGCCTCGCGCCGATCCGCCGGTCCACTGCCGACGCACGCGTCGGTCAGCTCGCGCTCGCCGTCGCGCGCTCGTGGAGCAACGTCGTCACCGCCAGCGCGGGACTGGTATCGGTGATCGGCGGTCCGCTGCCGACCGGACGCGGCCGCGCCGTCGATCAGGTGATTCGCACCACCGCGCCGATGCACGACGGCTTTGCCGGCGGCGCGTTTCTCGATACCACCGGCGCGCTGCTCGGCGTCGCCACGGCCTCCGCGATTCGCGGGCTCGGCGTCGTCATTCCGGCAGCAATCGCCTGGAACACGGCCGACGCGGTGCTGCACGGCCGGCTGAAGCGCGGTTATCTCGGGCTCGCCGGACAGCGCGTCGAACTGCCGGAAGCGCAGCGCGGCGCCGAGGGAACCGAGCACGCGCTGCTCGTCATCGGCGTGACCAACGGCGGTCCGGCGGCGCAGGCCGGCGTCCTCGTCGGCGATCTGCTGCTGGCCTTCGACGGGCAGCCGGTCAGCTCGCCGGAGCAACTCCTCGGACGTTTGCTCGGCACCGCCGGGGGGCGCAGCACGCCGATCACCGTGCTGCGCGGGCAGTCGCGCATCGAACTCACTGTTACGCTTGGAGAGCGGCCACAATAGTCGAATCGCCGCGTTGATGCGCATCCTGCTCGTCGGCACAGCGGTGGAGCGCGCGCGCCTGCGCGCGCAGGTGAACGGCTCGATGGCCGTCGTCGGCGAGTACGCCACGCTCGCCGCTGCGCGCGCGGCGTCGGCCGCGGCCGATGCAATCCTGGTCGGCAGCGGCGGCGGCCTGCGCGACGACGCGATGCTCGACGCCGCCGACGCCGGGCTCGACGAGCCGCTGACGTCGCGCGAAATCCAGGTCCTGGAGTTACTGGCGGAAGGGCTCGCCAACAAAGCGATCGCGGCCCGCCTCGGGATCAGCGACCAGACCGTGAAGTTTCACGTCGCGTCGATTTCCGGCAAGCTGGGCGCCGTCAACCGCACCGACGCCGTGCGCCGCGCCGTGCGCCGCGGATTGATCACGCTGTGAGCGATCGGTGGCCGCCCGCGCTTTGCCACATCATGCGGATTGCGAGATCAAAGCACAACGCAGAGCACGCGGAATTCGCAGAGACCGCAGATCTTTTTTCTCAATGGCAAAGGCCAAAAACAAGATCTGCGTATTCCGCGGTCTCCGCGATCTCCGCGTTTTGCTCTAATCTCTCAATCGGCGGGCCGGCGCGAATCGGGGCCAACAGGTGATTCAGCGTGGTTTCTCCGAGGGAATCAGCGTCAACTGCCGCCGAGCGCCGCTGCGCAGGATTGTCATCGGCGTCGCCGCGCCGATGCGTGCGTCGGTCAGCAGCCGATGCAGGTCGTCGACGCCGGTGACTGGCTGCCCCGCGAAGGCGAGCACGACGTCGCCGTCGCGTAGTCCGGCAATCGCAGCCGGACTCTTCGTTTCTACCGACACCACGAACACGCCCGAGGTGACCGCCAGCTGGTTGGCCCGCGCGACGGGCCGCGGGATCGGTACCGTCTGCCCCGCCAGGCCGATGTAGCTGCGGCGGATCCGTCCGTCGCGGATCAGCCGCGCGGCGACGTACCGCGCCGTGTTGCTCGCGATCGCGAAACACAAGCCCTGCGCCGGCTGGATCGTCGCCGTATTGATGCCAATCACTTCGCCGCGCGACGTGACCAGCGGCCCGCCCGAGTTTCCCGGGTTCAGGCTCGCGTCGGTCTGGACGATGTCGTCCATCAGCCGCCCGCTTCGCGAGCGCAGCGATCGCCCGAGCGCGCTGACGACGCCGGCGGTCACCGAATGTTGAAACCCGTACGGGTTGCCGATCGCGATCGCGAGTTGACCGACGCGGACCGCGCGCGAATCGCCGAACATCGCCCACGGCAATCCTGGTTCAGACGAAGCGTCGGCGCGGACGACGGCCAGATCGGTGTCGACATCGTCGCCGACCAGATCGGCCTGCAGCGAGCGGCCGTCGGCCATGACGACGCGCACGTGCGCGGCGCCGTCGATAACGTGGCAGTTGCTGAGAATCAGGCCGTCGGGTGTGAAGATCACGCCCGAACCGCTGCCGCGTCCGGCGTCGATCCTGACCACTGCCGGCGCGATGAGATCGACCGCCCGCGTGACGGCCGAAGAATAGGCGTCGAGCAGTTCGCGGTCGTCTGGCTGCGGGATCACAGCCCGATGCTACGCCTCGCCTACAGGCGCAGCCATCACCCAATCGGGTGGCTTCACTTCACCCAGGCCATCCCGTCGGGCCCGGTGCCGGTCTGCAGCTTCCGGGTCACCGTCCACGTCTTCAGATCGACGACGGCAACGTGATTGTCGCCATTGACGGCGACGAACGCGCGCGTGCCGTCCGGCGCAATGAGGATGCCTTCGGGCGATTTGCCGAGCGCGACGCGCTTGATTTCCTTACGCGCCGGCGCGTCGACGATCACCAGTTCGCCGGCCTCGAGGTCCGAGACGAGCGCGTACTTGCCGTCCGGCGTCAGCTTGATCCGGTTCGATCGCTTGGTACCGAGGGCAATCGTCTGCGTCACTTTCTTCGCTGCTACGTCGATCACCGAGACGCCGCCGTCGCGCGAGTGTGCGCTCCACACCTCGCGGCCGTTCGGCGACAGGTCGATGCCTTCGGGTCCCTGGCCGACGGCGATCACGGTCTGCGTCCACGCGCCGCCACTGCCCTGTTCGATCGCCGACACGCTGTTCGAGCTGATGTTCGAGGTGAAGATCGTGCGGAGATCGTTCGTCGGCAGCACCATGTGCGTCGTGTTCTGGCCGGTCTCGAACTGCCAATCGATTTTGTCGGCAGCCGGATCGTAGCGGGCAATCTTCCTGTCGGCTTCGGCGGTGAAGTACAGCTTGCCGCCGGCGAATGCGAGCCCGTGCGGCCGCGACAACGGCGACACGTCGACGCGCCGGGTTTCTTTTTGCGCCGCGATGTCGATCATCGAGATCGTGTGGCCCGGCGCCGCGCCGCCGCCGTAGTTGCTCGCGAACGCGTATTTGCCGTCGGTCGACGCGATCAGCTCGTGCGGTTGCTGCCCGACCGGCACCGTGCCGAGGATCGCCCCCGTCTCGGGGTTGACGATCACGAACGTCGCGTCTTCCTTGTTGAGGACGAGCAGGCGGCCGGACGCGGCCTGACCGGCGAGCATCACGGTCAAGAGGCCGGCGCTCGCAACCGCATACAGCAAAGTTTTCGTCATGGCGAGTCGATTCTATATCGCGGTCAGCTGGCGCGGCCGGCGGCGGCGATGAGATCGAGATTGCTGCCGCCGCCGGGGACGCCGAAGATCGTGTTCACGCCGGCGGCGGCGAGATGATGGACGATGACGTCGGCGACGGAGCGCATCGAAGACGTGGACTATTATGGCGCGGTGCCTTCGGTTGATCTGCACGACGACCTGCGGCGCGCGGTTCGCGATCTCTGCACGGCGTTTCCCGATCCGTACTGGCGCGAGCTCGACGCAGCGCGTGCCTACCCCGACACGTTCGTCAAGGCGCTGACCGATGCCGGCTACCTCGCGGCGCTGATCCCTGAGCAGTTCGGCGGCTCGGGCCTCGGCGTCACTGAAGCGTCGATCATCCTCGAAGAGATCAACCGCAGCGGCGGCAACGCCGGCGCGTGCCATGCCCAGATGTACACGATGGGTACTCTGCTCCGCCACGGATCGGATCAGCAGAAGCGCGCCTACCTGCCGAAGATTGCGACCGGCGAGCTCCGCCTCCAGGCCTTCGGCGTGACCGAGCCGACGACTGGATCCGACACGACGCAGTTGAAGACGACGGCGACGCGCTCCGGCGGCGTCTATGTAGTCCGCGGTCAGAAGGTCTTCATCTCACGCGCTGAACATTCCGATCTGCTGCTGCTCGTCGTTCGCACGACGCCGATCGAGCAGGTGAAGAAACGAAGCGAAGGCCTGTCGATCCTGCTCGTCGAGCTGCGCGATGCCGTTGGCCACGGCCTGACGATCCGCCCGCTGCGGACGATGATGAATCACGCGACGACGGAGCTGTTCTTCGACGATCTCGAGGTGCCGGCGGGCGCGCTCGTCGGCGAAGAAGGCCAGGGATTCACGTACCTGCTCGACGGCCTGAACGCCGAGCGGATTCTGATCGCCGCGGAGTGCATCGGCGACGGCCGCTGGTTCGTCGATCGGGCCGCCCGCTATGCGCGCGACCGCGTCGTCTTCAATCGGCCGATCGGGCAGAACCAGGGTGTGCAGTTTCCGATCGCGCGGGCGCACGTCAACGTCGAGGCGGCCGACCTGATGCGCTTCAGGGCCGCGGAGCTGTTCGATCGCGGCGACGCATGCGGCAGCGAGGCGAACATGGCGAAGTTGCTCGCGGCCGACGCGTCGTGGGAGGCGGCCAACGTCGCGGTGCAGACGCATGGCGGCTTCGGCTTCGCAGAGGAATACGACGTCGAGCGCAAGTTCCGCGAGACGCGGCTGTACCAGGTCGCGCCGATCTCGACGAACCTGATCCTTGCCTACGTCGCGGAACACGTGCTCCGATTACCGAGGTCGTATTGAATTCGGTCGATGGAGCGCGAAGGCGTTAGCCGGGCGATCGGCCGAGCGATCATGCCTCCACTCTCCGGCATCACCGTCGTCGCGCTCGAGCACGCGGTGGCAGCGCCGTTCGCGACCCGGCAACTCGCCCACCTTGGCGCGCGCGTGATCAAGATCGAGCGGCCCGACGGCGGCACGTCTCGTTGTCTGCAACGTTTCCGGCTACGGCACGACCGGGCCGTATGCCGAAAAAAAAGCCACACCGACGCGATCCTCGAGGAACTGGATTTCGCGCGCGACACGATCGACGCGTGGCGCGCCGCCGGAGTGATTTGACATGCCGATCAAACCCGGGTGGACCGGACGCGTCTTCGAAGACTTCGCCGTCGGCGACATCTACGAGCATCCGCTCGGACGAACGATTCTCGAGGCCGACAACATCTGGTTCAGCTGCCTGACGATGAACACCAACCCGATCCACTTCGACGGCGAATACGCAGCGCGGACCGAATTCAAGAAGCGGCTGGTGAACTCGTGCTTCACGCTATCGCTCGTCACCGGCCAATCGGTGACCGACCTCACGATGAACGCCGTCGCCAACCTCGGGTGGGACGACGTCAAGCTGCCGCACCCGGTCTTCGAAGGTGACACGATCTACGCCCGTAGCGAGGTCCTCGAAGCGCGTGAATCGAAGTCGAGACCCGCGGCGGGGCTGGTACGCGTGAGGACGACGGGGCTCAACCAGGACGGCACGACGGTGATCGAGTTCACGCGGACGTTCATGGTCTGGAAGCGGGGCCACGTTCCTCGTAGTGTCCGGCTTTAGCCGGACCAACGACGGTCCGCCTGAAGGCGGACACTACGGAAGAATCAAAATTGCGCGCAGGCGAAGCTGCCCGCTTCGTCGATGCTGCCGGTGCCCTTGTATTTCGCAATTTGCGGATACGGACAGAGCGGCCGCGTACGCACGGCTTGACCGTCGACGAGCCGCGACGCGAGGACGGAGTGCGGGACGGTCCCGTTCTCGACCCAGTCGACGACTACGGTCAGCGCATCGAAGCTGCTCGTGCCGATGCCGCCGCCGCAATGGAACATCCCCGGGACCATGAACAGCCGGTAGAAGTCCGGTGTCGACGGCCCCATCTGGCGCGTCACGTTCTCGTAATAGCGGACGCCCATCAGTGGGTTCAGCGCCGGATCGGCCCAGCCGAAGTAGCTGACCATCTTTCCGCCGCGCGCTTTGAACCGCGTCAGATCCGGGTTCGTGGCATCGAGAACCGCCCGCGCCGTCTCGATCTTTGCCAGGTCCGTGTCGAGATTGAACGACAGCCAGTCGTAATCGGATTTCGTCGTGCCAAACGCGATGTACTTGAAGAACGTTTCGCCGAAGCTCGCCTGGATCGGCCGGCCGTTCGGCGGTGAAACGAACCATGGCACCCACGCCGAATTCTGTCCGCCCGACGCCGCGATCTCGGCGCCCACCGGCCATCCCGGAAAGAAATCGGCGCTGCCGCGCGGCACCGCGCGGTACACGGCGTCGAGCGCGCGCAGTTGCGCAGGCGTAAAGCAGTCGGTGCCGTCGGCGTCGCCGCTGCAGTGCGGCAGATCGGCAGCCGGCGAGAACCGGCACGCGCGCGGGTCGTCGATAAGGCCGTCCTTCAATCCATCAGCGGCGTCGCATTTGGCGTAGACAGCATCGGCGACCAGCCGAAGCTTTCCGGCGGCGAGCGGCGCGGCGGCCAGCGCGCGCTGGATCGTCGAGTAGCTGATCATCGTGCCGGAGAAATCGAGCACCGGTGCGCCGGCGACGATGCCGTCGAAGTCGTCCGGGAAACGCTGCGCTTCGATGAGCGCCTGGCGGCCGCCGGTCGAGCAGCCGTCGAAATAGGCGTGCCGCGGCGCCGTGGCGTAGTAGGCCTGGACGATGCGCTTCGCGGTCAACGCGGTCACGTGCACGGCGCGGTAGGCATAGTCGACGAACTTCTGCGGGGACGCCGCGAAGGTGCCGAGCGGCTCGGCCGCGGCGTCGTGGCCGGTGTTGGTCTGCACGGCGGCAAAGCCTCGCGCCACCGCTCGTTGCGCCGACGCCGCGCGGCCGGGCGCATCGAGGTTCTCGCCCGCATAGCCGCCGTTGCCGAACATATACAGACGTCCGTTCCAGGCGGACGGCAGTTCCAGCTCGAAACGCACCTCCGGCGCAATCAGCCCGGTGACGCGGCAGAATTCCGGCGCCTCACCCGCCGCCGCCACGTGCGTCGCCGTCGACACCGAAAACTCGTAGCCGGTGAGCGCGATCAAGGCGAGGCACGGCACCGCCGGTTTTGCGGCGCCGCCGCCGGCGAGCGCGCTCGCCTTCCAGTCGCGAAATTGCGCGCCGTTCTGCGCGACGAGACGGCCGTCACCGAGCGCGACGAAGGCGATTGCGAGCGCCGCAGCGCACTGCCGTGCAGTCGATCTCATGGCGTTCTCCTTCGGCATCCCGTCCGCCCAACCGCGACGGTGAAAGTCCGCCTAAAGGCGGACACTACCGCGAAACGAAATGGGTCATCAGCGCGGCGATGTTCGCCTGCCTGCCGATCTCCCGTAGCGCAGCGAGCGCCGCACCCGCCCGGTCGCGCGGCAGCGCGGCGCCGGCGCACGACATGAACTTGACCGCGAGCTCCTCGTCGCTGGCCGGCCGATCCGGGTAGCCGCGCGCGCCGTTCGCGTCGGCGGTGAGAACGCGGCCGTCGCGCAGACGCACCGTCACGCGCGACTGCGTCAAGGGCGTCGCTGCCGGATCGATGGCCGGATCGACGCGCATACGCACACGTGATTGCAGGTCGCGGATCGCCGCATCCTGGAGAGCCGTCGCATCGAACGTCTCGATGCCGACATGGCCGCGCACCACCGCCGCCGCCGCGCAAAACGGCATGCTGAACTTGCCTTCGAGACCGGTCGATGGACGATCGTGGATCAGAATCGTCGGCACGATCGGATCGACGCCGATCTCGACGGCGTCAACGTCCGCGGCAGTGAAGCCGTGCGTACGGCAAAGATCGAGCAACGCGTCGAGCGTCGGGTGCGTGCCGGCGCAGGATGGGTACAGCTTCACCGTGATGCCGGTGTCGAGAATCTCCCAGCGGACGCCGAGATCGCCGGCGATGCCGGCAAGCGATGGGCGCTCGCTGTCCATCGCGGCGAGCAGCCCCTGCGGACCGTCGATCGCGGCACCGCTTGCCGTGAGGCCGGCGCGCGCGAGCTGCGCGGCGAGGATCCCGTTGCGCGCCGCGAGGCCGGCGTGCAGCGGTTTGACCATCGTGCCGAAATTCTCTTTGAGCCCGGACGCCTCGGACGCGGCAATGGCGAGCGCATGCGTCGTCTCCGCGACGTCGAGGCCGAAGACGCGCGCCGCAGCCGCCGCGGCGCCCAGCGTTCCCAGCGTCGCGGTGCAGTGCCAGCCGCGCCGATAGTGGCGCGGGTTCATCGCCCGTCCCAGGCGTCCTTCGATCTCGAACCCGACGACGTAGGCATCGAGGAGCGCGGCGCCGGTGCCGCCGCGCACCTCTGCGGCGGCGAGCGCGGCCGGCACGAGCGGTGCGCTCGGGTGCGCCAGCGAGACGAAGCACATGTCGTCGAAGTCGAGCGCGTGCGCCGCGGTGCCGTTGGCGAGCGCCGCGTTGGCGGCGCTGCCGGATAGCGCGGTCCCGAGAACCGTGCATGGCCCGCCGCCGTCGCCGGCAATCACCTGCTGCACGCTGCGGGCGGCCGGTTCGCATGCGCCGGCGAGCGCGACGCCGACGGTGTCGAGAAACGCGCGAGCCGCGATCGCTCGCGCCGCCGACGGCGGCGTCGCCGCCACGATGAACTCGGCGACGCACGTCATGGCGTCGTCCGAGTCGCCGCCTCGCGGTTGCCGATGGCGAGCATGAACTGCCCGCGCCGGCCGCGCCGTCATCGCCTCAATCCTCGCCGAGGATGCGCGCCGAGCGCAGCCACAGCCCGCCGTCGACGACCAGCGTGACGCCGTTCACGTAGGACGCCGCATCCGACGTGAGGAAGAGCGCGGCGTTGGCGATGTCGTCGGTGGTCCCCATCCTGCCGAGCGGGCAGTTCTTGAGCGCGCTGTCGCGCGACTTCTCGTTGGTCAGACGTTTGACGCCTTCAGTCCCCTCGATCGGTCCCGGCGCGATGCCGTTGACGCGGATCCGGAGCGGCCCCCACTCGACGGCGAGCGTTCGCGTCAGCGAATCGACGCCGGCTTTCGCTGCCGACGCGTGCGCCTGGCCCATCGTGCCGAGATACGGCAAGGTCGCGCTGATGTTGAGCACCGATCCGCCCTGCGCGCGGAGGTACTGCAGCGCCGCGCGCGAGACGTTGAACGTGCCCTTGAGATCGATGTCGACGACGGTAGCGAATCCGTTCGGCGACAGGTTTTCGGCGAGGCAGATGAAGTTGCCGGCGGCGCCGTTGATCAGGATGTCGATCCGGCCGAGTTCGGAGGCCACCGCCGCAACCATCTCCGCGACTGCCGCCGCGTCGCGGACGTCGGCGGCCTTCGCCATCGCGCGAACGCCGCGCGCCTCCAGCTCGTTGCGCGTCGGCTCGAGATGCTCGATCTTGCGGCTGGTGATCGCAACATGGCACCCGTGCTCGGCGAACGCCAGGGCGATGCCGCGGCAGATGCCGGTGCCGCCGCCGGTAATCAGCGCAACCTTGTCTTTGAGAAGCGTCGAATCAAACACGGCCGACATCTTAACCCTGGGCAAGGCAGGAAGGCGGAAGGGCAGGAAGGCAGGAATTCAAGGCAGCAAGGTAGGAAGGCAGGAGTTCAAGGCAGGAAGGCTGACGGCAATCCCGACAAGGTGGGAATCAGCAAGACCGCCCTTCCCGCCATCATGCTTTCAACCTTGAATTTCTGCCATCCTGCCGTTCTGCCTTCAGCCTTTCCAGAATTTCCGCGGTGTGTTCGCCGAGGACCGGCGGCGGCAGCGTGACGGCGGCCGGCGTCCGCGATAGCTTGACGACGGGACCGAGCGTCTCGATCGTACCGATCGCCGGGTGCGCCTGCCGCACGAGGAGCTCGCGCGGCTCGATCTGCGGGTGCTCGACCGCCTGGCGCATCGTCCGCACCCGGCCGCAGGGAACGTTGTGGGCCTCGAGCCGTCCGGTCAGCTCGTCGACGGTCCACGAGGCGAACTGCGTCTCGAGCTCGCGCTTGAGCGCGTCGCGATTGCGCATCCGGTCCGCGTTGGTTCTAAACCGCATATCGTCAGCCAGGTCGAGGCGTTCGATCGCCGCGCAGAATCGTCCCCACAGCCGCGGATTGGCAACGGCCACGATCAGGAGGCCGTCTTTCGCATGGAGCGGCTCGTAGGGGGCAATCGTCAGATGATCGTTCCCGGCGCGAGTGGGATCCTCGCCCGTCGCGGTGAGGACCGCGTGCGGCAGACGCATCACCGACAGCATCGCGTCGAAGAGCGCGATGTCGACATGCTGGCCGCGTCCGCTCGTGGTCCGTTCGTAGAGCGCGAGCAGAATCCCCTGCACCGCGTACAGCCCGGCGAGATAGTCGGTGATCGCGACGCCGACTCGCGTTGGATCGCCGCCGGGAAACCCGGTCATCTCCATGATGCCGGCTTCGCCCTGGATCACCGCGTCGTATCCCGGCAGTTGTGCGTGCGGGCCGGTCTGCCCGTAACCGGCAATCGAGCAATAGATCAGCCGCGGGTTGATCGCCGACGCGCTCGCGTAATCGAAGCCGAGACCGGCAAGGCTGCCGGGCCGGAAATTCTCAATCAAGACGTCGGCGGTCTCGATCAAGCGCCGCAGCGCGGCAGCGCCGTCGGCGGTTTTCAGATCGAGCGCGACGCTCTTCTTGCTGCGGTTCAATTCGAAATAAAAGGCGCCGGTGCCGTTGATGAACGGACCCCAGCCGCGCGTGTCGTCGCCGTGCGCGGGCTCCTCGATCTTGAGCACCTCGGCGCCCATGTCGCCGAGCATCATCGTGCAGAACGGACCGGCGACGACGCGCGTCAGATCGACGACGCGGATTCCGTCGAGTGGAGGCATGCGGCATTCTACCGGGACCACGAAGACACGAAGGCACGAAGACTCACGAAGATTCTTTGTACAAAAAAGGCTTCGTGCGTCTTCGTGTCTTGGTGGTCGCGACGGTGTCTTCGTGGTTCCGGCAGTCGGGACTACACTCGATGAATGGTCCGCCGGCGCACCAGGTTGACGCTCATGGTGGCGGCGCTCGTGCCGGCATTCGTGGTCGTGAACGGCCTGGTTGCGATGGCGCGCAGCGCGCGCGGCCGACTCGAGCAGGAGTGGGCGGCGCGTGGCGCGCGCGACCTTGCCGCCGGCCGCGCCAGCGCCGCCGCCGACGACTACTACGCGGCTCAGGCGTACGCGCGCGATCACGGCCGTTACCGCCTCGACCTGGCGCGGGCGTTGATCGCCGCCGGACGGAGCAGCGAGGCGCGGGCGGAGCTCGAAACGCTCTGGATCGACGCGCCCGGCAGCGGCGTCGTCAACCTCGAGCTCGCGCGCATCGCCAAGAACGAAGGCGACCTCGACGATGCGGCGCGCTACTACCACGCGGCGATCGACGGCTCCTGGGAGAGCAATCCTGCCGCCGCGCGCCACGGCGGCCGGCTCGAGCTCGCGCAATTGTTCGTGGAGCGCGGCCTGCTGCCGCAGGCCGACGCCGAGCTGACGATTCTGCTCGCCGATCCGCCCGTCGATCCGCGCGCCGCGGCGCTCGCCGGCCGCGTCGCGTTCAGCCGCGGCGACTATCGCACGGCAGCGGCGCAATTGCGCGCCGCCGGGCCGCTCGACCGCGGCCTTGGCGCCATGCTGGATGTCGCGACGCGGGCACTCGCGCTCGATCCGGACGCGCGCGGCATCACGTCGCGCGAACGCGTCCGCCGCGTCGCGCGGCTGTTCTCGATTGCGCTGGAGGCCTCGCGCCGATGCGAATCGCCGGCCGCGGCGGCGATGCGCGAGCGGCTGGAGGCAGCCGCGCCGAACGTGACGGAGCGGACGCTGTCGCGGGACCCGGACGCGTCGGATGCGACGCTGGAATTGTTGACCGCGGCGGCGAGCGTCGTGCAGTCGGCCTGCCCGGCGGTCGGGGCCGACGACCGCGCGATGGCGCTCGTCGTACAGCGTCCGCGGCTCTGAAATGGCAAGCCGTCGCGAAGAACAGACCTTCCTGCTCGTCGCCATCCTCATCGGGATCTACTCGGGCCTGGCCGTCGTCAGCTTCAGGCTGGCGATCGACTGGATCAGGCTGACGCTGTTCGGCGGGTCGCTCGAACCGACCCACAGCCGCGTGCTGCTGGTCCCGACGCTTGGCGGGGTGGTCGTCGCCGCGCTGGTCGTGCGGCTGTTTCCGACGGTTCGCGGCAGCGGCGTCAACCAGACGAAGGCGGCGCTCTACATCTACGACGGCTACATCTCGGTGCGGACTGTCGTCGGCAAGTTCCTCACCTCGGCGCTCGCCATCGGCAGCGGGCAGTCGTTGGGGCCCGAGGATCCGTCGCTGCAGGTCGGCGCCGGGCTCGCCTCGGCGCTCGGGCGCGTGCTGAAGCTGCCGCGCGAGCACCTGCGGTTCATCGCGCCGGTCGGCGCCGCCGCTGGCCTGGCCGCGGCGTTCAACTCGCCGATCACCGCCGTGTTGTTCGTTATCGAGGAGGTCATCGGCCGGTGGAGCGCCGGCGTGCTCGGCGCAGTCGTCCTGTCGGCAGTGGCGAGCGTAGTCACCGAGCAGTGGTTCCTCGGCGACGAACCGTTGTTCCGGGTCCCGACGTACCATCTCGTCCACGCCGCCGAGCTTCTTGCGTACGCCGCGCTCGGCCTGATTGGCGGCGCCGTGTCGCTGGTGTTCGTGAAGCTGGTGACGCACCTTCGTCCGCGGATGCGCGCGCTGCCGCCGTGGACGTGGTACATCCAGCCGGCGATCGCCGGCCTGTTCGTCGGCGCCATCGGGCTGAGATTTCCGCAGGTGATGGGTGCCGGTTACGAGTACATCGATCGGGCGATGCACGATGAGTACGGCTGGCGCGTGCTCGCCGAATTGTGCGCGCTGAAAGTCGTCGCGACCGCGGCGTCGTTCGTCAGCGGAACGCCAGGCGGGTTGTTCGCGCCGACGCTGTTCATCGGCGCGATGCTCGGCGGTGCGGTCTGCGCGATCGAGCGGCAGATCGCGCCAACCATCACCGGACCGATCGGCGCCTATGCGCTGGTCGGGATGGGCACGCTGTTCGCTGGCATCCTTCGCGCGCCGATCACGTCGGTGTTCATGATCATCGAGGTCAGCGGCAACTATTCGATCATCCTGCCGGTGATGATCTCGAACACGGTGGCCTACCTCGTTTCACGGCAGTTCCAGCGGCACGCGCTGTTCGACGTCCTGTCGCGCCAGGACGGCACGGAGCTGCCGTCCATGGAAGAGGAGCGCGAGAGCGACGCGCGATCGGTCGAGCACGTGATGCGGCCGGCTGCGGGCCTTGCCCTGACCGCCGACGAAGCGATGATGCTGGCGGACGCGCGCGCCGCCCGCGTCTACCTTTATCCCGATCAATCGATCGACACAGCGCTGCGCGTCCTCCGCGGCCGCGCGCTGGTGCCGGTCCTGCATCGCGCCGACCCGCAGCGGCTGGTCGGCGTCGTCGCGCTCGACGACGTCCTGCGCGAATCACCGTAGCGTGCACGCGATTCGGAACCACGAAGGCACGAAGAGAGCGAAAGTACACGAAGATCTTTTGTTCTTGGACAAAACAACAGAACTTCGTGGATTTTCGTGATTGTTCGAGACTTCGTGGTTCCGGCGAGACGATTTACACGGCGGGTCGACGTGTTTTTCGAACCGCCGTCGCCGAACGCCTTCGCGGAGCCGGGCACGATTCTGTCGCGCCCGTCAGGCGACGCGTCGCGAGGAAAGAAAACCATGGCGCGGGCATCGAAAAAGTAGACGCGAGGAACGAAAAAGTCGACGCGTCTATGGAAATAGTCGGCGCGTCTACGGAAATGCGGATCGCGTCGCCGAAAACTTTCGCCGCGTCGTCCGAAAAAGATGACGCGTCGGCCGAAAAGATCGAGTGAACCGTCGAAAAAATGGTCGCGTCCAATGATCTCGTGCTCGGCGCGGACGAAAAAGTCGGCGCGTCGGCCGACGAAATAGACGCGGCCAACAAAAAAGTCGACGCGTCGATCGAAAGAGTTGACGCGACGGAGAAACGTGAACGGTGGACGAACGAAGAAGTTCAGTGGCTGAACGATCGTGTCCACGCATCGACCGAAAAACACGACGCGTCGAGCGTACGAGAACTCGCGACGAAGAAATGACATCCCTGCGCGCGCGAACAAGTCGGCTCGTCGAAGAAAAAACATCTCGCGACGAAGAAAGAACCTGTCGGCGCTACGGAAAAATGGATTGGTCGGATAGAGCCGGGAGTGTCAGGAATTTGGCGATGGCGACGCATACGGCGTCGGAACCACGAAGAAGGCACAAAGAGAGCGAACGTGCACGAAGATCTCGTTGTTCTTGGACAAAACGAAAGAACGCTTCGTGCGTCTTCGTGTCTTCGTGTTTTCGTGGCCCCGGCTAGCGCTGCGCGACGGCGCGGATGCCGGCGACCGAGAACTCGGCGATGTGCCGCGCCGCGTCGTCGATCTGCTTCGGGGTACCGCTGAAGGTGAAGCCGAGGCGCTCGGC
>Ga0075425_100002502_pt1 | contig 18430 bp, 19 predicted proteins | sample SoiMethybrSBSTD4_FD_75300 | JGI IMG/M metagenome (GOLD analysis project Ga0075425, IMG submission 75300) | Bulk soil microbial communities from a Populus tree surrounding site in Tennessee, USA - Soil MetaG P. TD hybrid SBSTD4 | ecosystem: Environmental > Terrestrial > Soil > Tree plantation... | reverse complement strand
AATATCCGGTCGAACGGAACAGCGCGTTCAATGCTGAACTCGCCCGATCGCGTTCGCCTCAACGATTCCAGGTGACCACCGCAGTCGAGCCGCCGGCCCAGATCATGCGCCAGACTTCGCACGTAGGTACCAGCCGAACAGACCAGACGGAATGTCATTATGGGCGGCTTCCAATCGGTGATCTCGAACTCATGAACCTCGATGCGCGACGGCGCGATAGCGATCGACCGCCCGCGCCGCGCGAGTTTGTGCGAGGCAATTCCCCCGATCTTCTTCGCCGAGAATGGGGGCGGTATCTGGTCCAGCGAACCGGTAAAGGATCGCAGGGCCTCTCGCAGTTCGTCGCGTGTGGTCGTTACCTGCCGAACTTCGGTGGTCGGCGTACCTTCACGATCGTACGTATTCGTGGCAAAACCGAAGCGGATCTCACCCGTATAAATTTTCGGCGAGCCGGAAAAGAACTGGCCCATGCGTGTGGCCTTGCCGACACACACAGGGAGGACCCCGGTGGCCATGGGATCGAGGGTTCCGAGGTGTCCGGCCTTGGTGTTGAACCGCTTCCGCATCCCTTGTACGACATCGTGGGAGGTCATGCCGCCAGGCTTATCAATGATGAAAACGCCGTTCAAATTCGACAAACGCCGGCTAAAGCCGGGCGACTACGAGCATGCCGAAACGTTATTGCTAACCTCGTAGTCGCGCGGCTTTAGCCCGCGTTCCTTTCATTTATCCTCTGGTTTTATCTGGTCGAGCAGTTCGTCAATCCGGCTGCCTGATTCTATCGACTCATCGTACGCGAAGGTCAGCTCCGGGATCCGCCTCAAGTGCTTTAGCCGTTGGCTGAGCGTGCGGCGGGCGAAATGCGCGGCGGAATTCAGGCCCTGCATCGTCTTCTTCCGCTGCGCCTCGTCGCCGAGAACCGAAACGAATACCCGAGCATGGCGCATATCCGGCGACACCTTCACGGCCGTGACCGTCGTCAAACCCACCCGTGGGTCCTCGATCTCATCGATGATCTCGCTCAGCTCCATCCGCAGTTGTTCTTCAATGCGGCCAACTCTTCGTTCTTCCATTTCTTACTACACAATCTCGATGTTGCTCTGGATCATGCACTCCGGCGCAACGCGCTCGGCTTCCATTGCGGATTCCTGCAGGACCTTGTCCAGGAATCCTTCGTCCGGACCAACAGTGACCACGCTGATCTGAGTCCTTTGCCAGAGATCCTGATGGTCCGTCTCGGATACCGCAACATTGAACTTCGACTGAAGGCGATCCTTGATACGGCGGATCACCATCCGTTTGTCCTTTAGGGATTGCGCGTGGGGAATGTGAATATCGAGAGTCAGTAGCGCGATGACAGTCATGGGCTTGTTTACGCCCCGACGTCCGCCATCACTTTCTCCGTGACAAAGGCTTCGATCTGGTCGCCGATCTTAACGTCGTTGAAATTCTGGATACCGATGCCGCATTCGTAGCCCTTGGCGACTTCCGAAGCATCGTCCTTGAACCGCTTCAGCGATGCGATCTTGCCTTCGTAGATCACAACGTTGTCGCGCAGCAGGCGGATTTCCGCGGTTCGCGTGATCTTTCCGTCAGTGATATACGAACCGGCGATGACACCGACTTTCGGAATACGGAAGGTGTTTCGCACTTCCGCAGTTCCGAGATACGTTTCCTTGTAGACCGGTTCCAGCACCCCTTGCATCGCGCGCTTTATTTCGTCGACCACGTTGTAAATGATCGTGTGGAGTCTTATGTCGACCTTCTCGCGATTCGCCAGCTCGGTAGCTTCCCGCTGCGGGCGCACGTTAAACCCGATGATGATTGCGCTCGAAGCCGCAGCGAGCAACACATCTGTTTCCGTGATCGCGCCAACGCTGGAATGCAGAACCCGGACCTTTACCTTGTCCGTGCTCAGCTTGTTCAGCATGTCGGTCAAAGCTTCTTGTGACCCCTGCACGTCGCACTTGAGAATGAGGGGCACTTCCTTGATTTCGCCTTCCGTGAGCTGCTTGTGCAACTGGTCGAGGGTCAGTCTCGACGTCTTGGCGAGCGCGATATCGCGCAGCTTTTCCTGGCGATACGACGCCATCTGGCGTGCCTTGTTGTCATCCGCGATGCTCTGGAAAGAATCACCCGCCATCGGCAATCCCTGAAGTCCCAAAACCTCGACAGGTGTCGATGGTCCCGCTTCCTTCACGAGTTGCGCGTTCTCGTCGAACATGGCGCGGACTTTTCCATAAACGGCGCCTGCAATGAAGTTGTCGCCGATCTTCAGTGTTCCATTCTGGACGAGAACTGTTGCCACGTTTCCGCGGCCCTTATCGATCTTCGCTTCAAGAACGGTGCCCATGGCCGGAAGAGCCGGATCCGCCTTCAGATTCTGAATATCCGCCACAAGCAAAATCATTTCGAGCAGCAGATCAATATTCTGTCCCATCTTCGCCGACACTTCGACCATGACGGTGTCGCCGCCCCAGTCTTCAGCGAGGAGGCCCTGCTCGGCGAGTTCACGCTTCACCCGTTCGGGATTCACTCCGGGTTTGTCGATCTTGTTTATCGCGACGACGAATGGAACTTTGGCCGCCCTCGTGTGCGAAATCGATTCGATCGTCTGTGGCATGACGCCGTCATCGGCTGCGACAACGAGAACGACAATGTCGGTAACACGCGCACCACGCGCACGCATCAAAGTGAAGGCTTCGTGGCCCGGCGTGTCGAGGAAAGTGATTTTGCGATTGTCCTTAACTGACACCTGATACGCGCCGATGTGCTGAGTAATGCCGCCCGCTTCCTGTTCGGTAACGCGCGTTTTTCGAATCGCGTCGAGCAGCGACGTCTTGCCGTGATCGACGTGACCCATGATCGTTACGACGGGCGCGCGAGGCGTAGTATTTTCCGCCACGCTCACTTCAACGGCATCCAACATGACGCTTTCTTCGAATGTGACAAAGTCTGCGTCGGCATTGAATTCCTTCGCGATATCTTTGGCCATTTCCTTATCAAGCGTCTGATTGATGGTCGCAAACACGCCGCGATCCATCAGCTTCTTGATCATGTCCTTCGACTTCACGTCGAGCTTTTCTGCCAGATCCTTTACGGTGAGACCTTCGGTCAATGTCACTTTGCGGTGCTCGCGCGGCGGCTCCGGCTTCGGCTGAGGGCGCACAAACGGCGTGTCGAGTTTCTTTTCGGCCTGACGCTCGTAACGTTGCGCGCGATCCACTTCATGTCGTGCAGGCGGCCGCGGCCGTTGTTCTGTCGGCATCGGCGGTGGAGGAAGAGCACCTGGTCTGAGTGGTCGTGCACCGGGAGGCGCAGGAGCTGCTCCTCGATTCTGGAATCCCGGAGAAGACGGGTGCCTCGGTTGCGGCGGACCAAATGGGCGTTGGCCTGGCCGATCCATCGGCCTGCGCTGTTGGCCGGGCGGAAGCGGTTGCGGCAATCGATGTTCCTGCCGCAGCCGTTCCTGAACGATCTGCTGCATCGTCTTCCGCTGCTCGTGCGGCGGTTCGACCTTTGGCGGCGGCGGTGGAGGCGGCGGCGCAATCACAGCTCTGCCGGTCGGCGTAATGATCGGCGGCCGCAGTCCCGGCTTTATCGGCGGCGGTGTTGTGGGCGGCGCCGGTGCGGGAGGTGCAACTGCAATCTTTTCTGCCGGAGGCGGGGCCGCTGGCGTCGGCGGTATCGCCGGTGCGGGCGGTTTTTCTTCGACCTTTGGTTCTACTTTCGGTTCCGCTTTCGCCTCGACGCGAACAGGTTCGGCTGGAGCCGGCGGATGCGGCACTTCCACAACCGGAGCTTCGACGTGCACCTCTTTGATTTCCTCTTCCGGCGGCGCAGCCTCTTTGCCTTTTGCCTTGACGGGTTCTTCTTCGTACACACCGAGTTTCTTGCGGAGCGCGTCCGCGAGACGGTCTTCTACGGTGTTCGAATGTGAGGTGACCGGCACACCCATGTGCTGCAATTCGCGGATGATCTCGGAGTTGTCGCGATTCAGCTCGCGGGCAAGCTGGTAAACTCGAAGCTTGGGCGCCATTCGTTCTTTAATCCTCTAAGGCCGGTTTAAACCCGGCAGAATATCATCTATTTTACTCTTCTATCTACTCTTCGGGGACCTTCTGTTCGCTACCCTCTGGAGCCTTGGCGGCTTCCGTCACCGCCTCTTCCGGCCGGTCCTTGCTGAACATGTGCTGCTGTGCAAGCCGCTCCATCTGCGTCTGGTATGACGGAGACTGGGTGTAGTACTCCGAAAGCGCGTCGCTGATCCTCTCGATTGTTTTTTCCCCGATCCCAGGAATGTTCTGCAGATCCTCGGGCGACAGGTCGGCAAGTTGCTCGACCGTCGTGATGCCGCCTGCGCTCAACTTCTGAACGAGCGCGGGCGTCAGGCCCGGCATGTTTTCCAAAGGAGTCGGAGTAACCTGAAGCTGGTCCATCTGGCTCTCGACTTCAGCGCGTTTTTCTTCTTCGCTCTTAATGTCGATCCGCCAGCCGATCAGTTTCGAAGCGAGCCGGACGTTCTGGCCCTTCTTGCCGATCGCAAGCGACAGCTGGCTGTCTTCGACGACCATTTCCATGATCTTGTCGGGGCTGTCCACGATCGAAACACGGCTAATCTTCGCCGGACTGATCGCGTTTGTCGCGAATGAGACGCTGTCGTCGGACCACTGAATAATGTCGATCTTCTCGCCGCGAAGCTCGCGGATGATCGACTGTACACGTGTGCCTTTCATCCCGACGCACGCGCCAACGGGATCGACGTCCTTTTCACGCGACGCGACGGCGATCTTCGTGCGCTCGCCGGCTTCGCGCGCGATGCTCTTGATCTGCACGGTTCCGTCGTAGATCTCGGGAACTTCCGTCTGGAAAAGGTGTTGAACCAATGTTGGATCGGTGCGGGACACGATGACCTGAGGACCTTTCGAGGTCTTTTCGACTTTGATGATGATGACGCGGATACGATCGCTCACCGAAAAGTTCTCGAGCTTAGACTGCTCGCGCCTCGGCAGCTTTCCTTCAGTCTTGCCGAGCTCGACGATGATGTCGCCATTCTCAAAGCGCTTCACGACGCAGTTCACGACTTCGCCGACGTGCTTGTGGTACTCGGCGTAGACACTCTCGCGCTCGGCTTCGCGGACTTTCTGAAAAATGACCTGCTTCGCCATTTGTGCGGAGATGCGCCCCAGCCCAACCGTGGGCTTCTTGAATTCGAGTTCTTCCTCAAGTTGCGCGTCGGGTTTCACCGAACGGGCTTCGTCCAGGGAGATTTCGCGAACCGGATTCGTCACGCTGTCGACGACCTTACGCACCGCGTAAACATCAATTTCACCGGTGTCCGAATTGATGCGTCCGCGCAGTTCTTCGTTCGACTTGAAGTACTTGCGCGAAGCGACCACAATCGCATCCTCGATCGCATGAACTACGATCTGCGGGTCGATACCCTTCTCCCGGCTGATCTGATCGATCGTTTGAAAAAGCAGATTCGACATTAAATAAACTCCCTCTAGCTCTGCCGCGATTTCTCTGCTGCCCAGTCAAATTCGAGCCGCGCTTCCTGAATGACATCCAGGGGGATTTCCAGAATATCGCCTTTCGACAATTCCAGCCGGACCTTGCCGCCGTGCAATCCCTGCAGACGTCCTCGAAAGACCTTTTGTTGATTTAGTGGGATTCGCGTCTGGATCCTGGCCAACTTCCCATCGAAGCGAGTGTAGTCACTATCCTTGACCAGTTTCCTTTCCAGACCCGGGGAGGAAACTTCCAACGTGTAAGAAGACGGAATCAGATCTTCAACATCGAGTACCGTTCCTACTTGTTCGCTGACCAACTCGCAATCGTGGTGGGAAATGCCCGTCGCCCTGTCGATGAAAATCCGGAGGACTGAATTGTCGCCAGCCCCCTTGAGTTCGGCTTCAACTAGCTCATATCCCTGACTTTCAACGACTTCTTCGATGAGCCGCCGGATTCGGTCCCACTCGACTCCCTTGCTCATAACAACAAAAAAGTGGGCGAAACGCCCACTCAAAAGCTACTCCCGAAGTATAGGTTTCACCCGCCGGTAAATCAACCCCGTTGTTTGCTCATCGCCAACGTAGGGAGGTCGACTTGTTGCTAGAGCAGGTAGTCGCGGGCTTCAGCCCGCGTTCAACTTGATAATGGGGACCAAACATCATCGCCTGCCGCGAGACCGTTATCGCGGAAGGGTTTCTGCCGCATTCACCCTCTGTCTTCAAGACCGCCGGACATTGTTTAGGCGGCCGGGTGTTGTTCGCTCTTTCGCCGATTTTCTGAAACAAGTCGCCGAAAACAGGATTTTCAATGTGGTGTTCTGTTTCATGCCTGACCACTGTCATTTGATCTCTATGGGAACCGGAGATGATTCGGATTTGATATTGGGCGTCGAAGAATTCAAGCAGCTAACTGGCCACTGGCTTAGTACCAACTATCCGGAATTCAAATGGGAAAAGAGTTTTTATGACCGCATCATTCGCAATACTGAAGAACTCGCCGCCACAGTCCGTTACGTTTTAGACAACCCTGTCCGTGGCGGATTGGTTTCCAATTGGTACGAATACCCATATAGCGGTTCCATCGGTCTTGATCTGGATACATTTCTTGAAGAACTGGCGCCATATTGAAATCGGGCACGTAGTCGCGCGGCTTCAGCCCGCGTTCGTTGAATTGGCACGGGAACGCGGGCTAAAGCCGCGCGACTACGTGCCCGATTCAACATGTATGCCGAAATCTCACCCCAGCCAACGCTTGACCAGAAACAGCGCCAGCGCCGCCACAAAGCCCATCGCCGTGTTGTACTCGCGGTTGGCGAGGTATTGCTGAAAGGAAAAGGCCAGCTGTGGGTGGAGTGTCAGGCGAGGGAAGAAGCGCGGTACCGTCGCTTTGTATTTGCGGAATTCGCTGGGAAACAGGCGCCCCAGATGCTCTTCCTCTCGCAGGATGACCCGTGGATAGATGAGGACGAAAGGCACTCCCAGCAAGGTTGCCGCGATTTCATCCGCGCTCATGATCGCGAACCCGACAGCGAGCAGCGCACTGCCGAAATAGAGAGGACTACGTGTGAGTCCGTATACGCCCGACGTCGCCAGCGTGGAATCCTTTTTAATTACGCCGGCAGCAAGGGCGCGGAAAATCACGCCGACTAAGGCGAACGGCAATCCCGCTAGGATTGAAATCCCGGTTGGCTTCGCGAAATACAGCACGGCGGCTGCAACAACAAAACCAATGGGAACGCGTATTTTTTGAGAAATCATTGCCCTAGACGCTTGCGGCAGGCGTCGTGGACCTGATCCACGGTGATGTCGAGCATGCACTGCCAGTGTCCGAGCGGGCACTTTTCACGTTCATAGCACGGCCGGCAGGGAAGCCGTCTTTCGACCACGACGTCTTCGCGGAGAAACGGTCCATTACGGTCGCTGCTGGTCGGACCGAAGATCGATACGACAGGCGTTCCGGCGGCCGCCGCAAAATGCATCGGACCGGTGTCGCCCCCAACGAATAACTTCGCTTTCTCACACAGCGCCACGAGTTCTTCCAGTGTCGTCGGGACCTCGCGTACACCGGTGCCCGCGGTTTTGACCAGCCGCCGAACCAGTTTCTCTTCACCGGGTCCCCACGTCACGACAACAGGAAGTCCGTCGTCCATCAGCTTCGAAGCGAGCTGACCGTATCGCTCCGGTTCCCACAGCTTTGTCGGCCAGTTGCCGCCCGGGTTGATAACAACGTAATCCGAGACGCCGTTCAGTTTCTTAGTCGTCGACTTTCGGGCGGTTTCCGGAGCGCGGAGCGGCACCGTCGTATCCCAGTTCGGATCGATGCCGACCGGTTTCAAAAGCTCCATCTGTTGATCGATGATATGAATTCGCCTTGGTGTGACGACTTCCGTATAGAAAAAGCGGCTCACCGACTCCCGCAGGAAGTCGCGCTCCCACCCGATCCGCACGGGCGCGCCCGAGAGATAAGCGATGAAAGCCGATTTCAGCAGACCCTGGAAATCGATTGCGCAGTCATAGCCGTCAGTTCGAAGTGCCCAGACAAATTCGGCGATTTCCCGGGCGCTTCCAATGCCGGGGCTATTCCGCCACTGATACGTGTCGATCGGGACGAGCCGAACGTTCAGCCCGCTGAGTTCGACCACCAGCTTGTTCTTCCGCTCGATCAGCCAGTCGATTTCGGCGTTCGGAAAAGCTTCGCGAAGTTGTGCGACGGATGGCAGGCAGTGCACGACGTCGCCGAGCGAGCCGAATTTTACGACCAGAAACCGCGCCGGCTTCGCTTCCCGGAGTTGTTCTATCTTTGCTTTCGGAATCACGTTCGACTCTTCTCTAAAATTCGCTGAATGATTTCGCGTGTCGAATGATCTTTCGCATCGCCGGTAATCCGAACATCGCCGCCATGAGCGCGTACGACATCGCGTTCCGGAACCGTTTCCTCAGTGTAATCGGTCCCTTTGGCGTGCACAGCCGGTCTCAGCGTTTTCAACACCCTCGTCACGTCCGGTTCATCGAATAACACGACGTAATCGACGCATTCGAGTGCAGACACTAGCGCAACGCGCTCGTGTTCGTCCAGTATTGGCCGGCCGGGATCCTTGATCGCTCGGACGGACTGGTCGCTGTTGATGGCCACGACCAGAACGTCGCCGAGAGAGCGCGCGCCCTTCAAGTACCGGAGGTGTCCGACATGCAGGATGTCGAAGCATCCGTTTGCAAGAACGACTTTCTTGCCGCTCAACGATTCTGCGAGTTGCTCAAGACCGCGCAACTTCAAGACGCATGCTCCATGACAGCCTGCTTCAACTCTTTGTGCGTTACCGGCCGCGTGCCGTATTTCATGACAACGATTCCGCCGGCATAGTTCGCCAATCTTGCGGCTTCCTCAAAGCTGGCATCCGCTGCAAGCGCCAGCGTGAAGGCCGCGATCACCGTATCGCCTGCGCCGGTAACATCGGCGATTTCGTCAGTTCCGTGGACGGCGATGTGAACTGTTTTCCGGCCCGGTTCGAACAAGGCCATGCCGTCTTTCCCGCGCGTGATCAGAAGCGCTTCGTGTTTCAGTTTACGCAGCAGCGTGCGGCCCGCGGTTTCTAGCTTTTTTGCATCGTTGCCGATCGCGATTCCGAGCGCCGCTTCAACCTCGGGTTCGTTGGGCGTCGCGGCAGTCATGCCGGAGAATGTTTGCAGCGCGAATCGTGAGTCGATCGTTGATGGAAGGCCTTTGCGGCGTATTTTGGAAACAATATGAGGCGTGACGAGCCCGTAGCCGTAATCCGATACCAATAAAGCCTCGGCATTGTTCAATGCGGACTTCAGTTTTTGTTCCAGGCCGGGTGGCGTTTTTTCGTTCTGACCGGGGCCTCCGGAGTCCAGTCGGACAATCTGCTGTCGCTGCGAATGGACCGCTCCTGCAAGGACGCGCATCTTCGTGGGCGTTCGATACGATTTTGAGACTCGTATACCACCGATATCGATTCCGAGATTCGAAAAGTATTTCAGTAGTTCCTGTCCCTCCGCATCTTCTCCAACGATGCCGACGGGAATCGGCTTCGCGCCGAGCGATGCGAGGTTGTTGATCGCGTTCGCGCCACCGCCCGGCACGATCTGCGTCTCTTTGTGCTTCAGAATCAAAACTGGTGCTTCGCGCGAAATCCTGGAGATCTCGCCATAGACGAAAACATCCGCGACCAGGTCGCCAAAGACGACAATGCGCTTTCCGCGGAATCGCTCGAGGACGGCTTCGAGCCGGTTCATCCAACCTCTCCGGCAAGAATCGCATCGATCGCTTCGGTGAGATTTTCTGCGATGAAATGCGGCTGGTGGGGGTCGGCTTTGTGGGATTCGTGTTCTTCACGTCCGTAGCCCGTCAGTACGAGAATACATTTGGCGCCGACAGCATGCGCGGTCTCGACGTCCACCTGCTTGTCTCCGATGACGTACGAGCGGGCGAGATCGATGTCGAGATCCTTCTGAGCGTGGTGAAGCATTCCGGGCAGCGGTTTGCGGCAGTCGCAGCCGGCGTCGGGAACGTGCGGACAGTAGTAGATGCCATCGAACTTTGCGCCGTGGCGCGCGAGTTCAGCCCGAAGGATGTCGTGAACTTTGTAAACCATCGCCTCGTCAAAATAGCCGCGGCCGACTCCAGACTGGTTCGTGATCAGGACGGCTTTCATTCCGCTGTCGTTGATGCGCCGAATCGCCGGCCCGGAGTAGCTAAACGGTTTATACAGGCCGGCATCATACATGTATCCGATTTCTTCGGATACGGTTCCATCACGATCCATGAAGACTGCTTTGTACATAAAGGGCCCGACGAACTGAATTTTGTGGACCAGTCAATTTGGGAGAATTTGGGGGTAGCGTATTCCCCTCCTAGAATAGGAGGGGTGGCCGCGCCATCAAATCGTTAGAAGGCGCGGACGGGGTGGTCATTCTGGACTGACCACCCCGTCTGCGCTTTCAAAGGTTGCTTCGCGATATTTTCTTGATGCGCAGCCTCCCCTCCTATCCTAGGAGGGGAATACTGTTTTTCTCGCCTTCAGCTTTCCTTCCCTTTGCTTCCCGTTCCCATTACGGTCCAATAAGATCTCTCGCGGCTCTGCACACATCCTGCACGCTGACGCCATTCATACAGCGATGATCAATCGGGCATTCGCGCAGAAGACAGGGGCTGCACTCCACTGGGTTTTTTACGACGCGAGTGCGCGGACCGAACGGAGAAGTCACTTTCTCGTCTGTAGAACCGAAGACAGCAACCGTCGGCACACCCAGCGCCGCTGCAATATGCATCGGTCCCGAATCATTGGTAATCATCAACGATGATTCCGCCAGCACACCGATCAATGCCTCCAGCGAAGTCTTCCCGCTGAGGATCGCGCTCGGTCTCTTCATCCGTGCGCGGATCTGCTCGGCAATTGGGCGTTCCGCTTGTGACCCGATCATCGCGACTCCGAGTCCCATCTCCGCGGAAAGAATATCCGCAACATCAGCAAACCGGTCTTCGTGCCACCGTTTCGCGGAACCGTACGCGGCGCCCGGATTCAAAACCAGAAATCGATCCCCCCGCGCGATGCCTTCTTCGGCCAGCAAATTTCGCGCGTTCTCACGTTCCTCTTCCGTCGCTTCAATTTCGATCGACGGGTTATCCGTTTCCGCTCGGATAGCCTTCGCAAGATCGAGATAGTAATGCACCTGGTGTTGGGATTCGTTTGGAGGTTCAATGGAATCGGTCAGCATCCATGTGCGTCCATCGGTTGCATAACCGATGCGTTTCGGAATCCGCGCAAGAAACATCATGAGGGCAGATTCGAAAGAGTTCGGAAACAACAGCGCGAGATCGAACTCGAATGCACGAATATCTCTCGTGATGCGTGTCCAGTCGCCGAGCTTCGTCGGCTTCTCCTCGGTCCAAACCCTGTCGATGAATGGCGCCGAGGTAAAGAGTCCGGCCACCCACGGGCGCACGAGTAACGTGATTTCAGCCGTGGGAAAATTCGATCGAACAGCCTTCAGCGCCGGAATCGCGAGCACAGCGTCGCCAACCCAGTTCGGACCGCGGATGAGAATCTTTTTAGGAGCGATCACACCGTCCATTTAGCATCGCGGAGCCGCTCCAGAATCAGGCTCAGAAGCTGCTCGAAGTTCGGAATGTTAGCAGAGATACGCAGGTACACGAAGTCGGGGAACTCAGGCCCGGCCAGGCGCACAGCGTCTTTCTCGGTTGTCACGAGCACGTCTCCACGCCGGTGTTCTATATCGCGTTGCGAATAGACGTGATGGTCGCCGAAAGCGAAAGTTCTTATCGGCTTGATTCCCATCGACCGCAGCGTGTCGAAGAATCGCTCTGGCTTCGCAATTCCGGCGAATGCAACGACCCGCCTGTCTTTTAAATCCTCAGTAGCGACTCGCGCGCTATTTCTGAATAACCCGTCGATTTGGGTTTGTACGACGAATGTCGGGATCAGCAACGAAGGTATCTCGGTTCCAGCGATCTGCTGCACGCATGCCGCATGTGCGCGAGAGATCGCGGACTTCGGTTCGCGCCATCGGCCGGTCGGCAACAACGCCTCGCCGGCATTCCATTCGGCCGGATCGACAGTGACGATGTCAAAGTCACGATGAAGTCGGCGGTGCTGAAATCCGTCGTCGAGAATAAAAATATCTCCGAGTTGCTGTCGCTCGGCGAGCAGCCCTGATTCATACCGATCCGCTCCGACCACGACCGGAACATCGTGGAGGCGTTGTGCCATCAGACAAGGTTCATCGCCCGCCTGCTGCCAGTTTGAAGCGGCAATGACAATGTCGCGGTTTTGCCTGCCATAGCCGCGCGACAGAATTACCGGACGCCGTCCACGCGATTTCAAACCTTCGGCCAGCGCAATGACGAGGGGCGTCTTGCCGGTTCCGCCCAGAGTTAAATTTCCGATACTGATGACCGGATGATTCAACCGCATGGTCGAGAGAATCCCCGCGGTGTACAGCTTCTCGCGCGCGTGGAGAATAAGACGGAAGGCGCTGCTCACCTGCGCGCCTCGGCGGGTTGAAGAAAACGAAGAACACGATCGGTTGCGCCGGTGTTTTGCTCGACGATGGCTTGCGCGTTTCTGCCGAGCTCGGTAGCGAGCTGAGAGTTCGACAGAATTTTTTCGATTGTGGGTGAAAGTTCGGAGGCGCTCTGAATCTGGATCGCCGCCGTACCTTTGAGAAATAGGGAGGCCATGTCGCGGAAGTTCTCCATGTGCGGCCCGAAGACGATCGGTTTTTTGAACCGTGCCGGCTCGAGGACATTATGGCCCCCTTTGGCGACCAACGATCCACCCATAAAGACCACCGTCGCATACTCGAAGGCCGCCGCCAGTTCGCCGATCGTATCGAGCAGCAGCACCGGCGCCGAACTATTCCGCGGCAGGCGAGAGCGTCGGTTGTAAGCGAATCCACGCCGTTTGATAACTTCTTCGACGCTATCGAAGCGGTCCGCATGCCGGGGCGCGATCATCAACTTCAGATCTGGCCGTGCCGACCGCAGCGCCGCGAATGCATCGAGCACCATTTCCTCTTCACCGGGCAGTGTACTTGCCGCAATCCACAGCGGCTGCAGCTTGCGCAGCGAGGCCGCAAACGATGAGTCCAGCGGTCTTGCTGAAGCAGGAAGGTCGTATTTCAGATTGCCAAAGACGGTCACCTTGCGGGGGTCCGCTCCGATTGCCTGAATTCGCTCTCGATCCATCTCCGACTGCATTCCGATAACCGTGTAGTCGGCAAATACACGCGTGAGCCAGCGGCGGACCAGCAGGTAGCGGCTGTACGACCGGTCGGAGATTCTGCCGTTGATCATGACGACGGGCACGCGACGGTCCCGGCACGCGCGCAGAAAATTCGGCCAGATCTCTGTTTCAGCAATGATCACCATCTGTGGATCGACTCGCCGCAGCGTGCGGGATACACAGAACGGCAAATCGATTGGAAAATACAACGTGTGATCGATAATGTCCGACCGCTTACGGGCAAGTTCCTGACCGGCGGGTGTGGATGTGGAAACGACCACGGGTTTGCCCGGGAACTGCCGCCGCAGTTGCTCGACCAGACCCTCGGTCGCTTTGACTTCGCCTACGGAAACGGCATGGACCCAGATCGAGCTCGAAAGCTGTGGAAGTTTAAGCAGACCAAGGCGGTCTGGAATAGTCGGCATGTATTTTCGAAAGCGGATGAGGTAGTACGGCAACGTGAGGATCAAGCCGAGCGTTAGGACGAACGTGTAAGTGATATACATGCCCCGCGCAGAGTATACTTTTTCATTGGCATAGACACATAGGTACAAGACAAGGAGCGGCTTAGGAATGGCTATTAAGGTTGGCATCAATGGTTTTGGGAGAATCGGGCGGAACCTTTTCCGCGCGTCTGCGGGCGACAGGGATATCGACATCGTCGCCGTAAACGACATCACCGACCCCAAAACCCTGGCACATCTTCTGAAATACGACTCTGTTCTCGGCAACCTGAAATCCGACGTTAGCCACGGCGAAAGCGACATCAAAGTTGATGGCCAGACAATCAAGGTCTTCAAAGAAAAGGATCCCGCGAAGATCGATTGGCCTTCGCTGGGAGTGGATCTCGTCGTGGAATCCACCGGTCACTTCACGAAGGCTGAAGACGCGCGCAAGCACATTCGCGGCTCAGTGAAAAAAGTCATCATATCTGCACCCGCAAAGGGCGAAGACATCACGATCTGTCTCGGCGTCAATGACAAGAGTTACGATCCTGCAAAACATCACATCGTTTCGAATGCGTCCTGTACAACCAATTGTCTTGCTCCGCTTGCGAAAGTTGTTCACGACAATTTCGGCATCGAGCGCGGGCTGATGACCACGATTCACTCGTACACGAACGATCAAAAACTGCTCGACCTTCCACATTCCGATCTTCGCCGCGCGAGAGCCGCAGCTTTGTCGATGATTCCGACGTCCACCGGCGCCGCGAAAGCTATTGGACTGGTGCTGCCGGAGTTGAAAGGGAAGTTGGACGGCATCGCGATTCGTGTTCCGACGCCCGATGTATCGCTCGTCGATTTGACGGTCACAACCACCAAGCCGGTTACCGTCGAGTCTGTGAACGCCACCCTGAAAGCGGCCGCGAATGGAGCGATGAAGGGAATTCTTCAGTACAGCGACGTGGAACTTGTTTCAATAGATTTCCTCCACAATTCGCATTCATCCATTGTCGATGCTCCGCTAACGAAGACGATCGGCGACCACATGTTGAAGGTCTTCTCCTGGTATGACAACGAGTGGGGCTTCAGCTGCCGGCTCCGCGATGCGATCAAGCTTGTTGCGAAATAACGAACGTGGGCAAACTTTCCATTTCCGATCTGGGACTGTCGAACAAGCGTGTCTTCATGCGTGTCGATTTCAACGTGCCGATCGAAAACGGGCGCATCACCGACGACAACAGAATCACGGCATCACTGCCTTCAATCAAGTACGTTCTCGATAAGGGCGGATGCCTGATTCTTGCGTCGCATCTGGGCCGGCCAAAGGGCAAACCTGAACCGAAATACAGTTTGAAGCCGGTCGCGACCCGCTTGAGCGAGTTGCTGGGAAAACCCGTGCAGTTCGCCCCCGACTGCATTGGCCCCGAGGTGCAGAAGATGGCGTCTGCGTTGAAGCCGGGCGACGTCCTGATGCTAGAAAATCTCCGTTTTCACGCGGAAGAGGAAAAGAACGATCCGGTGTTTGCGAAGCAGCTCGCGTCGTTGTGCGATGTGTACGTCAACGACGCCTTCGGCACTGCGCATCGCGCCCACGCCTCGACGGTCGGTATCGCGAGGTATGTATCTGTCGCGGCGTCGGGACTTCTGATGCAGAAGGAACTCGAGGCGCTTGGCCACGCTCTCACGAAGGCAGAGAAGCCATACGTGGCCATCGTCGGAGGCGCAAAGATTTCCGACAAGATCGAGCTCATCGAGAACTTTCTCAACATTGCGAATACTATCCTGATCGGCGGTGCGATGGCTTACACGTTCCTGCGTGCGCAAGGAATCGAGACGGGGAAGTCGCTGGTCGAAGCCGACAAGATCGATCTCGCACGGGATCTGTTAGCGCGAGCATCAGCAAAACACGTTTCCATCCAACTGCCTATCGATCACGTGGTGGCGTCCGGATTAGATAGCACTGACGCGCAGGTTGTGCCGGTGCAGAAGACAGCAGTTGATCGCACGGGCCTCGACATCGGTCCGGAAACCGTCAAGAAGTATTCGGATATTATCCGCCAGGCGAAGACGATCGTCTGGAACGGTCCCATGGGCGTCTTTGAAAAACCACGGTTCGCCGAGGGCACATTTGCAATTGCTCGTGCTGTCGCGGACTCGAATGCGTTCTCGATCGTTGGTGGAGGCGACTCGGCGGCAGCAGTTGCTCAATCGGGCGTGGAATCCAAGATCAGTCACATTTCTACCGGCGGCGGCGCGGCACTTGAATTCCTGTCAGGAAGGAAGTTACCGGGCGTCGAGGTTCTTACGGATAAGGTGAAATGAGAAGACCCATAATCGCGGGGAACTGGAAAATGTTCAAAACGCGTTCGGAGACGAGCGCGTTTTTCGATGCGTTCATTCCGGAGATCCTTGACGTCGAACATTGCGACATCGTCGTTGCGCCTCCATTTACGTCGTTAGCCACCGCGGCCGATGAAGCGGATGGCACCCGCGTCGCTATCTCGTCTCAGAATGTGCACTGGGAAGCAGAAGGTGCATTCACCGGTGAAATTTCAGTTCGAATGCTTCTCGATGTCGGTTGCACGTACGCCATTGTTGGTCACTCCGAACGCCGCCAGTATTTCGGTGAAACGGATGAATCCGTGGCCAGAAGGGCCAGGGCGGCGGTGAAGGGTGGCCTCTACGCAATTGTTTGTGCGGGCGAAACACTGACCGAGCGCGATGCCGGCAAAGCTTCTGAAGTTGTGCGACGCCAGGTGCGCGAAGGGCTGGGTCAATTGACGCCTTCGGACCTTTCCCATATCATTGTCGCTTACGAGCCTGTATGGGCCATCGGCACAGGACGCACGGCAACACCGGAAATTGCTGCCGAGATGCATGCCGAGATCCGGAAGATCTTCGCAGAAATTCATAGCCCCTCTGCGGCGGATGCGCTCCGCATTCTGTATGGTGGAAGCGTTAAGCCGGACAATATTTCGGCTCTAATGAAGAAAGAGGATATTGATGGCGCGCTCGTCGGGGGTGCAAGCCTGGACCCGACATCGTTCGCGCGCATTGTTAGGTACTTATGATTTTAATTTTACTGACTGTGTTTCACGTTGTCGTTTGCGTCTTCCTGATCCTTGTCGTGCTTGTTCAACAGGGCAAGGGAGCGGATTGGGCGGGCGCCTTCGGTGGAGGCGGATCACAGACAACCTTCGGTGCGCGGAGCACAGGAAGCATTCTCGAACGAGCAACGACGGCCGCCGCGGTCATTTTCATGATCACCTCAATCGCACTCGCGATTTTGATCTCCCAGGCGGGAGGCGGCAATTCCGTGATTCGTGAAGGCGCAAAGTCCACTGCTCCGCAGCCCGCGGCTCCCGCGACACCGGGCCAGCCGGCTCAACCGGGTCAACAGCCGCCGGCACAAGGCCAGCAGCCGCCAGCGCCTGCACCGCAGAACGCTCCAGCGCCTCCGGCGACACCTGCGCCGGCACCGGGCGCACCGACGAAGTAGCGATAGTTAGAAAGCCGAAGTGGTGGAATTGGCAGACACACCATCTTGAGGGGGTGGCGCCGCGAGGCATGCGGGTTCGAGTCCCGCCTTCGGCATAAATCATAGAAGGTATTACGAAGGCGCGCGAAGTCTGTTATTGCGTCGGCGCATAGTACCCAGGCCGTGCACGAAGGGTCATTTTGGACGCACCGTTTGGCGGAAGGACTTTCAACTGTATCTTTCGCCACTTGCCATCTCGACTCGCATTAGTCGATTTATAACCAACCAGGTATTGATTTCGAATTTCCTCACCCTTCAGTGCGCTTGATGTGCTTACGGCGGATACGCTGCGGACTGAGATTATCAACATCTTTCAGGGTGGCAAGACTCACACGCGTTCACTTCTCATCGTGACGCACAACATCCAGGAAGCTGTCATCATGACGAAGCGAATTCTGGTGATGGGCGTCAATCCCGGCCACGTTCGAGACGAAATTCTGAACGACCTTCCCTTTCCCAGAGACGAGGACTCGGCGTCCTTCAAAAGTATGGTCTCGCGTATTCATGCCCTTATTACTGAAACGATGATACCTGACGTACCAAAATTTGAAACGGTAGTGCGCGCAGCGGTGAAAGAAAGTGCCCCGCAGATTTTGCCTGATGTTCAGATCTCCGAGGTCATTGGACTTCTTGAGACCATTCACGATGAAGGAGGAGTGGCTGATATCTTTGATCTTGCCCACTCGATTGGAAAGGACTTTGGTCAAACCCTGTATTTGGTGAAGGCCGCGGAACTCCTTGATCTCGTCGATACTCCGAAGCAGACAGTAGTCCTCACGGAATCAGGAAGGCGCTTCGTTGGAGCCGACGTGAATGTTCGTAAAAGCATGCTGCATCAGCTATTCGGTGACCTTCGGATCGTGCAGCAAGTGAGCAGTCTGTTGAAGCAAAGCGAAACGCTGCGGCTTCCGGTCGAGGTCATCGAACAGAAAGTCGCCGGCTGGCTGCCAAATGAAAACCCCGAAAAAGTGGTTTCCGTGCTCATCTCGTGGGGCCGATTCTCCGAAGTCTTCGGCTACAACGACGATGCCAAGGAACTGTACCTCGACGTAGGACAGGAAATGGCGTGAGCAAAGTTACAAGCATGGCGCGCAGTCCTCGCCCGCGACAACCGCGTCGACCTGGATGGTTGAATGCCCGATCTGGAACTCGTGTCGCAAACCTTCGGCGATC
>Ga0075425_100002501_pt1 | contig 18430 bp, 15 predicted proteins | sample SoiMethybrSBSTD4_FD_75300 | JGI IMG/M metagenome (GOLD analysis project Ga0075425, IMG submission 75300) | Bulk soil microbial communities from a Populus tree surrounding site in Tennessee, USA - Soil MetaG P. TD hybrid SBSTD4 | ecosystem: Environmental > Terrestrial > Soil > Tree plantation... | reverse complement strand
CTTTAAGTCAAACGTGGCGGCACGCGCATTCAGAATTTCCAAGGCGGGCACCATCGTAATGAATATTCCGAGGAACAACGCAGCTACTTCAACTATGGGTGAAAAATTAAAATGGTTGGCGCGGTGGATAGAACGAGGCGTTGTATACCAGGACAGCCTCGCCATCGTGATCATTATGGCCTCCTGAATTCCTCTCGGCCAGGCGTAGTGTCCGCTGAGCACCGCTGCCGCCATGACCCCAAAGAGAAAGAGAAAATTACGCGAGCCTTCGATGTGAAGCGGATGGCGAGCCTGCACGATCTCGGCGAGTGCACGATGCGTTTCTATTTCTTCTCTCGTAAAGACGAACTGATCATAGATATTGAATAAAACAAGAAGGCTCCCCACGACCAGGCCCCACTGAGGAAGCAGACGCAATGTGAACTGAAACGGCACGCCCCTGAGGAATCCGAGAAAGAGGGGCGGATCACCGAGCGGAGTCAATAGGCCTGCGGTGTTGCTCACAATGAATATGAAAAAGACAATAAGGTGAGCGCGATGGCGCCTCAAATGATTCGCTCGCAGAAAAGGACGAATGAGCAACATCGAGGCTCCGGTAGTTCCAATCAAGTTCGCCAGAAGCGCACCGAGTCCAAGAAAGATCGCATTGACGAGCGGCGTTCCAGCGAATTCACCTTTCACGTAAATTCCACCGGAAATGACGAACAACGAGCCAAGTAAAATCAAAAACGAAACGTAATCGAGAAGGGATTGCCACAACAGAGTCGGCTTACACGGCAACACGACAGCCAGAACCGGTATCGACATCGCGACACTCAGAATGGTTTTGTTTCGATTGCTGTCCCACCAGTGAGGAAACACCATCGGAAGTACAGCAATGGATACCAACATCAGTATGAAGGGAACCAGACTCCACAGCGGGAAACACAATGGCATAGCAGAAGACATCGGTGTCTAGAGCAAGAACTTCGTCGCAGTGCTCAAGATGCAGCTAAACACTCAGATGCGCGCTGACGACGTGATCCGTCAGTTCTCCAATGGGGCCGCTGTCGACTAGCCGCCCTTTGTCGATAATGCAGAACTCACTCGCCACGCGGCGGGCAAAGGGAAGCTTTTGCTCGACGAGCAACACCGTCAATCCTTCCTCCTTGTTCAGCTTCAAAATGATGTCGCCGATTTCGTGCACGATGTTCGGCTGAATCCCTTCGGTTGGTTCGTCAAGTATCAGCAGCTTCGGCTCCAGCACAAGAGCACGGCCGATGGCGAGTTGCTGCTGCTGACCTCCCGATAAATCACCGCCACGCCGACGCAGCATCTGCTTCAGAACAGGGAACAGCTCGAAGACACGTTCCGGAATCGCTCGGGAGTTATTCTTCCGAATGCCCAGGCCCACGCGCAGATTCTCCTCCACCGTGAGATGCGAGAAAATCTCGCGGCCCTGCGGTACGTATCCGATGCCGAGACGCGCTCGATCTTCGGGCTGACACTTGAGGAGGTTGGTCCCTTCGAAGGAAATACTGCCCGATGTCGCTCTCAACAAACCCATTACGCATTTGAGAAGCGTCGTTTTGCCCATCCCGTTGCGACCGATCAGACACATTCGCGACCCGGCGCGAACGGTAAGATCGACATCCCACAACGTGTGACTGCCGCCGTAAAACTGATTAAGTGCTCGGACTACAAGCACGCTTATTCTCCGAGATAGACGTCGATGACACGCGAATCCTTCTGCACCTGGTCCATGTTGCCTTCTGCGAGTACCCGCCCCTCATGAAGGACGGTGACCCGGCGAGCGATTGAACGAACGAAATCCATATCGTGTTCGACGACAACGACCGAGTGCTGGCCTGCGAGCGACTGAAGGAGCTCCGTTGTACGTTCGATCTCGTGCGGCGTCATGCCAGCAACCGGTTCGTCAAGGAGAAGGAGTTCAGGATCCTGCATCAGCAGCATGCCGATCTCCAGCCATTGCTTCTGCCCATGCGAAAGTATTTTCGCCATCGCATCGCGTTCCTCGGCGAGGCCGATGATGCCGAGCACTTCGTCGATTCGCTCAAGCTGCGCAGGCGTCATACGCGCCAGCAGTGTTTTGACGAACGTTCGATTGCCGGCCAATGCCAGTTCGAGATTCTCGAAAACCGTCAGCCGTTCAAAAACAGTGGGCTTTTGAAATTTTCTTCCAATTCCGGCTTGCACGATTTGCGCTTCGGAGATCTGGAGCAGATCCAATTGGCGTCCAAACCAGACTGTTCCTGACTCCGGCCGCGTCTTGCCCGTTATGACATCCATCATCGTTGTCTTGCCGGCTCCGTTGGGACCGATGATGCAGAGCAACTCTCCGGGATCGACATACAGCGACAGCTCATTTAGTGCCTTGAAGCCATCGAAACTGACTGTCACCTTCTCGACATACAGAACCTTGTCGCGAACACTCATTTATCTTTGCTCCACTTCGGCACAAGACCGACGAGACCGCGTGGAAGAAACAAAGTCACCAAAATGAACAACGTGCCCAGCGCGTAAAGCCATATTTCAGGAAGAGCACCGGTGAAATACGTCTTTGCATAATTCACCAGCACTGCACCGGCCGACGCGCCAAAGAGCGTACCCCGACCTCCGACTGCGACCCAGATAACCACTTCTATAGAATTGATCGGCGCAAACTCGCTTGGATTGATGATGCCGATCTGCGGCACATAAAGCGCGCCCGCAATCGCTGCGACAACAGCCGAAAACACGAAGATCCACAGTTTGAACGATTCAACGGGATAACCGATAAAGCGCGTCCGGCTTTCCGCATCCCGGATTGCACGCAACACACGGCCGGCACGCGACCCGACAATTGCACGGCATGCGATGTAACTTGCAGCGAGCGCGGTCGCGGTCAAGATAAGCAGCACGACGCGGGTGTTATCCGAATTGAGAGCGAATCCAAGGATGTCCTTGAAGTCGGTAAATCCGTTATTGCCGCCGAAACCCATGTCGTTGCGAAAGAATGCGAGCATGAGCGCGTAGCTGAGCGCCTGCGTGATGATTGAAAAGTAAACACCGGTTACGCGCGACCGAAAAGCGAACCAGCCGAACACCAGGGCAAGCAATGCAGGTACAAAAAGCATCATCAGCATGGCGAACCAGAAGCGATTGAAGCCATACCAGAACCAGGGCAGCGCCTTCCAGTTGAGGAAAACCATGAAGTCGGGAAGTTCGGGATTGCCATATACGCCTCTCGGTCCGATCTGGCGCATCAAATACATTCCCATTGCGTAGCCGCCCAGCGAGAAGAAGGCCGCATGTCCGAGGCTGAGAATGCCGCAGTAACCCCAGATCAAATCGACAGCCAGCGCCAGCATGGCGTAGCACATGTACTTTCCGATCAAGGTGAGTCCGTAAGCCGAGAGGTGAAATGCCGATGATGCAGGGACCAATCGATTGAGGATCGGCACAACGACGACGACCATGGCAAGGACAGCCAGCAGCCAGGCTCCCCCGGGATCGTCGCCTGCGATAATCCATTGCCGGCGGGATAACACGTTATGAGTTCTCCGCAGAACGACCAGTCTGCGGAAACAGTCCGCGTGGCCGAATTTGAATGAACAGGATTAGTGCGACGAGTACGAAAATCTTTGCGAGCACTGCGCCGGCGTACGGCTCCAGCAAGTTGTTTATGATGCCCATCGACATCCCGCCGATGAGTGCCCCCCAAAGACTGCCGACACCGCCAAACACAACGACCATGAACGAATCGATGATGTAGGATTGTCCGAGATTAGGGCCCACGTTCGTCAGCTGGCTCAGTGCAACCCCAGCGAGGCCTGCAATACCCGATCCCAGGCCAAAAGTCATCGCATCGACCCATTCGCTGCGAACGCCCAGCGCGCGCGCCATGGCTCGATTCTGAGAGACCGCCCGGATTTCAAGGCCGAGCCGAGTACGTTTCAAGACAAGGAGAAGGGCCGCGAAGACCAGAAGCGTGAAGATTACGATGTAGAGCCGGTTGTATGTGATTCCAAGCGCTTCGTTCAGCTGAAGTGTACCGCTCATCCATTCGGGTGTTTCCACCGCTCGATTGAGGGCGGAAAAAATCGATCGAACGAGTTGTTGTAAAAACAGGCTTACACCGAATGTCGCGAGCAATGTTTCGAGCGGCCTTCCATAGAGAAAACGGATAATCGTGCGCTCTATAAAAATACCCGTTACTCCGGCAACGATAAATGCCGCAGGAATGGAAATGAGAATTGATGTCCCGGAGTGGCCCGGCATCGCAATCTGCACAACATACGTCGTGTACGCGCCGATCATCATCAACTCGCCATGAGCCATGTTGATGACGCCCATAACGCCAAAGGTAATCGCGAGCCCGATCGCCACCAACACGAGGACCGATCCAAGGCTCAATCCAAAAAAGAGGGTCTGGATAGCGGAATAAAAACTGCGCCACTGGTCTATGTGCTCAATTGCTGCCTGGGCAGCTTTCCTGACCTGTTCGTCGGTTTCGACGAAGTTGCCCTCGGCGTTCTTATCGACGAGGGCTGCCAGCTTGTTCCGTGCGTCCTGACTGAGGCTGCCACTGAGAACGGTAATCGCATCCATGCGTCCCCTGGGATCCGTCCCATCGAGCGCGGCCAACGCAAGGCCTGTATCGATTTCTTTCCTGACTGCGGAATCGGTTTCGATGTTCTTACGTTCGCGCAACAAATCGACGTTCGCGTCGTCCAGGGCCCGCATCATGTCACGCACCGCTTCCAATCGAACGGAAAGGTCCGGGCTCGACAAGCCGAAGCGAGCAACACTTGTGCGCAACACGCGTCTCAGGCGATTGTTCGTGCCGATCTTTGTCAGTTTGTCGGGAACTTCCGCGCCTGCATTCTTCAATGACACGGGGTCGATCAGGTCGAACGAAGCAAGGTCTCCCTCAGTCGTCTTGACGAGGAAGACCTTCTGATCTTCGTTGCGAAAGTAGAGCCGATCTTCGAGGAATGCGGTGAGGACTGCGTGAATGCTCGGATGACCGCTTTGACTCAGTTTGTCGATGATGGCTTCCTTGTCGACGAATGCTGCCTCACGCAGCTCGCCGAGCGTCGATAGGAACGTCGCATCCGTCGAAGATTGCGCGTCCGCAACACGCGCGCCCCAGAGGACGAGCAGCAAAAATAACAGCCAATGCCCGCCCCGCCGGAGATGTTCCTTCACTGATAGTTCTGTCCCGAACACTTCTTGGTGGTCGTATTGTAGTTTCCGCACTTTAATGTTACCCAGTCCGCAGTGATGTTCTTGCTACCTGGCAAGAAATCGGACCATGCATCGCCCGGCACCGTGCCGGTCGTTTTCCAAACCACATCAAACTGACCGTCAGCACGTACCTCCCCGATATAAACCGGCTTGGTGATGTGATGATTCGGCAACAACTGCGCGACGCCGCCGGTGAGATTCGGCGTTTCAAGCCCGGGAAGGGCCGCCAGGACTTTTTCGACGTCCGTGGTTCCGGCTTTTTGCACGGCCTTCACCCACAGATTGAAACCGATATAGTGGGCTTCCATCGGGTCGTTGGTAGTGCGCTTGGGATTCTTGATGTAGGCATGCCATTGATCGATGAACGTCTTGTTGGCCGGGTTGCTGATGCTTTCAAAGTAATTCCACGCAGCGAGGTGACCGACAAGCGGCTTGGCGTCGAGACCAGAGAGTTCCTCTTCACCGACAGAAAAAGCAACAACCGGAATGTCCTCGGCCGAAATCTTCTGATTGCCGAGTTCCTTATAAAACGGAACGTTGGCGTCGCCATTGATCGTCGACACGACCGCAGTTTTTTTACCGGCCGATCCGAACTTCTTGATTGCAGCGACACGCGTTTGCCAGTCGGAATAACCGAATGGAGTGTAGTTGATTGAAATGTCTTCAGACTTCACGCCTTTCGACAGCAAATAGGCTTCAAGAATTTTGTTTGTTGTGCGTGGGTAAACGTAATCCGTGCCTTCAAGAACCCAACGCTTCACACCGACTTCTTTCATCAGATAGTCCACTGCGGGAATCGCCTGCTGGTTCGGAGCTGCACCGGTGTAAATGACGTTCTTGGACGACTCTTCACCTTCGTACTGAACCGGATAGAACAGGAGACCATTGTCCTTTTCAAAGACCGGCAGAACGGATTTTCTAGAGACCGAAGTCCAGCAGCCGAAGACGACCGCGACCTTGTCCTTTTCCAGGAGCTGCGCCGCCTTCTCGGCGAAAAGCGGCCAATTGGATGCGGGATCGACGACAACTGCTTCGAGCTTCTTCCCGAGCAGCCCGCCCTTCTTGTTTTGCGCATCGATCATCATCAGGATCGTGTCCTTCAGCGTTGTTTCGCTGATGGCCATCGTGCCAGAGAGCGAATGCAGAATGCCGACCTTGATGGTGTTTTGAGCCGCCGCTACGCCAGATAAAGTCAGCCCGGCGATGAGCAAAAGCGCGGCCATGAATATCGTTTTATGTTTCATACGTAAGCTCCTTATGGGTTGAGAAACGAAGCGCTACATCTGGATCTGCAGGCCGACGCCCGACTGCCAGACATCGGTTACTGAACGGTTGTAGTCTGACTTGAGATAGAAGAACATCACGCGAGCGTTGAATTCTTTGATGACGTAGTTGAGATTTACTTCCGTTGTTTTCAGGTGGTAATTGGGCGTTAGTCCGTGCGTGAATTGCGCCTTGCCGTATTTCCCGAGGATTTCGATCTTGCCGGCACCAATTGGTTTCGGGAACAAATAGCTCCCGAGAATGTATGCACCCTGGCTCTTCGCATGAGTCGCGTCGTAGCCGCCAAGCCGGTTATAGTTCGCGTACTCGCTCTCGATGGTGACCACGCTGCCGTCAGGCAGCTTACGCTCCATCAGAAAATCAAAACTCGACGCCGTTTTGCCGGATTGGACCTGCGACGCACCTCCGATGGCCAGGAGGTTCTTATCGCCGTAATACGTTCCGTTGAGGTAGTAGCCGCCCTCGGGGTCCCAGAAATCGATCTGGACCCGGGCCGCTCCCAAAACTTTGGGGTTTCCACCGGGTAAGGAAGCGCCATCGAACGCTCCTACAGAAACTTTTATTCTTTTGGCGAAATCGCCCCAGTAAACAGCGCCATTGTCGCGGCCTGTTGCGACAAACGGATAACCGTCCTGGATTCCATCCGTGTAGACGTTCCAGTGATGCGAGTAGTAAGGACCGTAGAGATTTGAGCGGTCACTGGGCGGCAGAAACCGGCCGGCCCAGATGTTGAACATGGGCGATTGTTCGACGCGCGCCACCGCATCGAGCACACCGATCTTGTTCGTATTGCCGTCGAATTCGGTATTGAACATGAACTTGATCTTCTCGGTGACGGGACCGTTCACATACAAACGTGCGCTGTTGATCAGGAACTTGTCCTTGGACGTGCCTCCATCGGGCGCAATATGCGCAAAGCTGGATTGCAATCCAGCACCGATTGTTACCGGTCCCAGATCCGACTGCGCCATCAGCGGGGATGCAGCCAGCATGAAAGATCCAATGAGGAAAGCGGAGGCACATCTTCGAACAATGAACGCAAGTTCATTGCAGACACATCGATTGAGCATGAGTCATCCTTCCGGTACGGCGCACAAGACGCCTGAATGTTTTGAAATGGCTAATTCAAGAAACTGCCACGTTTGTGTGAACGCGCGCCGCGGTTATTGCAACCGTGATGCCACAGTGCGGAATTGCGATTTTGCAGGGGTTTTTAGCGAAAACGCACGCTGCACGGCCGAGAACTGACGACGAAAATGTTATTTGGCACAATTTGCCCGACACTAATGTCGTTTCAGCGGACTTTCCTAAGCTCTTAATATTATTTTCTAATGATCGATCGTTAAAAAATTCGAGAACTCTGTTTCCCGGAGGCTCAGCGCGCCTGAATTGCCTACCGTGTTGTAGGTTGATTTTAATATCCGACAAAAATGCTGGATGCGTTGTGCCCACCGAGCGTGTTATAAGTCGCGCGGCCTCTTAGCCAGCTTGCGCCATGCATCTCACTCCTCGTGAAGTCGACAAACTGATGATCTTTACCGCCGGTGAACTCGCGCGGAAACGCAGGGGCCGCGGTTTGAAATTGAACTATCCGGAAGCGGTGGCTTTGATTACCTCGGAGCTGCTCGAGGAAATTCGAAATGGAAAAACTGTCGCTGAGCTCATGACTCTGGGGACGAAGATACTCGCGATCGACGATGTGATGGAAGGAGTTCCTGAAATGATTTCCGAAATTCAGATCGAAGGTACTTTCCCCGACGGCACGAAGCTCGTTACCGTTCATCAGCCCATTCGGCTCAGCACAAGATGATTCCCGGAGAATATTTCCTCAAGAGCGAGCCAGTCGACGCGAACCGCAACCGGACGACCTTGCGCCTGACGGTAACAAATCGCGGCGACCGGCCGATTCAGGTCGGTTCGCACTGTCACTTCTTTGAGGTAAACCACGCGCTGGACTTCGATCGTCGCTCCGCATATGGCATGCGCTTGAACATATGCGCGGGTACGGCGGTCCGATTCGAGCCCGGAGATACAAAAGAGATCGAATTGGTTGCACTCGGTGGAACTCGCACCGTGTACGGTATCAACGGCCTGGTGAATGGAAAGCTTCGGTGAAGATCGATAGGCACACATACGCGGAACACTACGGCCCGACCACCGGAGATCGCGTTCGTCTGGGAGACACTGGTCTCGTCATTGAAGTCGAAGAAGACCGGGCAGTGTATGGTGACGAAGTGAAGTTCGGCGGCGGCAAGGTCATCCGTGACGGTATGGGCCAGTCGCCTGAAGCCACGCGCGCCGGCGGCGCGCCGGACCTCGTCATCACAAATGCACTGATTGTCGATTACACGGGAATCTACAAAGCGGATGTAGCCATCCGAGATGGGCGCATCGCCGCCATCGGCAAAGCCGGCAATCCTGGAATCATGGACGGTGTCACCGACGGGATGGAAATCGGTGCATCAACGGAAATTCTCGCCGGAGAAGGACAGATTCTCACCGCCGGTGGCATCGATTCTCACATTCACTTCATTTCTCCAAATCAGATTCCCGAAGCCTTTTATTCCGGTGTCACGACATTGATTGGTGGTGGAACTGGACCCGCAACGGGAACCAATGCCACAACCTGTACGCCGGGCGCATGGAATATCAGGCGTATGTACGAGGCTGCTGAAGCGTTCCCGCTGAATTTTGGATTCCTGGGCAAGGGGAACTCGTCACTTCCAGAATCACTTCGCGAACAGATCCGCGCCGGAGCATTGGGTCTGAAGCTGCACGAGGACTGGGGCACAACGCCGGCAGCGATTGATCAGTGTCTGAACGTCGCTGAGGAATTCGACGTTCAGGTTGCGATTCACACCGACACACTCAACGAAACCGGCTTCGTCGAGGACACCATTGCCGCCTTCAAAGACCGGACGATCCACACGTATCACACGGAGGGAGCCGGCGGCGGGCACGCGCCCGACATCATTCGGGTTTGCGGTTTGCCTAACGTTCTGCCATCGTCGACAAATCCCACGATGCCTTTCACTCGCAATACAATGGATGAACACATCGACATGTTGATGGTGTGTCACCACCTGTCACCCTCGATTCCCGAAGATGTTGCTTTTGCCGACTCGCGGATTCGTGCCGAAACCATCGGGGCGGAAGACATCCTGCACGACCTTGGCGCAATCAGCATGATGTCGTCGGACTCGCAAGCGATGGGCAGAATCGGCGAGGTCATCTGCCGAACATGGCAAACCGCCGACAAGATGAAACATCAGCGGGGGAAGCTGAAGCTGGATAGCGCGGATAACGACAACTTCCGCGTGAAGCGCTATATTGCGAAGTACACCATCAATCCCGCGATTACTCACGGCATCAGCGAATACGTAGGTTCCGTCGAAGTCGGCAAACTTGCGGACCTGGTTTTGTGGAAGCCGGCGTTTTTCGGCGTGAAGCCAGAGATCGTTATTAAGGGAGGACTGATTGCCGGTGCCCTCATGGGTGATGGAAACGCCTCAATTCCGACTCCCCAGCCCTGCATCTATCGTCCGATGTTTGGAAGCTATGGCTTGGCTACCAATTCACTGTCGTTTCACTTCGTTTCGGGAGCCGGATTGCAGACCGATAATCTTCGAGGGCTTCATCGCTCGATGGCTCCAGTCAAAGGATGCCGCAATTTGAAAAAGACGAATCTGAAGCTGAACGATGCATTGCCAAACATCGAAGTGAATCCTGAAACGTACGAAGTGCGTGCCGACGGCGAACTGCTGAAGTGCGATCCCGTTGAAATTCTGCCGCTGGCCCAGCGCTATTTTCTTTTTTAGCGAACCATGACCATTGTTGAAAAACTTCATTCTTCCGCCGAAATCGGCACGGAGTACGACAATTACGCCCGCGATACTCTCACGCTAACGTGGGAGGAACGGCGTCAGGGACATGGAAAACGCCGCTCCGATGCGGGCATCGAGTTTGCGATTTCGATTCCCGGTGGAACTGTTCTGAAAGGCGGCGATCATATGGTGCTGAGACCCGAACGAACAATCGTCAAGGTTCAGGAGGCTCCGGAGGCTGTCTACATCATTCGGCCTAAGACTCCGCAGGAATGGGCCTACTATGCATATCACGTTGGTAATCGGCATCAGCAGGTCATGATCGGAGACACGGAACTCATTTTCCTTCAGAATCCCGCTGTACGCAGCCTGCTCGAACAACTGCGCGTCCATTTTGAAAACGATGAGCGGCCGTTTACGGCGGCACTGGCAAACGTCGGGCACTCTCACTGAAAGACTAAAGTAAAGGCTTAATGGAACCGCTTGCCTTCATTCACACGCTGCAGATTACCGACTCCTTCTTTCCGGTGGGTGCATTCGCCTATTCAGACGGATTGGAGACCGCGGCGGCCGCTGGTTTCGTCCATGATGCGACTTCACTCGCTGAATGGATGGATCATTTTCTGGTAAATGTCTTTGTATCTTGCGAAGGACTCGCGCTCGCGAAATGCATGCTTGCGCTCAGGGCAGGGCACATCGACAAAGTTGTGCGTATTGATGAGGAACTGACAGCCATTCGCCCCGCAGGTGCCGTTCGTGCCGCGAGTACCGGCGTCGGTAGACGTCTCCTCTCGCTTTACACGGCAATATGCAGCGATCAAGCTTTTAAAGAACATGCGCGCGTGATGCCCTATGCAAACGCCGCGGTGGCGTATGCTTTCGTTTTCAATCATTGCGGCGTTGGAGAGCGCGACGCTCTTCTCGCATTCGGGTATAACCGACTTGCCGGGATTGTTTCGGCCGGCTTGCGTCTGATCTCCATCGGTCAGCAACAGGGACAGACATTGCTTACCAAGAACACCGAACGTCTGCCCGATGCGGCTCATCGGATTCTTCGGGCGACCGACGAGCCTTTGCGATCGTTCAGTCCCATGCTGGATATTCAGCAGATGAATCATCAATACGTTTACAGCCGGCTGTTCCGGTCCTGAGTATGAGAAAACCTGTAAAAATCGGCGTCGGTGGCCCCGTCGGTTCCGGAAAAACAGCGCTGCTCGATTGCCTCTGCAAAGCCATGCGCGACCGCTACCAGTTGGGTGTCGTTACGAACGATATTTTCACCAGGGAAGATATGGAATTCCTGATGCGGAGCCAGGCTCTTCCCGCCGAACGCATCATCGGTGTCGAGACTGGCGGATGTCCTCACACAGCCATACGTGAAGATGCATCTATCAATTTCGATGCCATTACGGAGATGCAAGAGCGGTTCCCGAATCTTGATATCGTCTTTCTTGAAAGCGGGGGCGACAATCTCGCCGCGAGTTTCAGTCCAGAACTTGTCGATGCATCCATCTATGTGATCGATGTTGCGGGTGGCGACAAGGTACCGCGTAAGGGTGGCCCGGGAATCACACGTTCCGATCTGCTCGTGATCAACAAGACCGACCTTGCGCCTCACGTTGGCGCCGATCTGGCTGTTATGGATCGAGACTCGAGAATGATGCGCGGCACAAAACCGTTCGTGTTCACAAATCTGAAAACACGTGATGGCGTCGACAATGTCGTTACGTGGATTCGCCGCGAACTTCTCTTCGAGAACTGACCGTGTCCGTGTCACTTGCAGACGTCGGACGCCACGGACGCATGGACCTCGCATTTGCGGTCCAGGATGGCGGTACCGTTCTTCAGCATTCTTATTGCGAGGTACCGTTCAAGATCACTCGAGTCTTGAAGTCGCGCCAACCCATTGCCCATCTCATGCTGATGCACTGTACCGCGGGTTTATTTGGAGGAGATGAGATCGAGTGCACGATTCGTATCGAAGCGGGAGCGCGTGTTCTGTTGACACAGCAGTCTGCAACCAAGGTTCATCCGTCAGGAGATCGTCCTGCGGTGCAGAAAACCAGCGTCATTGTCGAGTCAGGCGCGCACCTGCAGCTTTACCTGGAACCAGTGATTCCATTCGCAGAGTCCATTCTCAGACAAACAATGCGTATCGACGTAGCGCCAGGCGCCCGGCTTGTCTTTTGGGAGGGGTTCATGGCGGGCCGGGTTGGTCGCGGGGAATCCTGGCAATTTCGGGAACTGTCGTCTGAAACCCAGCTCCACTTGAATGGGCGCCTGAGCTATCTGGAGCGATTCCGTTTGCTCCCAAACAATGTTGCGCAGAATGTCTGGGCAATGGGTCACCACGACTATGTTGGAACCGGCTTGTACGTGGGGCCACATGCGCGTTCCATCGCAATGGATCTTCACGACATGATTCCTTCAGCCGGCATTGACAGTCCTGAGGACAGCCTTGCAATAGTACGGGTAACCGCCGGCGAAGGGCCTGATTTTCATCGTCACCGCCAAGTGTTCACGAAAGCCACCAGAACTTAAGAAACGAACATTGCGGGCTGAAGCCCGCGACCACGAGGTTAGCGGGAGCGTTCCGGCGGGCACCGTAGTTGCGGGCTTTAAAGGGCGTGTTGCCCAAAGGATGAAACCGTTAAACCGCTGCTAGTCCCCTCCTCTAGAGGAGGGGTGGACGCGACCTCAAGAAAATATCGCCGAAGGCATCCTTTGATAGGAGCGGACGGGGTGGTCAGAAACATTTCTGACCACCCCGTCTGCGCGTCAAAGGTAGCTTCGCAGCTTTTCTTAATCGCGCAGCCTCCCCTCCTCTGGAGGAGGGGACTAGCAGCTGCCTGCCGCTTTTTCCGTTTGAGCAACACGCCCTAAAAGCCCGCGTTGTTTTCATCAGAATACGTAGCCGATTGCGAAGGAGTACGTGCGCGGAGACACGAAGTGGGTGCCGCTGAACGTTGACTGGAAGTTGTACAGCGCGACCTTGTTTGCGACGTTGAGCACGCTGAAGCGAAGCGTGTAATGGGCGCTGTCCGCCTGGTTGAACAAGTTGTCGGTACCGACTCCAATGTCGAACAAGTGGCGCGGTGCGATGCGCGGCGGATTGTGATCGTCATCCGGCTCGTCTGGAATCCGCACGCGGCTGACATTGAAACTCCCGCCCGGGCATCGCGTGATCTGATTATCGGGACTGGGCGTACGGCCGCCGCACGAGAAGCCGATCGCGGCCTGTTCAGCGCCCGATAGTGCAAGAGCATCCGCCAAACTTGCAACGGAACCGTCAACGAGACCGCTGTCATACCGCCATGTCATCCCAAACCACGGTCCGGTGGTTTTCCACTGGTAGCGCAGGTTGGTGGTCTGCTGGAACTTTTGATCGTGGTCGATCCGGAACACGCTTCCATCGGCAGGGAAGTACCTGGCGCGATTATGTCCCATCGTCGTGTACCACTGGAACCCTCGGATATTCGTCGTGCTCAGGCGAAACGAGATTCCATCAAGCTTGGATTTGTCCCAGCTGATCGGAAATGCAATCGGCGTGGTTCCAATAACACCGAAGTCATAGGCGTTGTGGGTCATCTTCCAGAAGTAATCGGCATCGATCTGGAAGTACCTGCCGAGGGCCTGCTGCACACCGACGTTGTATTGATTCCGGTGTCCGGGTTCCACCGGTGACTGACCTTCGTTAGAGAATACGGCGATGAGAGATGCGGCGCCCGGGGAAGTCGCCACCAGCAAATTTTCGTTGTAAGGCGTTTCCATCGTTCGCGCATAGCCGCCTCGCAGAACAGTACTGCCGAGGAGATACGAAACACCAACACGAGGTTGAGCCTGCGTATCTGTCGTGATTCCGTCGTAATGGTCGATGCGCAGGCCGGGATTTACCGTGAGGTGACCGATGGTGATCGAGTCCTGAATGTACGCAGCGTACTCGTTAACGTTTCCTGTACCGGCAAAGAGAAACGGGCTTCCGCCACGCGTCAGGTCTAATGAGATCAGGCCGGGTATGAAGCCCGGGTTCGCGACAAAGCCGCGGGGCGCGCATCCGGCGGTGGCTCTGACTGTCGGCAACGCCTGAGGATTACCCGCACGGTCCAGGCAGACGGGATTGAACTCGGAGTCCGTAATTCCGAGATTGAAATTTTCATTCAATCGCGTTTGCATGATCTGGCCGCCGATCTTCAAATTGTGCTTTCCGTTTGCGTATGACACGTCACCACGGAAGCCCCAGTTGGTCAGGTGCCGGTCTTGCGAAACGGTAAGCGGGGTGTCCGCATCGCTTGGATAATAGTTGACGCGGTCCTGCCGTATGAAGGGATTGATCGTCAGCAGCGTTCTCGGACTGATTGTGCGCTGGTAGCCCGGCGCAATGTTATAGGTCACCACTTTCTGACGTTGATCCTGGTCTGGCTGATCGAAGGTGTTCGGCGTCTGGAACCAGTTTCGCGCGAAAAAGACGTTCAGATGGAAGGCGTCTTTGCCGTCCGGATTGAAGTCCAGACGGTTGAACAGATTCTGGTTGTTACCGATCCCATGCAGCGGTCTAAACTCGGGAGTATCCAGGAATCGGCCGGACCGGATTCCGTTCGCTGCCATAAACCAGCCTGACTTCGGCCCACCCATACCGATCGTTCCTCCTCCGGAAATTGTTCCGAAAGAGCCATACTCCGCCTGAACGTTTCCTCTTGGTTCAATTAAGCCGAGACCGGATTTCGTTGTCGTGTTGATTACAAGGCTTGTCTTGTCACCGTATTCTGCGTTCGGCGTCCCCGAGATGATCTCCATCGATTGGATCGCATCAACAGGAAGTTGGGTAGAAAAGGCTTTGCTCTGTTGGTCGCTAACAGGCTGTCCATCGATAGAAAACGATGTTTGCGCATGGTCGCCCAATGGATGAAAAAATCCGTTCGAGTCCGCAACAACGCCCGGTGCGGCAAGCGTAATCGCGTCACTCAACCCCGATCCTGGTGACGGCGTCGGTAACTTCGCTAACAATGAAGAGTCGACATCGCTATGAGCGAATGGAGCAGTCTCAACAAGATCCACGCTGGAAGCTTCGACATCAACGCTCTGCGTAATTCCAGCGAGCGTCAGCATGAATTTCACAGGAAGCGGAACCGTCGAGCGCACATTAATATCTTGTGCCGCCGTCGCGAAACCTTGTTGCTTTACCTGAAGGTGGTAGTTGTTGAATGGAACATTAGTGAAGTGAAACATTCCTGAACTGTCGGTCGTCGCAGTCTGCAAATATCCGGTGATGGGATTTCGTATCTCAATCTGTGCGCCGGAAACCGCTCCGCCGGTCGGATCCACGACGGTACCGTCGATGGTGCCGCTGGCAACCGACTGTCCAGCGGCTGAACCCGTGAAAATGAACATGAAAATACTGAAGACAAGCGCAAAACTCAGGCAAACATTCTGAAAAGCACGCATAGAAAACCTCCTGACCAAGGTCGGAAGTCTATGTGAGCAAATAAAGCTGCACGAGGTGAACTACGTGACTGGTCGGAAACTAGGGATGAATGGTCATTCGGAGTCTACGACCGGGCTTTGCACCAAACTGTAGCCGCGGTCTATGAAGGTGTGAATGAATTCGCACCTTCTATGACCGACAGTTTTGAACTTCCGAAGTTTGTCAGCGGTCATTGACTGTCATTGACCGCCGCTACAGGCGGAGAAGTTGTTCGCGAAGCACGCGCGATTGGAGCCGGCTGACGCGGAATTCCTCGTTGTTCGTGAGGACCACGCTGAACGTTCCGCCGGGCATGGTGACAACACGTTTGATCATGTCGACATTCACTAAAGTTCCACGACCCAGCCGCACAAAGATGCTGGGCTCAAGCCGCGCCGCCAGATCGCGCAGGCGGTAGCAAATCGTATGGGTCTCGTTGTCGCTCGTTCGGATGTGCAGAAGTTCGCCGTCTGCCACGACCGAAAGAATCTGTCGAACCGGAACGAGCACGATTTCATCCCGGCGGCGGACCGGTATGCGTTGGAGTAGCGGTTTGCCACCCGCGGCTTCGTATTCGGCGACGGCAGTTCGGACGCGCTCGGTTTCTTCAACCTGGTAATCTTCGCGCTCGAGTCGCTCCTTCGCGCGGTCGAGCGCCTGCCGCAGGCGGACGCTTTCCACGGGCTTCAAAAGATAATCGACCGCGTTGAGTTCGAATGCGCGCACAGCGTATTCGTCGTAGGCTGTAACAAAAACCACGAGCGGGGTTCGGTTTTTCCGAAGCAGGCGTACGACGCCGAGGCCATCCACCTCGGGCATCTGGAGATCGAGCAGGGCGAGATCGGGCCGGAGTTTTTCGATCATTTGTACGGCTTCCATGCCGTTCGAAGCTTCACCCAGAACTTCAACATCTTTGAACGTTCGGAGTATCGCGCTGAGAAACGAGCGCGCCGGACGTTCGTCGTCAGCGATTACAACGCGGAGTTTGTCCATAGAACCGGTCATCAGGATCGCCCCGAGCCGACGGCCGCCACGGACTCGTCGGGTCGTAACCGGACACGCACTTCCACGGTGGTTCCAACGCCTGGCGCGCTCTGAACCAACAGCGGTACTGGACCGCAACCATACCGCAACAACCGCTGTTCGACATTGGATAGACCGACGCCGCGAGCCTTCCGTCCCTGAAAAACGGAATCGGTTGCACCGACGCCTGTATCGATTACTGAAATAGACACGGTATCTTCCTGAAGCCGGGCGGAAACACGTACTTCGCCACCTGCGGCGCATTCGCTGATACCGTGCTTTATCGCGTTTTCAACGAGCGGCTGAATGACGAGCGCGGGAATGCGCAATTGTCGCAACTCCCACGGCACGTCGATGTATACGCGAAGGCGGTCCTCAAACCGCGCTCGTTCGATATCGAGATATGCTTCGATCAAATCGAGTTCTTCACCGATGGTTACGAATTCTTCGCCGGATTTAAGAACGCCGCGCAGCAGACCGGACAAGCGCATGAGAGTTCCCAGCGCCCGTTCGGGCGAAGTCTGGATCAGGTATCCAATCGTCGTCAGCGCATTGAACAGGAAATGAGGATTCACCTGAGCGCGCAGGGCGCGAAGTTCAGCTTCCGCCGCGAGCTTACGCATTTCCTGTTCCTGAATGTCGTGCAGGTATCTTTCTTGTGCAGACCGGATGGCGTCGACGCTTCGCGCGATTAACAACGCGGCACGTTCCAGCATCCCGATGTCGTCGGAAAGCAATCGGCGGCCGGCTGAGAGTTCTCGTATCAACAGAACATAATGCGGCGGCTCTGCTGTCGGAACTAAAACACGTGCAGTCCGCCGATCCTGCTGGACCCAGAGCGCCGGGTTTGTGTTATTCGATTCCTGCCAATCTATCGATTCGGCGCTGAGTGCGGGTGCGAGGATTGTTGTCGCCGTGTCGAGAACGGCATCCGGCGTCGTGCACCGGTCGATCGCGTTCGACAGTGTTGTCCTCAGATCGGTATAGTCCGTACGTTTCAGAACGATCTTGTCCACAAACCATTCGGCCGCACGCCGGAGGAACGGATAAACGAGCGCGGTGGAAACCCACATCGCGAGAAGCAGGGCAATCGATCGCGGAGTCAATTCTCCATTGGAGAGGAGTGGTGTCACCCCGCCGACAAAAACGGCAAACACCAGACCAGCGAGGGATATGAATGCCAGCGCACGCTTCAGAAAAATATCGGCCAGTGCAAATCGGAAATCCTGGTAAAGGATCACGAGTGCAAGCGGCAACGAAGCATGATGGCCCGCAAGCTGAAGCCACCACGGATCGACGCCCTCATGGTTGCTCAGGTGAAGGGCAGAAACCGCGAAAACAGACATTGCAACGACCCATAGCAGGCGGCCGCGCCCGCGCTGGCCGCGAGTGACTACGAGCAATACAAGAATGAGCGCACCGAAGCCAAAGGTAACGCCCCGCAAAGCGAGTTGCGAAGGAACAACGTTCGAGACGAGCGCCGAATAAAAATTCATCGTCGTTGCGATGCCGCTCATGGCATAGGCGGCCCCCGTCATGATGCGTTTTTCCAGGCGCCCGATGGCTTCGATGGCATTCAGGGCGGAATGCACCACGACAGCGGGAAGAA
>Ga0075425_100002500_pt1 | contig 18435 bp, 14 predicted proteins | sample SoiMethybrSBSTD4_FD_75300 | JGI IMG/M metagenome (GOLD analysis project Ga0075425, IMG submission 75300) | Bulk soil microbial communities from a Populus tree surrounding site in Tennessee, USA - Soil MetaG P. TD hybrid SBSTD4 | ecosystem: Environmental > Terrestrial > Soil > Tree plantation... | reverse complement strand
CGGCACTCAGCGCCATCCGCCACCATGTCATGCGTTTCTGGCTGCATACGCTGCGGCGCCGCAGTCGCGTCAAAATTTCAGATCTGCGGCATGGGCGTTCGGGCGAGCTTGCGATCCGGCGTCGGGGGGCTGAGCACCCCTTCGCGGGGTTGGCTGCCCAACGCCGTTCAGCGCGCCCGCGGCCTGATCATCTCAAAGCGCCAGTTGTGCGCTCGTGCGATGCAGCAAATGCACGACATGTTGGGCATCGCAAGCACATTCCGTTTTGGTTGTCAGGAGTTCTACGCGCCCCAATTCGGGTATCCACCCGATGTCCCGACGTAAACGTTCGAGCGAAACTCAGCTCCATGTCTCCAAGCTGATGCCCGTTGGAGGGAGCTCATGAGTGCACCGCGGCTCATTTGCGTGTTTGCGCTAACCCTGCTTGCCGGGAAAGCAGCGCTCGGCCAACCTGAAGAGCCGATGCAACCAGGCAAGTCCGCCGAGCAAATTCAGGCGATCAAGCAGCGTGCCGCTGAGTGGCTCACCACGTGCCTCGGAGATTGGGATGCACAAACTCACATGACCAAGACCGAATGGCAGAGTACCTGTGCGCGCGTATCGAAAGAGCGTGAGCAATTCCTCCTGAATACCCCCGGCGCCACGTCGATTGGCAGCAAAGCTGGACGCTGAACCTTCAAGTATCAGAAACGTCAATCTGTTGCGGCGATCGCTGCAGGTTCTCGTTGCTAACCCACTCAGCGGGGATTTCCAGCCGGCATCGCACGCCATCGGCAGCAAATACCAGATCCACACTACCGCCAAGCTCGAACGGAATAACCTCGCGTACGATCGATGTCCCATAGCCAGACCGGCTGGGGGGTGCAACGCGGGGTCCTCCCACCTCTTGCCATTCGATAGCCAAGCGGGCGCCCGACCCGTTTCGCAGCCATCGCCATCGCAGCAGCACGCCTCCGCCGCGCGCGGAGAGGCCTCCGTATTTTGCCGCATTGGTAGTCAGCTCGTGCAGGACCATCGCCACGGCCTGCGTCGCTTCCGCCTTTAGCGTGACGCTTGGGCCGTCGACGGTCGTTTTATTCGTGGCGTATGGCTCAAACTCGCGTCGGACAATTTCCGCGAGTGATACGCCGCGCCAGTGGCCCTGGCTTAACAATTCGTGGGTGTTTGCTAAAGACTTTATCCGGTGACGAAGCGCAGCGACAAAGTCTGCATGCGTGTTGCTGGCTTCCTGCGTCTGGTCGACAATCGCGCTCACCGTCGCAAATACATTCTTGACACGGTGGTCGAGCTCGGCCTTCAACAAACGCTGATGCTCCTCCGCCCGTTTGCGCGCAGTAATATCGCGCGCAATTATTGAGGCGCCGATGAGGGCGCTTGCGGCATCATACAGCGGTGAGACGGTGAGCGAAATGTCGACCGGAGTTGCGTCCTTCCTACGGCGGATTGTCTCAAAGTGGTTGGCTGGCAGACCGAGCCGAATTCGGCCAAGGATGGCCCGCTCCTCGTCCTGGCGATCGGGTGGAACCAGGATGGAAATCGATTTGCCGATTACTTCGGCGGCCGAGTAGCCAAACAGCCGTTCCGCGCCGTTGTTCCAGCTGGTGATGATGTCATTGAGATCCTTGCTGACGATCGCCTCATCGGAAGATTCGACGATCGAAACGAGCCGCTGGGCAATCTGCACCGCCTTCTTGAGTTCCGTAATGTCGCGGGTGACCCCAAGCAGCTTCAAGGCCCGGCCGTCGCTGCGACGCACGACTGCACCTTTGATCGAAACCCACCGTACTTGGTTCGTGCGCTCTTCGTCGGCGCGCGGTGCGAGCCGGTATTCGGTCCAGTTGCTCCCGCCAACACATCGCAACGCCGCGAACGCAGCGTCGAGCCGGGGAAGATCCTCCGGATGAACCTGAGAGCGCATCATGCCGAGGGTTTGCGGCGGCGTATCCGGGCCCTGACCGTGAATGTGCCGGTCGCGAACGTCGTTTTCGAAGTGCTTGCTTTTCAGATCAAGGCTCCAGGTACCAAGTTCGGCACAATCCAAAGCCAGTTCCAACCGATCATTCGTGTTCTTGAGCGCGGCCTCCTTCTGCCGCCTCTCCGCGAACAGCGCGGCGAGGACGAGCGTGCAGGTCGAGATTGCCAGCAAAGTCGCGCGCGCCGCATAAGCACGTTCGATTAGGTCTGGAAGCTCGCCCAAACCACCAATTCCCAACGTGGTTGAGCAGACGACAGCGAAACCTAGAATGAGCGCAGCTGCCGCAGCAAATACCGGCCTGCAATGTGCAGCGAGCAGAATGGGCAAAAGCGCCGCAAGCGGAAACGCCGTGTACCAATGACGGGCGGTGGAGCCAAATGCGATTGCGCCGACGACGGCAAGTGCCAGAAGCGTCAACCCGCCATTGGCGACCTCCCATCTCTCTGGAAAGTTGTCGCGCAGACCGGCAAACCCAATAAACAGCGGGGCCACCATAATGATACCCAAAGCATCGGAGGCAAACCAGTTCATCCACGTGGCGAAAAACTGTGCGGTCGAGCTGTAGAAGAGGATGAAACCGACCGCTGCTATACTTCCCGAGACCACCGGCCCGATGCCCGCGGCCATGAAGAAGCCGACGACGCTACGTAGGCTCTCAAGCCGAAAATTCTCGCCAAAGTGGCGCTGGATAAGCCACGCGACCAAAAGAGGTTCACCCGCGTTGCACAGGGCGAACACGGCAGCTGCAGCGAGATTTCTGTCGCCCAGTAGGCTTGCCACGGTGCTTGCGGTAAGCACACCGAGCGTGACCGGAAGGCGCCAACCAGATCCAAGGGCAATGAGAATCCCCGAGGAGAGGCCGGCAGCGGGCCAGAACACCGCCACGCCGTCCGGTTTCGTAAGCAGACCGAGACTGAGCCGGGCCGCAAAAAAGTAAGTCACGCCGATGGCGATGGTGAGCCCAAGTGAGGCCATGCATCGCGAGTTGCTGGACTGGAGAAAGGCACGCCATCCCGTCTGCTGCCGCAGATTGCTCATGCCGTCATTTCTCTTATCCGCAACGGGGGCCGGGTCTCATTCAAGTAAGATGGTTACCAAATCGTTCGCCCATTCGGACGTTAACGTCAACATCAGCATTCATACCGATATCCCCATGCGGGAACTCTGTATGCGTTCTCGGTCGGCTCGTTCAAAGGCAAATTGGTCGACAAGGTGAGCGTCCTTGGTGTCGAGGGGTTATCGCCCCGATATCTCGCCAGCGGCCAATCAGTGAGCAGCGCCCACCAGAACCTTGATCGGCAGGACGAGCGCTTGTAGCCGCAAGATCATCGCGTGAACGATGCCGATGGTGTCGATCGTATGCAGATAGAGCTTTTTCATAGATCCGACACTGTCGCTCGCCAGGAGCTCGTGATTGTTTGTGTATGCATTGGCGATGCAGCTGCTGCCAGCCGTCACATCATCCGTGCCTCCCTTGTAAAGCGGCTCAAGGAACACGGTGAGTGTGCCGGGTCGCGTCACGGATTGCACATCGATCAGCTGTTCAGTCGAGCGAACCTGCCCCGCTGCGATGAAATCCTGCACACTCGTCACCACCATTGGTATGATGGTCAGCGGTTTGGAAATGCACGTGACCTCGGCAACCATCCCAGGCCTGATGACCTGTGCCTCGATCTGTCCGAAACCAGCGATTAAGACCGATCCCACGTCCGCAGGAATGAGGACGCCCGCGGGCCGCATCAATGGATTGACCATGTCACCCGGTCGCAGCACGAACTGCTCCGTCCTGCCTGCTACGCCGGCACGCACGGTGGTTTTGGCCAACTCGACTTCGGCTTGATTTTGCGCCGCCTCCGCGCTTGCCTTCTCTGCCGGTAGCAGGGTGGAAAGCTTCGTCTCGGCGGCGTGCTTATTGGCCTCTGCCGCCGCTAGCGTGCCCTTCCGGCTCTCGGCAAGCTTCTGCAGCTTTTCGATTTCGCGGCGAGCCACGACGTCGCGGATCTTTTCCTTGGTCGCCAGCTCATCCACCACCTGCTCATAGTCGCTCCTTGCCTGTTGGACCTGCCCCGCGGTTGCAGCGATCTCGGCCTGCGCCATGACCATCCGGGCGTTGATCTCGGCAATGTTGCGCTTGGCAACCTCGAGCGCCGCCTCCTGTTTTGAGCTGTCCAGTCTGAAGAGGGGGGCACCTCGCGCGACGTTGGCACTCGGGGCAACGTACACCTCCGCAACCCGCCCACCTATCTCCGGTACGATGGGCACGGCTCGGAACAAGCCCACCACATTCGTGGTCGATGGATGAAAATAAAAGATCGCGGTGATGAGCAACACGGTCAACATCAAGCAGCTGGTGATGCCGTACCTCAACTCATACCAAACCGAGTAGATCGTAATCTCTTGGCCGATGCGCTTGCCTTGCCCGTAGCGTCGGTAGAGGTAGTCCGGGATGAGCGTAAACAATGAGCAGACCATCAGTTCGAACATTGTTCAGCCCTCTTGAACGGGCGTACGTCGCCGGTTTGGGTCTGCCCCATCCTTGCCACGCTGAACGTGAGATCTTCCTTCAATCGCCGCAGCTATACGACCGAGGAGAGTTGAAAAGTCGGGAATTGACCATTGCGGCATCTTCACGAGCGCAAGAAGAAGTGCTGCCACCCAGAACAGGTGAACGTGCGTGAAGAGCGAAAGCAGGCCCAAAACGGCAACGATATCGAAGTGCACCTTAGTCGCATTGTGTACCATTCGTTCGGGAAGCGAGTGAAGCCAGAAGAAGAACACTCCCGCACCCAGGACTGCTCCGGCCAATACGAACGCCATGCAAACGAGCAGCACATCGGTTTTGCCCGGGGCAGTAATGAAGGGCGGCATGCTGTGTGGGGCCATGGCATGTAAAGGGGCATGCTCGATCGTATTCGCATTCTCCGGGGCTGTTGTGAGCAGCAGGACGGCTGCGACCGCCAATGCCAGGATGCTACCCGCAACGAGCCAGCGTGGCCGCGGCAAGTAGCTCTTCCACTGGGCCTTCGGGGCGGGTAATCCGCTTTCCCCGGCTTGAGTTCTGTCGAGCACGACGGTCGGCTCCTTGAGTGTCACTTTGAGCTCACTTGCAGGGCATGCCAGGCGATGACCGCGTGCACTGCGATGTGACGGTTCACGAATGCGGTCAGTGCTTCTAGTCTTTGCTCCCCTCTAGGCTCCTTCCCAAGACCCCCATCACGGGCTGATCGGGTAACTTCGAGCAGCCTTTCTTCAACTCTACTCCCTTGCCCGCATCCCTTCTGCATCGATCAGCAAGTTGCTGCTTTTGCCGTTATAATATCCACTGAGCCACAATCTGATGTCATCAGGGTTAGCAATTTGAAAATGCATGAATTTTGCTGTCAGGTAACTTTTTCGACCCCGCGCGTCACTTGCGCCTTGCTAACTGACGCGCACGCGAAGGTTAACAAAGAGCCTGGGAGAACGATGCGACCGATCATCGTCGATTTATTTCCGATCTCATGAGATCTCATTTGGTTCGTTGGCGTCGCGGAGGTAGCACACCTTTGCTGTGATGGTGTTTTTCTTAGATGGTGTTTTTCTTAACCGCAGTTGCACTCTCCAAGCATCTGAACCGAAGACGATCGCGGTGACTTCGGCTGCACTTCAGTGCCGCGCGACGACTGAAGTCCCCGCAGCGATCGGTTGGTTAACGGGGCGCGCGTGGAACAGCGTGGGCTGCGAAGCTCCGGACGGCTATCGGTAGTAAACCCGATACGTGCTCAGGGAATACCCGGAGACCGTCACTTTGGGACGTCAAGCTCGAATGGCGCCAAGCGCGCCTCGCAGCGGAAGAACCGGTCTCACAAGGTTACCTTGGCGGCCCCGAGTGGCACCAAGTTCGCCCTGACACCTACCCTCCCGACCCACTGCGAAAGCTCCAATCGGGCCCTCTCGGGAAGAGCAAAGAGAGGATGCATCAGGGTCTATGGCCATCGCCGTTTACAGCGTTGCCATCACTTGATTGGCCATAGTGCGAGCAGCAAAGGACGCTGCCACAAAAGAATGCGCCGTGATCATCGCTGCTGGATTGCGACCTTGATCGCCAGCGTTTTCCGGCGTTGATGGCCGCGCCTATGTCCGAGCACTCGCTTGCGCGATGGTCCATGCGCCCTGTGGAGTGACAGCTGTAACCAAGCCTCGTGCAATTAACGAAGACAAAATAGCAAACTCTGCCGCCTTCGAGCCGTCGACGCTGGTGGCCACTCGGCCCATTAGCGCTACAGACGAGGTGTTTGTTGTTTGGTTGGTCGACCGGCGTCATATTCGAAGTTCTAGGGAGGAGGCGGCGTCCATGGCGAATGCGGAGCCCGGCCTTGAACCAACATGGTTTCGGCATTTTCCGCCTGTTCTCTGGCTAAGAGAGTACCAAACCCGTTGGTTGGGCGTCGATATAGTTGCTGGGGTAACGCTGGCAGCTTATGCCATTCCCGTTGCCCTAGCTTATGCCGAGCTCGCAGGACTACCCCCGCCAGTCGGCGTCTACGGCTATATGCTCGGTGGGCTCGGCTATGCCTTGCTCGGGTCTTCGCGCCAGTTGGCGATCGGACCAACGTCCGCCATTTCTCTGATGGTTGCTGGGACCGTGGGGGCGATGGCCGGTGGAGATGCGCTGCGCTACGCCCAGATTGCCGCCCTCGCGGCCTTCACCGTGGCCATCCTTTGCTTGATCGCGTGGCTGTTGCGGCTCAGCGTGTTGGTGCGGCTCATCAGCGACAGCATCCTGGTGGGCTTCAAGGCCGGTGCCGGGTTGACGATCATCATGAGCCAATTGCCTAGTTTGTTTGGCGTTGCCGGAGGGGGGCACAATTTCTTCGAGCGGGCAGCGCTGTTGGCCAGCCAACTCAGTCAAACCCAATGGCTCGTGCTTGCACTGGGCATCATCGCTATCGTCCTGCTCCTGCTAGGCGACCACTTCCTACCTGAACGCCCCGTCGCGCTTGCCGTCGTTGCCTTGTCCATCCTGGCGGCGATGGCATTCCAGCTTGCGCCAATGGGCGTGCCCACCATTGGAGAGATTCCAGCGGGCCTACCCTCCCTCAATGGACCAGCGCTCCGCCTTAGAGACGTGGAGGGGATCGTTCCACTGGCGGCTGGCTGCCTCTTGCTCGCCTATATCGAAAGCATTTCCGCAGCGCGCACCTTTGCCGGCAAGCATGGGTACAATATTGACCCGCGACAGGAGTTTCTGGGATTGGGCGCCGCCAACCTGGCCGCAGCGCTCGGTCATGGCTATCCCGTGGCGGGCGGGCTGTCGCAATCCGCCGTCAATGACAAGGCTGGTGCCCGCACTTCCCTCGCGCTCGTGTTTGCCTCCGCCACGCTCGCACTTTGCCTGCTATTTCTAACCGACTTGCTGGAGAACCTTCCCAAGGCGGTGCTGGCCGCAATCGTGCTCACCGCGGTCTACAGGCTGATCGATCCCCGGGCGATGGTCCAAATGTGGCGCATCAGTCGAATGGATTTCTACGCCGCCGTGATCGCGCTCGGCGCGGTGCTAGCACTCGGTATCTTGCAGGGGATCCTGTTGGCGGCACTCGCATCCATCTTGATGTTGCTGGCGCGCGCATCGACGCCGCATGTGGCATTCCTGGGTCGTGTTCCCGGAACACATAGCTTTTCTGATCTCGCTCGGCATCCCGAAAATGAGATCCTATCCGGGGTCATCGCCTTTAGGCCTGAAGCTTCGTTGCTCTACGTCAATACCGATTTTGTTCTGGAGGCGGTTTCACAACAGCTCGATGCTCGCGGTCCGTCCAACATCCGCCTGGTCGTTTGCGATCTCTCGGCATCGCCGCATGTTGATATGGCGGGCGCGCGGATGTTGCATCAGTTGCGTGACAAGCTTGCGCTGCACAACATCGAGTTGCGCATTGTCTCGGCGCGTGGGCGAGTTCGGGACCTCTTGCGCGCCGACGGCATTGCCGACAAAGTCGGCGGACTGGATCGGTTCGCGACCCTCGACAGCTTGCTCTGCGGTCTCGGTCAACGAAACTGACATCGAGACTTCCAAATGCGCGTCATGCGGGTGGATCTCAGGCGTGACCCTCCCCGACCCGCGCCGTGAGTTCGTGCCAAGTTGCGAGTATTGGGCAATATCGAAATGGATTATCAGCGGCTCGTTCTGCAGATGACGGGCCCATTGTCGAGCTGTAGCTGGTTGCCGCCAAAATCCGCCACGAACTGGCCCTCATAGGTACCCTTCGCCTTCTTCAGTTGCGCTGAGATAACGATGCGGATCCGAGATGGATCGGCCGCATCGACCGCAATGGCAAGAAGATTCCGATCTCTGAAACTGAACACGGTGACTTTGGCAGGATAGCTGAAGTCGATCTCCGGCAAATCGCCGAGCTTGGCCGGAATGTCGAACTTCAGGTCAACAAACTCCATTATCGAACAAGTGACCGACTTTGCCGGCGGCGCCGCCGCACAGTAGGCATAGCTCAATGCCAACGACGTCAGGCAGACTATCGGTGCAGTTTGCCTTCCTGGCTTTTTCATTTCCACTTCCACTTCTCCCCGAAACCCACATCCGGACTTCCTTGGCTGACGATGGAGCCATCGCTGGACCCCAGGTTGATCCCACCTGCTGCCCGCGCTCACGTGGTCGCGGCGCGGCGCTCAGCCTATCAGGCAACTATAACAAGTGCCGGTTCCAGGGGATGTGATGCCCACAGGTAAGGGTGCTGCTGCGGGTGCCAATGAACTGATGAGCTTTGGCCAAAGCTCAGGTGCCGAACAATACTGTGACCATCACCGCATCGGCCCGGGGCAGGAATGAGGAGGGGCACTCCGAACCGAGCGCCTTCGCGATCTTGAATGGAGGGCGAACCGAATCGACTTTCGTCGTGACGCCGATCCGCTCCGATACCGCACGTTCGGGCGGACACCTGTTGCGGCTGTGCGCACTTGCGACAAACGGCAAAGAGAGCTCCCAAGTGCTCCGTCTGCGGGGAATGCTGCTAGTCGCCTTCGAATCACTCAGGGTTTTACCTTAGTGGCGCCGTCAAATCCGCTTGCTAGCTGTTGAGACCGCATGGTGATGCCTCTGGTCCTTGCGATCGCCTGGGGTTGCGCCAAGGCGTTTCGCGGGCTGGGTGCAGAAATCGCCGCCACGTATCTGAACGAGAAGGCAAGAAAACATGTCGAACCGTTGGCGCAGGAGCTGCAAGCGCCCATTCTGATGCCGCTCGACGTGCGTGTCGAAGGACATATGGAGGCTGTCTTCGAACGGATTGGCAAGGAATGGGGCAAGCTCGATTTCGTGGTTCATTCAATAGCATTTGCACCGAGGGAGGCATTGCACGGACGAGTGGTCGATGTACCAAGAGAGGGATTTCTCACCACCATGGACGTGTCCTGCTGGACGTTTATCCGCATGGCGCATTTGGCTGGCCCCCTCATGCGCAGGGGTGGTACCCTATTCACAATGACCTACTACGGCAGCCAGATGGTGGTCGAAAACTACAACGTTATGGGTGTGGCCAAGGCCGCCCTTGAGAGCGCCGTTCGCTACCTTGCCGCTGACCTCGGTCCAAAGGGGATCCGCGTTCACGCCATATCGCCTGGACCATTGGCGACGCGAGCAGCCTCTGGAATCCCCGAATTTGATAGGCTGCTCAACAAGGCCAAGGCTAAGGCTCCCACGCGCAGCCTTGTCAGCATCGATGAGGTTGGCCTCGCGACGGCCTTTCTAGCGCACGACGCGGCGCGTCCCATCACCGGGGAAACGCTCTACGTCGACGGCGGATATCACATCATCGATTGAGCGGATCGGTGTGGCACCCCTGAGCACCCCTATTGCGAGCGGACGACCTGTCGTTCGCGCGACTTGAAGCTCTCTGACCCGGGGACTTGGGCTCCTGAGGCAATCCACTGCCGGTAGGTCTGGAACTTCAGGCCGAGTTTGTCGTAATGCACTCGCAAATACCCGTCTTGGCCGCGCACAACGGCTTCAGGCATGACTTCTTGAACTTCTTGCGCCAAGACACCGACATAGATCTGGTCGGAACCATTGTAGGCGAACCGGTAGAAGCCGAGGCCATTGGCGAGACGACCGAGAAGCACGATATCGTGCTTGAGCGCCATATCGGACCGGCGCCCGCCGCGCCCGCCGCGAAAACCTCCGCCCCTACCTCCAATGTGGCCGCGCGGTGCTGCATAACCAAAACTTCGGCCGGAACCATGAGCAACGCGTGACGGTGCGCGATGCGGTTGTCTGTGAGCCACCCTGTGAGAGGGCGAGCTGCGCGCTGCCCGCTGATGCGACGGACGGCTCGCCTGCGGTCGCGGCTTGACTTGGCCGGCCTGTTTGCTCCGAGCCCGATCACCGGCTTTGTCACGATTGGCGGGACGGTGTTCTCCAACCTTCGTGCGGTCTGCGCCAGGCTTGAGAACCTGTTGACCGTCGCGTCCGCGGAAATCGAGTTGTCCCTTATTCCCTGGCCTATTCCCTGGCCGGTTTGTATTGCCAGCGAACCGCTGTCGTACGTTTGCGTTATTGTATGCAACGCCTCGCCGGTGCTGGGGATTGTGCCGCCAATGCTCCACGTGAGCACCACGATTGATGTTGATGTTGCCTCCGCCCCAGTTGATGTTTCCACCCCAAAACCGTCCACCTCCAGCCCAGCGCCAGAGCGCGTAGCCAGCGCCGAAGGCGATTCCTGTCCCAATGATCCCGGGAAGGTATCCGTCTTCCGGATAGTAGTAGTAGGGCGGATAGTCGGGATAGGGCCATGTGCCATAGACGACTGCCGGATCGTAATACGGCACGTAAATGGTCCCTGGTTCCGTGGGCTCGATGGCGACGACCTGTCTCGTACCCTCTTGCCTGACGGCCACCTTCTGTTCTTTGGTGGATCTTAGCTTTTCGCTCGCGTAAGCCTTGCCTCGCAGCCGCTGAATTGCATCCATGACGTCGGCCTGCTGAGCAAGAACAGCGTCGCCCAGTTTTTGCGTCCAATCGAGCTTTTTGCTCATCATGGTGAGAACGGATGGCGTTGCGACCAGCGACTTCACGCTGGCATCCCAAGCTTGCTTCTCGACCTCCTTCTTAAGGCGGTCCCCGTCAAGGTTCTTGTGCTCGCTAGCCCAGCGTTCAGCCTGCACCACTTCGAGGGGGTAGGTCGACGCCATCAGAACCTGCGCCAGCAAGGTATCCGGGTAGAGGGCGATCGGGGCTACCAGCGCGTCGAGCTGCCCGGGTTTGAGCACCTCGTCGCCCGAACTCTCGGCCGTCGGACTTGGGTTCTGCGCAGCCACAGCGGAAGGCACAAGCAGAAGAAGCGCCAGCACCAATGCCCTTATCGGCGAAATCATGTCTGCCTCCAACTGGTGCCAAGCGGTAAGCGACCTGCGATTGCTTCGCCCCGCCGCACCTGCGCTCGACGCCAAGTCCAGCTGCGATGTCGCGATGCCCGACTACTTGAGGATTGAAGACCCGATCTCAGCAATGCAGACAATCCCGGAAATCGGATAGGGCGAACCCCGAGCCTTCGTCGGGTGGGATGCGCTTGGCGATGGTTGTGCAATGCAAGAGGGGCTCGGTTCCAAGACCTGCGGGGGTTCTGACGATCGAAGGGCCCTTCGCAGCCGACAGCCTACCGGTCCCCTTTTGGTTAACGTCCCGCACGAAGGAATAGCTGCAACAAAGGATCGCTCTCTCGCTTGAAGGACGGAACGTACGTGTCCGTGGCGCGCGTGCTCGGCCGGCTCGCCTCTTTCGCGCCCGCATTGCAAGCGCTGGACGGCGGTCTCACCATTTCTGGTGGGGAACCAATGGTCCAGCTCGCCTTTACGGGTCGAATTCTTGCCGGTGCCAAGGAGCTGGGACTGCACACGGCGATCGAGACGTCGGGCTATCTCGGGAGCCGCCTCGACAACAAGTACCTGTCCAATCTTGACCTTGTTCTGCTCGATATCAAGAGCTCAGATCCGCAAATCTATCGCAAGACGACCGGGCGAGATCTGGCCCCCACCCCGCGGTTCGCCGAGCGGTTGGCGGCAATCGACAAGCCGGTGTGGGTTCGATTCACGCTAGTGCCCGGGCTTACAGACGATCCAGGGAATGTAGCGGGAATCGCCCGATTCGTTGCGCCCATGAAGAATGTCGAATGGGTCGAGGTGCAGGCGTTCCACCAGCACGGTGCGTTCAAATGGAAGGCGATGAAGCTGGACTATCGACACGCCAGCACACCCCCGCCGAACCCTGACGTGATTGCCCGAGTGATCGAGCAGTTTCGCAGCGCGGGCTGTCGTGTGCGGTGACGTGCCCGCACGGAGAACCGCCGAAGCGCTATCTGGAGAATGCCTCTCATGCTGGATCTAGCACGCGAGATCATCGGCACACAACCGATTCTAGCGTTGTTTCTCGCGATCGCCCTCGGCTATCTCGTTGGCCAGATCAATTTCGGTGGGTTCTCGCTTGGCGTCGGAGCAGTCCTGTTCGTGGGATTAGCCATCGGCGCCTTCGCTCCGAAGGCGCAAATCACCGGGCCAATTGGTCTCACCGGTCTCATCATGTTCCTTTACGGCATCGGTATTCTCTACGGGCGTGAATTCTTCGAGGGAATGACGGGCGCAGCCGGCCGCAAATACAATCTTCTGGCTTTCATTGCCGTCATTGCCGGGTTGGTGATGGCCCTCGGACTTGGTCATGCCTTCGGCGTCAAAAGTGGTCATACGCTAGGCCTTTATGCCGGTTCAATGACCAGCACCGCCACCTTGCAGGCGGCGCTCGACGTCATGCACAACAGCGAGCCGTCGATTGGATATTCGGTGGCCTATCCGTTCGGCGTGATCGGTCCGATCTTGTGTATCTATTTCTTGACCAGGCACGTAAGGCCAAAGTTTCCCCGTAAGGCCCAGCGCTTCCACATGGGCGAAGTTACCCTCGGTGCCGAATTTGCTGGGCGATCACTCAATGACCTAGCAACCGACCTGCCAAGGAGTGTCCAGGTGACGATGGTTCGTAAGGGGGCTCGCAACGTCGTCCCTTCCGCTGACTTGGTACTGGAATCCGGGGACGGCCTAATGATTGTTTCCGAAGATGAGCCCGCGATTGCCGAAGCAGCCACGCGGTCATCCGAGTGTTCGTCGGCAAGGCGAACTTAGTTGGGGTACCGCTCGCCGAGCTGCCAATGCCAAGCGGCTTTCCGATCCATGTACTCCATGTTCGTCGCTACGACATGGATATCGTTCCGACCCCGGATCTGAGCTTGGAGTTCGGCGATCGCATCGGTGTGCTATTGCCGCCCGACCGCAAGGAAGAGGTTCGGCGCTATTTTGGCGACACCGTGAAGTCTACTGCCGAGTTTAGCTACGTATCGCTCGGCCTGGGTATGGTGCTTGGCATCTTGCTGGGCTTGATACCCATTCCCATCCCGGGTGTCGGGGTTGTCTCCCTCGGGATCGCCGGCGGGCCGCTCCTGGTTGCTCTCATAGTCGGTCGGCTGCGTCGGACTGGGCCCTTGCTCTGGGTAATGCGTCTACCTGCAAACATCGTGCTGCGAAATTTCGGCCTGGCGATGTTTCTGGCTGCAGTTGGCATCAACGCTGGTCAACCATTTGTTCGCACGGTCTACGAGACAGGTTTGACGATGCTGTTCATTGGCATTGCAGTTTTGCTGACGACCGTGCTCATCGTGTTGCTCGTAGGCTATTACTGCTCAAGATTCCCTTCGATGACTTGGTTGGTGTGGCGTCTGGCGCGACCGGAAATCCTGCCATCCTCGTCTACTCAACAAGGATGGCACCAACTGACAGACCAGACATCGGCTATGCAATGATCTTCCCGTCGATGACCATCGTGAAAGTCATTGCCGTCCAGGTTGTCGGATTATTACTGGCGGGTGGGTCAACTTGATACGTTCACACCACCGGAGCAGGCGGCGACTCATGAGAGTGAGGCAAGGATTCACTCCCCATTGGCCCAGCCGACATTCACGTTGGGCGGAAACGACCCTTCTCTCAATCCGTCAAATTGCTGCGTAGCATCGCATTGCCCTTCATTGCGCCACCATGGCTTGCAATTTGCGCTAAAGCTCCCGACAACGCTCGCCTAATCCGAGTGGGCTCATGCTCAACAGCAAGCGCAGTTCGGTGGAGAGTTCGCGGGCCACCTCTCACTCAACTTCCCGGGAATCGGAAGGAAACCTGTTGGCTGCTCACCACTCTCCCCTGCGCGTGAGCACCAATCTATCTTTCTGCGAACTCATTCCCTCTGTGACAGAGGCGCCACAATCGGGCGTTGCCTGAGTTTTAGATCGGCGAGCCGTCGTCGCCAGTTAATAGGCTGTGTTGAGTTCCTCATTGAGCTTCGAGCCATGCGTGCGTGGCAAAACTCAAGTTCCCATGATTGATCACCTGGACCATGACAGCATCGCGCAGTAGCCATCCGCGCGCGCGTTTTGGATCAGAGGGGTGACCAATGGCCAACAATCATGAAGCCTTCCAAAGGCTTGGGCAGCAGAATGTCGAGACGGCGATCAAGTTATTTGGTGAATGGAACAAAGGTTGGCGCTCGATCGGCGCAGAAATGACCGACTTCACTAAACAATCATTCGAAGACGGATTTGCCACCGTCGAGAAGCTTCTCCGCGCCAGGTCAGTTGATCAGGCGCTGGGAATCCAAAGCGATTTCACGGCGCGTATCGTCGACGGCTACTTCCACAAGCTGTCGAAAATCCGCAGCATGTATGCAGAGCTACTCAAAAATTCTTACGAACCGCTTGAACAGGTTCGGCTATCTTCTGCGCAGCCGAAATAGTGTAGGGCTCGTCTCCGCGAGTGTGCGGACGCCCCAGCGCCCATCCGCAACGTCTCCTCGCCTGGTGCTTTGGGCGCCCAATCCGCGATCGCTCCCGCTTTGTTTTGTCATGCTTCCTGCGGATCTGGCAATGCCCTTGCCTTGGTTGCCAGCCTTGGTTGCCAGGGGCTCCAAATGAAGCGGTCAGAGCAATTGGCACGCCTCATCACCTCTCCCAAAGCGACAAGCGTGCGTCACTAGGAAGAAATTTCGTCCATAGCGTCACCTCTATGCATCCAGGCTACCAACACCGCCCAGGCGACTGCGAGAACGACGGGTCCGAAGAACACGCCAACAATTCCGTACGCGATCATGCCGCCAATGACGCCGACCATGATCACGGGCATCGGCGTCGCCAACCCCCGAGCCATCAGAATTGGTCTGAGGATGTTGTCGATGAGGCCGACTGGGGCCATGTAGGCGGTGAAGATCAGCGCATGCGTCGGCTCCATCGTCATCCAGCTCCAGATGACGACGGGAATGAACAAGATCGCTGGTCCGATCTGGAGGATGCCGAGCATAAGCGTCACGAAGGCAAACACGCTGGCAGCAGGAACTCCCGCAGCGATAAAACCTGCGCCCGCGAGGAGCGACTGCAATAGCGAGATGCCGATGACGCCGCGTGATATGTTGCGGACCGTTGAACCAGCCAGCTGCACCAATTCCTTACCGCGCAGGCCGAACGCCCGACCAAAGATGACGCTCAGCGCATCGACCATTTGGGGCCCGAAGGGGAACAAGAAACCAGCGATCACGATCGAGACAAGAAGCTGGAGTAGCCCCAGAAATGCGCTTTGGGCGAGGTCGAGCAACTTTCCACCGACTGGCTTGAGCAATGGTGCAACCTCAGCAAGCGCGACTTTGATATTACTTGCAGCAAGACTCCACAGTTCATAGAGCCGGGCGCCAACAAGCGGCCAAGCCTTCACCGATTCAGGCGGCGAAGGAATTGCTGGTTGCGGAGCATTGAGTTCTGTGACCAGAAAACCAACCCCGCTGACCATGCCAAGGCCGAGCCAAGTCACGGGGCCGACGACGATCATCAAACATAGCAATGTGACCAGCGCCGACGATAAGTGAGGCCTGAAGTATTGCGTGAGCCATTTGAACAGCGGATAAAGCGCAACCGCTAGTACGGCGCTCCACAACGCGATCGTCACAAAGGGAGTGATGACAAGAAGAGAGAGGTAGCCGAGTAGGCCCAGGAAGCCGATGCGGATCGCCAAATCGATCGTCGAGCTACTGAGTCGCCGATCTTGGGCCGCGTCGTCATCCCTACTCATGAGTGGCGTTCCTCAGATTGTCTCGGCAGAGATCTGAAGCGGCAATCGTGAAATTGAGTTCGCGGGTGTATCCACCCCTGCATGCGCAGAGGTCGTTAGTTGAGGTTCAATATGTATCGCTGCTTGAAGAAGTTGTCTGCCCATGATCCTTCCGGTCGGACCGGAGGCTGCCAACGCTTCTTTACAACGTGGTGTGGCGCAGGCTCCTGAAGAGTGGGGGCGGCAGTGGATGAGGACGGCTCGAGGGGTGGGACGTCGCCGAGATGCCCGATTGGACGCTCAATCCCTGCCGGCTGAAGGGGTGCTCCGCCCGCTGCGGTCGTCTTCACCGTCCACGCACGCGTCTCCCTTGCTTGGCCAGGGGCAGCGAGGAGCTTCGTTGCGCTGGTCCGAGCCAGCAGGGCATTGGGGGTGCACTCTTGCGCGCGGCTGAGGCCTTGGCCGGACGGGCATGGGATCCCGCAGACCTTTGAGGAGTACCCCCGCACGAGGGCCAGCAAGATACCGTCGGGTTTATTCGTCGGCAGCTTGGCGTTGACGCGATCGGTGAATGCATTCATGGCCTGGCGAGTGGACGCGGTCCACACGCCATTGAGTTCACCCGCATAGCACCCGACCCGCTTGAGTTCCTTCTGTAACTCGCGCCCGATGGCATCGGGGTCACGTGGCGCGAGGAATTGGCCAAGGATGACGGAATGCTCCGCCGGCCGTTCCAGAACCGTCACTTCAGTCGGCTCGGTGAAAGAGTATGACGGCTCCTCAGACCGGCTGACGACCAACTTGCCCGGGTGAGGCGCCCGATCTTCTTGCTGCCCGTGGTCAGGAATAGGCACATCGCTTCCTATTCCTGACGACATCACGTACGCCGCCATGGAAAGGCCCGAGATCAAGAGAACGAAACGGCCGCCAGCGCTCATGCTCAGAGCCTCCGGTCTGCCTGTGTCCGGCATAATGATCTTGAGGCGTCGAAGCGTTGCGCGACATCAGTAGTCACCCTGAGACAGCAGAGCGGCTTTCCACAGATGCAGACCCGCGGCGCGGTGGGTGTGCTGCACCTTAACCCTAATCAAATCATCGGTACGAAGATGTGAGGCTCGTCGATTGCAATTCCCGAGCCTACCCAGTAAGGCGCTTCAAAACAGTACGCGAGCACCCATCACGATCACATCAATGCCCTTTGTCGGCAGCGTATGAATGATGCCGGTTGCGCCGACAGCCACGCCACCACTGCACACCGCGGCAGTGGTATCTGTGCAGGTGATATCGGCATTGAAGTGGCGGTAGCCCGCAAAGAGATCCGTCGCCGCCGCGGCGACGTTCTGGGCAATGCCCAGGCCCCACATCCTCACTTCCGTTGAAGTCACGCCGGCCAGGGCCGTGAACCCGGTGGTGTTGGCAGCGGCTGCATAGGTCCGACCCTGGAGACCGGAACCGTCTGTGAAGTCTGCCCCCCAATCGCTAGCCTCGCCGTACTCGGAATAAATGGAGGTGTTGCCGTAGCCGAAGAAATTCTTGGAGATGCCGGCCTGAATCAACCACTGCTCCGTTGGCTTCTTGTTTACCGTGGACTCGCCCCAGTAGCCGCTAGAGGCACCAATCACGCGTCCACCGAAATCAAACTGGTTATAGTGGCCTTGCATGAAGAGACCAGTCGGCACGTGCATGACCGAGAGAGCAAAGCCCCAAGCTGTGATGTCGGGTTCGTTGCCTATATAGGCGACGTTGTTTGGATCAACGACGCCGGGCGTGGCGATGTCGGTCACGCGCTCGTAGCCAATCCCACCGGCGATCCGCACACCATTGAATTCATTGGCATAGCGGACCATCGTGCCCCAGTAATCACCAGCCTCTGCAACCGATGCGGAGTAAATAAAGCCCATGTACGAAGGGCTGTCGTAGCGCACAAGCTCGGTTCGGATCGGGTCAATCGCGGGGTCGACAATATTGCCCCAGGTCATTGTGTAGAACTGGCCGGATGGCCCACGTAGAAAGAAGCCGCCGTTCAATAGGGTGAAGCTGGCGTTGGCGGGCAGGAAGATGTGTCCGGTCAGGTCGATCGTGACCGGCACGCGCGCGCCGTCCCAACGGCCAACCGTGAAACGTCCTAGGTCGGCGTGCTCAATCCACCAGGCGACATGACGCGCATCGGCAAAGTAGGCGTCGGTGTTGTGAGCGTTGAAGGAAGGTATACCGACAGCTGAACCAGGGAAGACGGTCGTCCCGCCCGCAACCGTAGGCGGAATGTTTACGTTCGGAACAAACGAGGTCAGCTTGCCGTCCTCGTCCAACTGGCTGGCCTTTGAGGAGGTACCGCCCCCGGCCTCGTTTTCAAT